>Ga0209694_1001386_pt1 | contig 26923 bp, 28 predicted proteins | sample GluameincwithD2O_FD_187499 | JGI IMG/M metagenome (GOLD analysis project Ga0209694, IMG submission 187499) | Mouse cecum microbial communities from Vienna, Austria - Glucosamine amended microcosms incubated with D2O (SPAdes) (version 2) | ecosystem: Host-associated > Mammals > Digestive system >... | reverse complement strand
CCTCCTTGTTAGAATGGTTTCTCGACAACTCCATTATATCAAAAGAGTGCTATTTATGCCTTTTTTATTGGCTGAAATATTGAATTTTCAAGGTTCAACACACCTTATTGGTGTGGGAAGTTTGAGTCAACAATTAATAACCCCCTTAAGAGGGTTATTGTAAGTGTGAAAGACTTACTCGGAATAATAGAAGGACTTCTGGTTTACGAAACGGAAATAGGCATTTCTGTGGAGGATACCCGGATGATTTTAAGTGTTGATGAAAAAGCTCAGATGCCTGTCGGTTTTTTGGATGAGACCGTGATGAAAGCAGTTATTCCGCATCAGGAAAACAGCTGCGAAAAGGAATTGTTTGATCCAACCATGATGTACTGCAGGGTCCATACAAAGACTTTTATGTCGGCAATTAAGAAAATAACAATGCTGCAGAGCGAATTTGACGACGATACCCAATTTTATGTTATTTGCATTAAGGATTGTAAGCCGGTTATGGCGGAAAAGGCTGGAAAGAAATATGTCAGCAAAAATGCAGATATAGAATTTATTTCCGGAAACGACAATGTAATTAACTGTGAAGAGATTCCGGCCATTTGTAAAAAGATGGATAATGTCATTTATTACGTAGATGAAACCGCTGCAGATGGAAAGCCTGTAAAGGCAGAAAGGAAACAGGATTTTGAAACATTTAAGAAAGCTGTTTGCGAAAGTAAAAATCTTCCGGTAAATAAGGACAGATTTCTTTTTGCTATTCCGGCATCGGCAATGAATATCCTTGCAAAAATAGCTTCGTTTGGCGGAGCTTATTTAGACTTTACAATTGGACAGAAATTTCTGATGGCGGCATCGGGAAAAGTTATTTATACCTGCGCACAGGAGTCTATAGTGAATCGTGCATTTTTTGACGTTTTTCATGGTCAATGGAATGAAATGCATAAAAAGGGTAGTGTGGTCACTGTAAGTGGATCCGAGCTGCAGAAAGCTTTAAAGCTTTTTGCAATTTATGAAGCTGACATTTACAAAAAACGGCTTCCCTTGGAAATAACCATTGCAGACAGGCTTTTAATAGACAAATCTGATGCACATGCGGCTCTTGAATTGCTGGAAACTTCCGGTTCGGAGAAAAATAATTCATTTGGGTTGTACATCAAATTCTTTTCATTGATCGTAAATGCTTTAGGAACGGGAAATTTGTCAATCTATCATACAGATAATCCCAAAGCCCCCATTTTGATTGCCCCGGCAAATGCTACATCTGAAAATGGCACAATTGTTTGCAAAATAGATGTCAGTATGGCTAAGGCAGCTATTGAGGCACAGATTGCTAAAGACATTGAAAAGGAGAAGAAAAAAGGAAAGTAAAAAAATTGGTGGCTGTGGAAAAAATTCCACGGCCACTTTTTTGAAAAAAAATAAAAAAGGCTATTGCTTTTCACATGTAGTCTGTGGAAATATATAATGTGTACAACGAAAATAATATTTCCGTTCAATATTTTGAAAAACTACAGTGTAGTTTTAACGGATACCGTAAAAACGGGAGGGGTTCCCGTTAAAACTGCATTGTAGTAAAAGAGGTATATGTAATGAGAAAAATGATTTTTTCTACTATGCCGTTTGATTATTTTGAACAGCATAGAAGCGGAGCGCTTTATGACAAGGAAACATATTTTTTGAATTTTATAAATAGCGCTTATCACTATGCGCTCCTTTTGGGAGTATTTGGTTTGGCAATTGGATTAGTAATTGTCGGGTATTTTTTTCCTTTTGGAACAAACAAAACTTTAGGAGAAGCAAAAAAGAAACTTTCAAGCTTAATTGTGACAGGTATTATGTTGTTTTCAATAGCATCAATAGCAGAAATTATTATGCAGATTGTAGCAAATACAATGAAAGGACTACATTTTTAAATAAAGAAGGGAGATCAAATAATGATTTTATATTTAACTACTTTAGCAACACTGGCTATTGAAGGAGTAATTGATCAGGTAACAGGAGAGGATGCAGGTGCATTTGGAGAGTTGCCGGATAAAACGGCAGCCATCGGAAATTCAACTTTATCATTAATTTTATTGGTAGGAGCTTTTGCCGTGGCTGCTGGTCTGGCTATTGCCGGTATTTTTATTAGTATTGGAAATCGAGATACAAGAACGGAAGGAAAGAACCGTGTACCCAACATTTTAATCGGTGCAGCTATTATTTTCGGCTCTATTTCGATTGTAGGATTGTTGGCATCCTTTGCCCCTAAAATATTTGGATAAAAAATAATAAAACTGGAATTGTCATATGAGAGTATGGCAATTCCAGGATTAATTTTTTTGTAGAAAGACGAGGAAACGAAAAGATGTTTCTAATTGCATCCCCATGGACGTATTTAAGGGATTTGAAAATTGATATGGGCTATTCGGCTGGTATATGGTCGGATATTTTTGGGTTGATAAGGGATGTGGGCATAGCGACTGCCTTTGTTATGGCTGTAATAAGTCTTGTGCTTCATATTTACAGCTTTAATGGTAAAAAGCGTGCAGCACATATGGAATCATTTAGCCATCGACTTTTAATGATGATAATAATTACGGGTGCTTCTGTCATTTTATCATTCATTATGGTCAGTCTTAACAGGATTTTCGGTATATTTTAGCTTTAATAAAACGAGGAAAAAGGAATGAATTTAGGAGAATACAGGCCGCCAAATCAAATTAATAAGGATGAAGATAAGTATTGGAAGTTTACAAAGATCCAGATCATTTATATGTTGGCCGGATTTATGATCGGAGCTTTTTTATTCCGGATTATCTCTTTACTTCATGTTATTTTTTTTAACATTCTGGCAATTTTAATATGCTTAATATTAGTTGCAGCTGGAGCATTTATTGGAGGAGTAAGCAGAAGCACCAGTGCTTATCTGGATGGGGGCGGGCTGCGTTATGACAAATATTTGTTTCGGAAATTAAAAAAAAGGGCAAAAAAGAGGGTAATCTATACCAATAATATTGATCGGGATAATCCGAACTATTCCTTTATACAGTCAGAAAAGGATACAGGTATCATCAGCTGGATTACAAAAAAACTGCAGGCATTTACGGAGGGCTGAAACAATGTCAAATATGATAAATCAAGTAAGATTATATATTATAATCGGTTTTTTAATATTATTTCTCATTATAGCAGCCATTATCGTCCTGATTATTTTATTTAAACGTAAAGATTCAGCTAGTGAGGAAAAAACCGATTACAGACAATTTGAAAGACGGGATGTCCTGGACTATGTAAAATTTGATGATATTATTTCTTCCTCGGATAATCCGGATGATTTTCTGAAAGGCGCCGGAGTGATTGTCCGAAATAATGGCACTACATTTATAAGTGCAGTACAGGTTACAGGTTTTAATTTTTATGATGCAAGTTACGAAGAACAGGTCAAATGCATCAATGCCACCATATCTATGATGGCTGCATTGGAAAAGAGAGTTACTTTCCGACAAACATCATATGCAATTAACATTGAACATAACATTGAAGAACATATGGAAATAGCGCAGAAGTTGGAGAAGGAAATAATTAGCTTAAATGAGCGCTTGAAAGAAGCAACAGCGGATGCAGAGGATAATATTGATAATGATGATGTTTATAACGTTTATATGGAAGAGATTAAACATTTATCGAGAATAATCAGTATTAAGGCAATACAGTTGGATGAAGCCAAAGAACTTGTTGCCTATATGCAGAAAATATCAAAATATAGCGATGATACAGAAAAAATTTGGCATATTATTTTTTCCTATAATTTCGATGCAAACCAGTTTACGACGCAACTTACAAAAGAGGAAATCTATATGACAGCCATGCAGGATCTGGCAAGCAGGGCGGCAGGTTTTATCAGTTCTTTAGTAAGATGTGGGTGCTCTGCAAGAAGGTGTACTGCAGAAGAAATGATAGAAGTTATGAGGAAACATATGCATCCGGTTACTGGAGATGAGGTAAGTCTGGATGAGTTACTAGGATCCAATATCAATAGTCTTTTTGTGACATCAGATAGTTTATATAAAGCAATGATGGAACAAATATCCGAGGAAGAATTTAACAAAAAAATGTCTGATTACGAAATGACGGTAAATGAAGCTTTGAAGAGAAAAGATTTGGAAGCGGAAAAACAAGAAACCGACCGGCTGGAAAATACAGCAGAATATATTTCTGCTAATCAAACGGTTAAATTTTCATAGATAAGGAGGGTATTGTAATGGATGTAATAACAATATTATCAGAATATAGAACCATGTTTCTTGTTGCTTTCATTTTTATCCTTTTTATTATCTGGATCGTTCTGATGGGAGAAATCGTAAAGAAAATAAAGGTCATCTATGAAAATAAGAAGAATAATATTTCCAAAGTCGATTTAGAGGAGATTGATTTTGAAAAGCTGAAAAAGCATGAGCAGACAACTCTGCTGCGCAGGATGATCAGTGCGGATGCGGTGGTAAATCCAAATGCAGATGATTATATGATCCTTTATGACAAAGTCAAAAAGGTTTATGTCCGCTCTATAACAGTCTCAATAATGTCCCAGAGAGTAAATTTTGCTAATACTTTTGCAGATTTATTGAACTTTCCGGATTCCACAAACAGCATAATTGTGGAACCATTGTCGGAAATCAGCACTTCTAAAAAATTGGATCATCATTTGGTGGTTCTTGAATCAGAATTTATTGCCACAGATGACAGTAACAGACGCCGTAAACTGCAATCCATGTATACGGAAACAAACGAATGGGCAAAACAGATTGAAACCGGAAAAAATAAATTTTTCAGGGTTGGGTTTGTTTTTGCACTGTATGCAGACAGCTTAGAGGCTCTGAATAAACGGTCAGATTCTTTCCGGCATAAAGCGAGGAGCAAGGGTCTGGATGTAAGTACCTGCGTCGCAGTCCAGCCGGAAGCTTATCTTGCAAATATGCCATTTAACAGTTATGTAAGCGGAAAGTTCCCTACAGAAGCAACAGACGGGATTTTTTACCATTACATGGATAAATATGCAGTGGCAACCATTTTTAACTATACAAGCTGTTCTTTTTCTCACAGGGATGGGGTATTGCTTGGAAGGGATAGGATTACCAAGCGTCCTTTTATTTATAATCCATACCATCAGAGCTTTAATGGTTACACATTTTTAGCTGTTGGTAAAACAGGGACCGGTAAAAGTGCATTAATCAAGATGCTGTGTTATCGCTGCTCTTTACATGGATATCGTTTTGCAAGTCTGGATGTACAGCCCAGGCAAGGTACAAATGATGGGGAATATTCTGGTATTTGTACTTTGTTGGGTGGCATAAATTTTGAACTTAAAAACGGCGGAAGTAATAAGTTAAACATTTTTGAAGTTAGGGAGACAAGTAAATATATTAAAACAGGAATAGGGAGAGGATATGAAAAGCGAACCCTGGATTTAAATTCGTCCATTGCGCAGATTGCTAATTTGATCCGTATCATGATCTGTGAGAACAGCCAAAACAATACTCTTCAGGAAAATATAACCATGAACAGGATCATAAAAGATACGATTAAAAAGACTTATGACCTGTTTGGTATTGTTGACGGAGATCCAGACAGCCTTTATGACAAGGGAATGACCTTAAAAAACGGAGTATTGACACAGGACAAGGTTTTAAAAGAATTGCCAACAATATCGGATTTTTTTAAGATTCTTTTGCAGGATCAGCAGCATGAGACAGATGAAGACATGAAAAAGATGCGTAAGTTGATACTTATGGCAATGGAGGAGTACGTAAGTGATTTATATTATACGCCGTCTCTAAGGTACTTTAGTGAAAAAGAATACCTCGAACTGCCAGTAAAACCGGGTACTAATATCAGGATATACAAGGCACAAGAAGGACACCATGAGGAAGTCAAGCACATTCATGGCACAAGAGGGTATTTTGACGGACAGTCTACCCTGCATTATTCCGAGGATATAATCTGGGTCAACATTGATTGCTCCCAATTGGACGAAGAATCTAAAAAAGTTGCAATGTCTGTGGGACAGAATTACATAAATGAAAGAATCATAAAAGGTAATTCTGAAAACAGGTCATCAGCTCAAAAGATAATAGTTATCTTTGATGAAGCACATATGATCTTTAAAATTCTGGCTGCAAGGGCACTCTTGGCTGAAATTGTACGTACAGTTAGAAAGAGGCATGTAGCTCTTGGCATCTGTACCCAGACCTTGCGGGAACTTGATGAATTTGAGGAAACAAAGGCTATACGTGTCAATGCGGCGGCCCAGTTTATCTTTAAACAGGATTATTCCGAAAAGCAATATCTTATTAAAACATTGGGACTAACGGAAAAGCAGGTAGAAGATATTTTAGAGCAGGGTGGAAATATTGATCAGGCGAACAGTGGAGGTCATGATGAAGAACTGGAAGCCGAAAAGAAAAAGCATTTAGGAGAATGCACGCTTGTAATCAATAAAACAGCAATTCCTTTAAAGATAGATTATCTGAAACGGACCGAAAAACATGCTGTTGAAACGGCAGCTTCAGAGATCATCGAAATACTGGATCAGAAACCGGCATAAGGAGAGTTTATGAAAAAAAGACATTATATGAAAGCTTTTTTAGTTGCTTTCTGCCTCTGTATTGCTATTACAGCAGTATTTCCTAAAGTTGTTTATGCATCCTATGATTCCTGGGTGGAAGATACGGATGGCTATAATGAGGTCTACGGAAACGGAACCCAGTTTGACACCGTAGATGGAGAGCCTGCGGATGAAGATGTGAAAGAAGAGGCAAGTTTCTTTGAGTGGTATATTGCCGGGTTTTTCAGACATTGTGCTACAGGACTATGGTGGCTGGAAAAAAATGCACATATGGATATGGACCGTGTTATTTTGGGGCGGGTCCATCGTGATGTGCGAAACAACCTTTATGGATTTGATTTAAGCAATGGCAATATTTACGGAACAATATCAAGCATTATTTATGCCATGCTGCGAAACTTTGTTTTTGGTATTTTTGGAGTCTATTTTGTTGTAATGCTGTTTGAATACCTGATAAAAGGTACGGGAGCCAGGCGGGCTAACATGAAGGAGCTGGTTGAAAACTTTGTATTTAGTTTCTTGCTGTTATATGCCATGCCCATTTTGGTTGACATCCTTATATTTACCAGGGACAGCCTTATTTATGCGATACAGGCTTTCCTTAATTCAGAGTTAGGGACTTCAGGAATATCCATTGTTGATATATTTTTCCAAGAATCAAAGGACACAGGTTTAATATCCTATTCCCTGTTGTATCTCGTATCTGCCGGAGCGGGAATCTACCTGGCGGTCAATTACATAAAAATTGCCCTGCAGGAAGCATATCTGTTTGCAGCATTCCCTTTTGTTGCTTTAAAAGGATTAAGGGATAAAAGCATAATGGGCAAATGGTCAGGTCAGTTTATTACTAATTTGGCAGTTCCTTTAATTGATTGTGCCGGTCTTGGGATGATCATTATGGCGGGGGAAATATTTGGAGGACCGGACGCAGGAGTGGGACAGGCTTTTGTTAGACTTATGATGTTCTGTCTCCTTGTTCCCAGCCGTAATATAATCCTGCAGTTGTTCGGCGCGCCTGTTCCGGCCAGAGGAATGTCATTCCTTCCATTTATGTTTATGGCAGCCAGAATGGCAATGATGAGATCCAGAGCAGGGGTGCCGGAAGCAGGCGATGGAAAGAATGTGCCAATCGAAAATAATGGTCCTGGTGCTAATGGCGCTAATAATAGCTCCGGAAGCAGTTCCACAATTTCTGCCCCTTCCAGCGTAAATGGATCGATGGATTCCATTGATAATACAGAAGATACAACAGGTGGAATAAGAGGAGTTGAGGGAGATTCTGCAGCTGAATCGAATATGGAAAGCTTTAATGATACTGTTTCCGACAATACAGCAGAAATGGAAAGATTATCTGGAAATGGAATGGAAACAATGGATTCATCTTTTGATGGAATGGAGGATATGGAAAGCATTAGTGGTCCTGTAGATGGATCAATGGATGATATGGATCAATCTGTTTATCAAGGTACGGAAATCTCAAGAGAAGGAGAAACCATTTCAGCTCCTGCATCCGAAGAAATGGAAAGCATACAGGAAACAATGCCGGATGGCAGGTATGAGATCCAGTCTGTTGAAAATGGCGGAATAGAGAATCCCGCAAATACAGATATAACAGATATGGAAACTACGAATCCTGTCTCAAGTGATAGTGGTGGAGTGTATTATGCAGATTCTGCAGAAATATCCGAACAGTCTGTCTCAGGTAAAGTGGAAAGCAAAAATGAATGGTCAACCAGCACGGGACAAGGGATACATTCAACATCGGAATATGTTTCAGATATGGGTGTTCCTGTGACAGATGCGGCGTCCGTTCAAGGTGGCCGTGTTTCTGCTGGAGAAATCAATGAAATAAGAACGAATTCGGGAAAAATGGAAACAAGGGTCGGGACAGATAATCATGACATTGGAAGACAAACCCTGGTTAATTCGGCATCAGTGGAGACAGTAAGCGGAAAAACTTCATCCGGGGAATTAAAGCATATGGATGCATCATCCGGTCCCCAGATGGAGAAAATGCCTGCCCATGATATGGAAGAAAAAACTGTATCAGGAACAATACATGATCCCGTAAATGAATTACGACAAAAAGAAATATTTAAAGCAAAACAGACAGCGCTTGAGACAGATAAAAAATATAGAAGTATCTCTAACAACAATCAGGCAGATTATGATGCCGAAAAGCATAATGTGGTTCGACAGCAGCAATTAAAAGCAGCGGCAAAGAATGTGGCAAAAGTGACTGCCAGTGTCGGTAAAACCGTAGCAGTTGCAGCAGGAACCACAACAGCGGTCGGTCTCACGGCAATCAGCGGAAATCCATCTACAATGGCTATAGCAGCATTGGGAGGAGGTCTTGCAGTAAAAGGCGGGGTCAGCGCTGTTGGAGATATTGGGAAAAAGAAAGCAGCAAAGGGTGGTTCTTCTGTCAATGCTCCTGATAGAAAGGGAGAAAAGACTTCTAATAATAAATCAGACAATAAAGTTTCAGGACAAAAGGACAGGCATACAAATAGAAAAGAAAGAGCACGGCAACAATCAAACGGGAAGGATTCACGGGACAGAAACGACCGGGAGCATAAGGTACAGAAAAACAGAAAAGAGCAGGCCGCTGATGCAACTGCAACGTTAGATAACATGTTTGGAAAGGATGAATAATTAAATGAAAAGTATCAAATTTATTATTCATAAGTTAAGCTATGTTCTTATTTTCCTGACATTGCTGAGTGTCATCGTATTTTATATGACATCCATTAATAAAGATACAAAAATACAGGAAAAAATTGCTGCGCAAGGTCCGGAAGATACTGTTGATTTTGATTTATCTGAAACAATAGCAAAATTTAATGCCGTGTCAGAAGGAGAGCAGGATAATCATCCGTGCAGAATCAGTATTCTTGATGTAGGACAAGCTTCCTGTACGGTAGTGGAGAGCAATGGAGAAGTGCTTGTTTTTGACGGGGGCGACAGGGAGACAGCCTCAAAAGTTGCTGCCTATTTTAAATCCCATGGGATCCGGCACATTAAATATATGGTAGCCAGCCATTATCATGCAGATCATATATATGGACTGTTTGGACTCATAAAGACTGTGGATGTAGAGCATATTATATGTCCGGATTATGTTTCGGCTTCTGATTGTTATACAGAATTTCTGGAATATACAAAGGGATATGATATTATTCATCCTTATCCGGGTCAAAGTATACAGATTGGAGATATACAGGCAAGTGTTATATCTCCTGTAACAGATGAGTATTCTGATGATAACGGCTATAGTGTTGGAATGTTATTTAAATATGGCGATTTTACCTTTCTTATAGATGGCGATGCGACAGAAGAAACGGAACGGGATATGCTGGAAGAAAATATGGAGTTGGATGCTGATTTGCTTGTTGTTCCACATCATGGCAGCAAAAACAGCAGTTCTAAGGAATGGCTGAAAGCCGTGATCCCGGACACTTGTGTAATAAGTGTCGGGAAAAATAATCCTTATTTTCATCCTCATGAGGAAACCTTACAGCGGCTGAAAAGAGCCGGTGTGAAATATTTATACCGCACAGATTTACATGGTACGGTTGTAATTACCAGTGATGGAATAAATTATACCATACAGACAGAAAAAAGCTGTGATGAAAATGCTCTTTGGCGTGCCGGATTGGGAGAAATCGGAAATGACACAATGTGGAGCGATGAAAATGTAGAAATAGAATCATATTATATCGGAAATATCATTTCAAAGCGTTTCCACAGACCGGGATGCGAACAATTGCCTGCAGAGAAAAATCAGGAAATTATAGGGCTTAGAGAAGATGCACTTGCTGCAGGTTATATACCATGCGGAACCTGCAACCCATAAGGAGAAAAAATATGAAAAAAATAATAGTTGGATTTGATAATGAGTCAGTCCTATTAAAAATTAAAGAAGAGATGAAAAAGCTTGGAGAAACGGATACGCTTTTTACTATAAAGACCAGTAAACTTGCGGTGTTGGATGCTATCGAAAATGAAAATCCGTCAGCCTGTCTGGTTATGGAATCTATAGGGTTTGAGCATTGGACGCTGAATGAAATCGCAGAAATAAGAGACAACCATAATATCCATATTGTTCCAATCATTTCATCAGCATACAAAGGAACCGCCTCAGTTCAACTGCTATATTTATCTGGGATTACATCTGCGGTTCTGAAAAATCCCAAAAAATCCATTAAGGCGTCAGAAATTGCAAAGCTTCTGCTTACTCCAAGGACATTGAAAGATGCCCGCATATATTATGGCATTTCAACATTGGAAGATATAAAGGAACAGCCGGAAAAATTAAGCGATGAAGAACTTGAAAAATACAAAATGGCTTTAAGAGACAGTTCTTTAGGAGCAACAATTGGACAGAGATTTCTTAAAATAGTAGAACGATTGACCAGTAAACAGACACAATATTTTATTGATTCATTGCCTCAAAATGATCTTACGACTCTTGCTGAATGTGAAGAATTTTATGATGTCTTAGATATCCTGAAAAAAGCGGGGATTGTTTATAAATATAAAAAACCGCGGCAGCTGAAAAAACACGATGGAAGGATAAAAGAATCGGAAAAGGGAGATGTTATTGATTGGAATGGGGAGGAGATCAAAAGTGAGGATCCCTTATTTGAAGAGGAATTACGTTTTAGTCAAGAAGAAATAGACTACCACTTTGTAGAAGATGACGATGGTCTGGAAGAATATGCAGAGGCGGAGGAAGAGTTTACCTTTGTGGAGGAAGAAGATGATGAACAGTACGGATTTAATGATACACAGTCGGAGGAAGAAATGATATCGGAGTCAGATGATATATCCGAAAAAGATGGAGATGCCATAATTTCGGAAAAGGATATTGAGGAAGCAATAGAGCAGAGTTCAAAAGAAAGGGGAAATACAGCCGCAATTAAACAGATTATTGAAGAAGAGGAAGCAAAAGAAGCCGAAAAAGAGCTGGTAAATAAAAGGACTTACTTATTAGTAACCTTTGCTGGGATAGCGGTGCTCCTTTTTGTCCTGCTGATTCTGTTTATACATATTACTATACAGCGCAATCTGAAACAGCAGATGGCTAAAGAAGCAGAAAATGTTGGTTTTGATGTTAGTTATAACGAGACAGAGGATGAGACGGTATCTTTAAATAATGTGGATCTGGTTGATGCGGAAAAAGAACCTGTAGAAATTGAAGAACCAGAAGAACCGGAAGAAATAGAAATGGTTATTGCCCGTCATGACCCGCCAGTAACGGTATCGGAAAATGGAAATGTAAAACCCAAACCGGAGTATATTACCGTTTCGGCTCAAAACAGCACAGAACAACAGAAAAATAGTAAAACAATGGGAACCAGTAATGTGTCTACAGGAAATGCAGCTGTAGCCGTCCCTAATACTGTTTCAGACAGACAGAGTAATGCTGCATCAAATAATCGGGCTGATATTCCATCCTATAATTATAAACCGGATAAGCTTACAAGCAATTATACAAATGTCTCTTTTCAGAGCGGAGAAAAAATAGAAGGGCTAAAACTCATAAATGCTATAAATAGTGGGAGTGGAACAGACTGCAGGATCAGGCTGAATGGTGGAATAGAGTTTACAGCCAAAACTGGCGAAGTATCCCCGCAAGATATACCAATCAGGTCAACGTATTTAATAGAAAAAAAGGATAGCCTTTTAATATTTATTGAACAGTAAGCAGAGGAGATTTTATGAAAAAAAAATATATGTCTTTAATGGTGTTTCTGGTCTTACTGATATGTTTTCTTATCAGTTTAGTTGGTGCTGCGATTTATGGCAGTGATTATATCCTGGCAGAAAAATCCTATGATGAAGTAGCAAAGTATGTTCAAGAATCGGATGAAAGTGGTAATTCTTTAAAATATGATATTGATTGGGATGCATTACGTGCTATAAACCCGGAGATAGTTGCCTGGATAATTATTCCTGGAACAGAAGTAAATTATCCTGTAGTACAAACAACGGACAATGAAAAATATTTAAAGAAAACTTTTACAGGAGAAAAAAACAGTTGTGGATGTATTTTTATGGATTGCTACAATCACGGCGATTTTTCCGACCTAAATACCATTATTTATGGTCATAACATGAGAAACGGAAGCATGTTCCATATACTTAATTTGTTCCGTGAACAAGAGTATTACAGTGAGCATCGTGAGATCTGGATTTGCACTCCACAATGGCAAAAGCAGTATCAAGTGATATCTGCCCATTTGACAAAATCAGATTCTGATACATATATGATTGCTTTTGCAAAAGGACAATATGAAAAATATGTGGGAAGGGAAGTCTCACAATCAATTTATGATACGGAAAACGGGTATAGAACAGATTTAGAATGTGTCACTCTATCTACCTGTAATGGAAGGAATACAAACAGGCGAATGGTCCTTGTTTGTCAGGCGGTTTTTGAGATCCGCATTGCGTCTTAGATACAGGCAGAAAGGATGTATTATGACATGATTGCCAATGAAGTAAAAGAATTGATCAATACAGGAGTGGTTGAGATTAAGGATCATCCGCTCCAGAATGATGGCAAAGTAATTAGAATTAATAAACCTACCATAATATTCCCTCTTCCCTCTGTCGGCAGCAAAATCATTTTGCTTGAGCATTTATTTGATGCAAGGAAACAGCGTCAATGCAGTACATACGGAGCGATAAAAATAAGAGGGAAATATACTTTATACACCGTGGAAGAGTATACAGTAGGGATTGATTATCCTTTTCAGTCCAATAATTTTTTGGTAGTCACGTATCAGAGAGAAAAAGGACCAGTAGTTAGGCAGCTGATTCCAGCAAGGGAAATTTCCTGTGGGTTTTATGAGGCTATGGTCTTGTCGGAGGAGGATATTGATGAACTTAGGGAAAAGGAACTTATTTAAAAGAATGACTGTCTTATATGTTATGTCAGTCATGCTCCATATTACGTGCTGTTTAACGTTGACGGGGTGTACCCTAAGAGAAGCAGTAAGTGAAGATTCTGATATATACCAATATGTAAAAGAACAAACTGCAGAATTACAGGAAGAAACTGGACAAGCAGCTGAAACTGGAACAAGGCGTCTGGCCCAGGGTATCTTTGCTGTTTCTGATAAATTGAAAAGTTCGGCACCAATCATTATTATTGGTTCCATTTTAATCGGGATTATATTGTTGTTTCTGTTTAACAACGAACAGGGAATGCGCAGACATGCCATATTTGTTTTTATTTTGGGAATCCCAATTATAGATCTATTGCTGGTTTATGGAACAGCTTGGCTTGCTGGATGGTTTTTGTAAATTGATGAATAAAAAGTTAATGAAGGGAGATTTAAAAATGGGTATTATCGAAAAATTGAACCAAAGGTATGAAGAAAATGGACAGGAGGAAAATACTAAAGAGTATCGGGATAAAGCGAAAGCATTAGAAGAATATCTTATGTATGAAAAGGAAAACAAATCCTTCACGGTATCGTTTAATGTAGCAAATAGTAATGGGGATTTAGAGTATTTAATGAGCTGCGGAGTGCGGCTGGTTTTGGAATATGAAGTATTTCACTCGGCATATCAGGGCTATGGGGTGGATACTAAAGATTTATTTTTGTCTGTACCGTTAATAGTTCGGGTAAAAGAAATCAAGGGCGATACTATTTATTTGGAGAGCGCTAAGAGAAATATTTATGCTGCTGTACGAGCCAATATAGAAAAGAAGTTGAAAAAGGGAGAAGAGGTTCTTGTGCATGGGCAGGTTACCGAAGTGACCGATAGAAGCGTTAAAATCAACATCTTTAATCTGGGTTTTGTGGGTATCATACCGACAAAATACTGGAGAAAAGACTATACCAGAAACCTGGCTGATTTTGTGAGCGTTGGCGAAGACATTTCGGCATATATATTTAAACATGGAAAAATAATGACAGAAAATGATAAAAAGTACCGTCCTTATATTATGTCAAGGATTGAACTGACCCCGGATCCCTGGGATACAATTTCAGATTCAATCGATCAGGATAGTACCATAGTTGTTAAATGTATTGAAATTCCTAACGGAAAAACATATTTCTGGGGTACAAGCCCGGCGGCAAAAGGAATAGAAATCATGTGCGATTTTGGTAGTGGAAGATTTCCTATTATTAAAGGAGAATTCTATCGTTGCAAAATAAGAGTTTTTGATAAGGCAAACAAAAAATTTCAGGCAACGCCTTTCCGGCCGGTTGCCGCACAATATGTAGAAGAGCCCGTTGTTAATAGCAGGAGATAAAAAACTATGGATAATATGCAGATTCGTGAAACCATAATGCTACAAAAACTGCTTGACAGCGGAGTTGAGAAAAAACGTCTGTATTTATATGAAGAACGTCTTAACACCGAACTTAGAAAGCACTATAACTATGCTGAAAAAGCGTTAAAGATAGATAAAATGCGTAAAGGAGAGATCTGTGATGCAGACAAATACATTTTGTATGCTTTACTTGTATTAAGAGTGGCTAATGCAGATACAATTTATCGTTTTTTAAAGATGCTTAAAATCAGACAGCCGGATCTACTTATCCAGACCGACTATGAGATACTTAAAAAACGTTTAAATTTGCTTTCCAGGTATGGATTTGTTTATAAGATTCAATATATCCAGAACACTAAAATTAATTTTTCTGATGCTGTCGCAGCAGAAAAAGAATTGATCCGACAGGAAAAAATAAAAGAAAAAATGGAAGAGGAAGGCTCTTATTATGATTCTGCGGAATATTTGTCAACACGGGCAAATCCTTTTAACGATAATTTTAAAAAATGGTTTGGAAAAGATGCGTACCTTGTTACAACATATGCCTTGGATTCCGACAGTTATCAGATATTGAACTCGGTCCTGCATCCTGTGGTAAAAAATATAGGATGGGTGGGCGAAAAAATGGCAGCTGAAACAATAGGTATGGGAGCAGCTTCCCTTATAACAGCAGGGCTTCATGAATTAAGTTCATTTTCAAAATTCATGTCAACACAGATACGCCCCTTACGAAGCCAGGTTTTTTCGGTTTTATCTGAGATGGAGTTTAAACTTTCAGATAATGCTACCAAAGAGGTCTTTACTTATACTGCAGCCGTTTTTAGCTCTTATTCATACTGCGACCGGGCAAAACAGATGGAAGAGGATATACGCCACCATACATTTGATAAGATAATAAATATAAAAAATTATATCGGGATTAAAGGGATAAACAAGCAGAACAGGGACGCTTTTGTTATCGTATGTGTCAACGACAGTGTTGATATGATTCGATTTGCCGATGCCTGTATGAAAGTACAAATTACTCCTGCGGAATTAAGCCGGATATACTTCACAGGGGAAGGAATTATTATGAAATATGGAATCGAAAAAATGCTGCAGTTAGAACCTAATGGAGATAAAGATTATATTACGGTCGCAGCAAAGCTTCCTGTGTTTGGGTCGTCAAATAAAAATGATGAAAGGATTTTTGCGGTAAAAGAAGATGAAAAAATCAGTTAAAATTTTAATCGCATTTTTGAGTGTGCTGGCGTTTATGCTGGGAATAATCTATATTTCCCTGAGTATTTTTCATAATTCATTGCCAAAAGATTTAGTTTATCCGGAAGGAAATCTATCAAAAAGTATTTTTGATTCGCAGAATATGAAATATGTTCCAAATGCCAATCTGCCTGTTACATATGAGTTTGAATCCTGTCCGTACACTATAAATATCTGTGATGCTGACAAAGCAAAAGTGGGGAATGGATCCGTTTATGAATTATCGGATTGGATGTATGTGTATTTTACAGAGTATGCTAAGGATGAAAATATTGAAAATGTAATAAAGGATGAGCTATCCAGAGCAATCATGATTGATAGTAACAAGGATATGTCCGTGTTAGAAACTTATATATATGAAGAAGGTTATATTAATGGTTTTAAGGCTGATTATTACATAGACTGCCTTACAGTGAGCAATGGAAACCGGTCAAGCAGTGTTTACCTGACCGGATATGCGCTTACAATCACTAACGAGGAATACGACCATGGTTACAAAATGTTTGTGGGAATTGTTACGGCTGAAAACACTACGGAAACATTCGCACAGGCAAAACAAGTGTTGGATGAATTAATTGCGACATTTAATTTTAGTGAAGATACGCAGGAAACAATACTCCGAATGGAAAAAGAAGAACTTGATGAGGAAGAAAGGCTTAAAAAGATTGCGGAGCAAGAAGAGGCTCAGGCATTAGAAAAAGCGAAAGAGCAGGAAACAACGGTATCAACGGGAGATGGACAGAACACTTCTAATGCAGATCCTTCCGGACAAACGGCTTCAGGAGAGGAAGAAAATATGGAATCAGAAAACTATGAAGAAAAACAGGCTACCATAACCCAGGAATACACAAATGTACAGCTATATTTTTATTATACAAATATTGATAATGATGTAAATGTGGTTTTATTTAGTCCGGATAAAGAAAGGCGTATCGAACCTTCTTTATCTGACAAAGGAGTCATGCTCTTTAATTTAGATACGATGGAGCCTGGTAAATGGATCTTTGGCATTACCGGCGATTACGGCACCTGCAGTACTAAGATTTATTCGGATGAGATATTACCGGATTCGGCTGATACACAACAATAAAGGGGTAAAAATATGCCAAAACCATTTAAAAAGAAGAAAGAAAAAAAGCTATTTCCAATTATCATTGCCGCTTGTATCGTTTTCGCTGTTTTCATAATGGTTGTAAGGTTGTTTTTGGAACAGATGCAGGAATCTCTTTATCCGACAGATGTTTTGAATACAGAAATAATGAACGGGATTGCAAAATCGCAGCATAACTTTGGTAAGTTATCGGATATAGCAGATATTATGGAGGAAAAAGGACTGAGAATATATCCCATCAAAGGCTATGAATCAATGGATATCAGTTCGGATGTCATGACCATTGTAAAATCCAATCAAAATGGGGTTCTGGTAATGGCAAAGGGTTCCGGCAATGTTAATGACGATATAATGCAATACCTGTCATATTATGAAGAATTTGTCGGCAGGGTTTCCGGCAAACTGGATGAGAAGTGTCATGAAAATGGAACAGATAACGGATTTGTGGCTGAATATGCCACGGGATGTATAAAAATTAAAAATTTGTTTTATAAAGGGAATATTTACGTTGCAGCTATAGAATATTCTTTTGATAAGGATTTACATATCTGCTTTATCTTTGCGACAGATTCCGTATCAAAGCTGAAGGGTGGTGTAGAAAGCATAAAAGCATTTGCAGCCGCAGCAGTTGATACGGCACCCGAGGAATCTGCAGACAGCATCGGGGAGGAAGAGATTTATTCCCAGCAGGAAACAAATAGTGATGAAACGGAATTAGGAAAAATAACCGAACCTTATGAGATGGATGTTTCAGTGGAAGGTGGTTTTGAGGATTTTGCAAATGAATATATTAAATCCGGTGGAATAGGAAACGGAGAGGTCGCCAGGAAGGAAAAAGGAAATATTTCTGTGGTAGAATGTACTGCCACGCTCAGCAGGTCCTCAGAAAGGACCGTGTTTTCATTTTCCTATCATGATGGGAATCCTTTACAGGTAATCCTGCTTGCCCCGGATGGAAAGACATGTTTTGAACCAATTCGGTATATCGAAGAGGATAAAACTTTTTTGTTTTATGTGGAAAATCCCAAGACAGGAATGTGGCGGGCTGCCGTTCAACTGGAAGATTCCAAAGAATATGCTTTTCTTACATATTATGAAATAAGCGAAGAAGAAGCTGCATTATTTTCCAGGACCGTCGAAGAGGATATGGAGGATATTTTGAAAGAGCAAAATGCGGGAACTATTGAAAAAGAACCAGATGCAGCAATTGATATAGAAATAGAGTGAGAGGAGGATACAGGCTGTTGCTTGGCTGATTTGGCCGGTGCAATAGCCTTAATTTTATGAATTATAATGATGATTATTCCGGTAATAATATTAGCGACAGTGTAATGAGAATTGTAATGGCAGAAGCCGCAAAAAAAGCCGTGGGATTTGTCGGAAAGAAAGCGATTCTTATTATCTGCATTGCAATAATTGTAATTTTATGCCTGATTGGCATTTTTACAATGTTTGCTTCTCCATCAGTTTCCATGAAGGATGGCGGAGACGGGGTGTATGAAGACCTTGGGTATGATATAGAAGATGAAGCAGCATATGGAGAATGGTTTTATGATCCGCAGAATGTTTTAGAACATATTAATGAAATTTCTGAAGAAATTGATCCTAATATCGAAGGATTTGGACATATGTATCTGGATGAAGCAAACATGAAGGAGTTATTAAATAAGGTCATAGAATACAGACAAAAGGTCCTGCGTGATGCCATGAATCCTTACAAATATCTGTTACATAGTTATAAAAAGGAAAATGTTCCTTACCAGGACGAGGACGGCTGGCATGATGACTGGAGGACGGTTTATGATATTTATGATAAAGAGCATATATCCTATATATCTAACCATTCTGCGGAGGATGATCCTGTTTTTGCCGTCTCATGGCAGGAAATATACTGTTTTGCAGCGATGAAGTCTATAATGGAAGGAACAGAAGGAAAGTGGGATGATAGGACCGATGTCAGTACCGGCACCCCGAAACTTTTTACGGAAGCAAGACTAGAGCCGGCTGTATTAGACGATATTATTGAGCATTTTACTTATAATTTTGTCTATAATTTTGACCCGACAGACCCATCTTATGCCGGTCATACATTTACTTACGACGAAATGGAAAGCTATGCATATATTTTGGTGGATGAAGGGCAGGAGCTGGCAGAGCATGGCACGGAGGATCCGGCTGTTACAGATAATTTTGAATATCGCCAGATGAAGCGACCCGCAGTAGCTCCCGCATATGGAGTTAATTGTTATCAATTAGTGGAATATGCATATGACAGCAGCGGCACGTTGAATGGCCGGAATATAACCGTAGATGGACAGGCATTTTATGATTATGCAGTAACGGTTATAGGAAAAGATTTTTCCATGGATTGGCTTTTGTATCTGATAAAAAACGTACCTGGGTCAGAATATGACGCCGGAAACGGCAGTCTCATTACGAAATATGAAAAAATTGAGGAGTCTTATCGTACCGGCACTCCAATTTCCTATTTTGATGATAACTTTTATGGAGTAGATTTGGTAACGCTTGGCGGCGGCTGTACGCAGCAGATCTATAATTCTGCAAATAATAATGATATGTTTGCGGACAGTTCGGTTGGGAATCGTACAGGCTCTGCCTATGAAGGAATATTAACAGGTAATGCCCTGGTTGATTATGCGCAGCAGTTTATAGGAAATCCTTATGTCTGGGGCGGCACCAGTCTGACAAATGGGGCTGATTGTTCTGGTTTTGTGCAGCAGATTTACGCCCACTTTGGCATAACTCTGCCGAGAACCTCTGCAGAGCAGGCTCAGGCAGGTGGTATGACAAGGATCCCAATCAGGGAAGCTCAGGCAGGAGATCTTCTATTTAGGACTGTAAATGGACAACCTTCTGGAGTTAAGCATGTAGCAATAGTCATTGGAGTTGAAGGAGACAAGATCATAACTGTGGAAGCTATGGACACGGCCCATGGAATATGCATAGGAACCAGAAGTGTTAGTAGATCAAGCCTGTTTGTGATGAGGATTACGGGATAAAAGGTGGATTTAAATTGAATCAATATAATTGATAAAGGCTTATAACATTTATATTGAAAAGGGTTTGACAGATTAGATATAAATTGTAAAAATAAAGATATAAGCAACTGCAAATATACTATTTTTGTTTACTAAGAAGGTGGAGATGTAATTGTTTACAGTAGATAAAAGAATAAGAAAGATTTGTATGGTTTCATCTGCAGCATTTAGTGCAGCATCCGGCTGTTATGGATGGCTTGCACCTGTGGGAGCAGCATTAGGGTTTGCAGTAGACATATCTAAAGAGAAAGTAAGCACCCATGAGGAATTTGATGAAGCCGTTATGGCTGCTTTGAACAGGACTGAAGAGAAATTGGGTCCAAAAGGAAGGATAATTGAAGAGCTGGGGAAATGGGAATGGGTTTCAGAACCATTAGATAAATTAATAGAAAAAACGGATTATTATCAGAGCCAATATCTAACAGCTGCAGATACAAGGGAAACCGTTGAAATATTTGAAAAATATTTTAAAGAAGAAATTATCAAACGACCTTCTCTTAGCAATTTGTATATGTTATCAATGGAGTCTGCCGCATTAGAAAAACTGGAAAAAATAAAAATTATTGTTAATATCTTAGGTGAAAATAGAATAAAATTAGATGATATCCAAAAGGAATTGCGTAATACAGATAAAAAAATAACACTGATGCATCAAATATATATGAAATATATCAGGAGTATAGTGTTTATTATAGTTGCGATGGTAATTTTTTGGGGAAGAGGTTTATTGTTAAATCATACTTATGATAGAATGATGATAGTGATCGTACCATTTTGTTACATTATTGCAGAGTCCATAATATTTATTCTTAGTATAGATGGAAATGTTATTATTTCAGGATATAAATATATCAAAAACCGCGATAAATATCATAATAGTAAAATATTGATGAACGGATTCATAACATACGTTATTCACATGATTTCGAGCATGTTTTTTTTCTCACTGTTTTATTTTACATTAAATATAGATGATAACTTTATGTTTTCAGCTTTAAGTCTGGCTTTGGGAAGCTTTGCAAGTGTTTTTTTAAGAGAGATATTAGGTTGAGACATTATCTGCATATAATACTTTAATCTATATGCAGATATATAGAACAAAACATTGATTATCTGCACATAAAATGTTATTTTATATGCAGAAAGAAGGTGTCTTATCTTGCATAAATTTGATTATTCTTTTTTAAATAATGGATTGCTTCCTGCGAACCTGGTAAATCTGACTGCAAATATTGCTTCTTTGAAAACACTGGCCGGAGTACGGAAAGAAGAATATGTAAAAGTCTTTACGGAACTTGAATCTATAGCAAAAATACAGTCTGTTAAAAGCTCTAATGCTATTGAAGGAATCATAACGAGTGATGAACGTATAGCAGCAATCGTTAATCAAAACAGCGCTCCTTTAAACCATAATGAGGCTAAGATAGCCGGTTATAGAGATGCATTGAACGAAATCCACCTTAACTATCAATACATTGATTTTAGAGAAAATGATATATTACGTCTGCATGAGATCATGATGTCAGTTGCCGGATATGAATTTGGCGGACGATATAAAACAGATGATAATGTGATTCTTGAAGTAGATCCCGAAGGACGAAGGAGAGTCCGCTTCAGACCTACGCCTGCAGCTGAAACAGGTAAAGCGATGGAGCAGCTGGAACTGGCTTATATGGATGCACGGGGCGATGCAAATATCAATCAGCTTCTTTTAATACCCTGTGTCATATTAGATTTCTTATGCATTCATCCATTCAGGGATGGAAATGGGAGGATGTCCCGCCTGCTCTCTCTATTGCTTCTTTATAAAAGCGGATATGATGCCGGGAAGTATATTTCATTTGAAGAACAGATAAATAATTATAAAAGATACTATTATGATTCACTGAAACGATCGTCGGACGGATGGGATAGCAACGAAAACAGTTATTTCCCCTTTATGGAAAACTTTCTGGCAACTCTTTATGCTTGCTATAGAGAGCTTGACAAACGTTTTGCAGTGGTAAATGGAAAAAAAGTCACAAAGAAATCCCGTATAGAGGCAACGGTTATGAACAGCCTTACACCGCTATCCAAGTCAGAGATATGTAAAATTCTTCCGGATGTAAGTCCGACAACTGTAGAAGCTGTGCTGGGGGCAATGGTAAAAGAGAAAAAAATAATAAGAATTGGTTCAGCAAGAGCAGCAAGATATATAAAAAATCCTGAATGAAAGAGGAGGGCGTTTCTGAAAAGGAAACGTCTTTTTATTTGGGGAAGAAGCGGCAACGCTGTTGTAAGTTAAGTCAATTTATTAATATTGTACTTAACTGATACAGTGGCTTGTCCATCTTTTCCTTGTCTTTTGGCGTAGCCACAGGTGGTAGAGAGGTGTTTTCGCGCGCGCACGGGCAGGAAAGAGGTGGTTAAGAGGAAATAGTTTATTTTATAAGTTAAGTACAATATTAATAAATTGACTTAACTACAAAAAAGCGGTATACTAATTTATATAAAACAGCAGGAGGAATTACATAGATGCATAGAAAGGAAGAGCGCTACCGCCTATCGGAAATATATATGACTGATTTGAATAGATGCGGCGCCACAGTTGCAGTCAGCCGGAAATCAGGACTGCAACTTTATCATTCTGCAGAGATTTATTATAAAGGATATGTCATGCAGGCAAAAGTGCAGATCCTTTTGGGTGGAAACATGAAAATTTGTACCCTGGAAGGATATGCCAGCGGCATGCTTTTATCAGAGATACGTAACAGTAAAAAGAAGCGTGGTATCTATCCCCTTATGCGGGAAATGATTAAATATCTCTATTATGTTTCCCTTCCCTGCCTGTTTCTTTTAGCATTATACTGTGTTTTTCTTTCAAATTACCGGATGATGTGGATAGTCCTCATAACTTCACTCTGCATGCGTGGGCTTTTTGTTTACAGCCGGAATCGTTTCTGAAAAGGAGGAAATGCACTATGAAATCAAAAAGGGAAAGGCCAGACTGTTCTTTTTCCGAGAACTTTATTACTGACCTTCTGAATCCTTTTTTAGACACGTATCACAACATTAGGACCCGGAATGAAATATGCCGCCATATATATCATATATGTTTCTATTTTCAAAAAAACCGGATGTTATATCATGAATTTCAGGAACTGTCACTTGATGATGCAAAAATTTATTTTTTATCATATCTTCCGGGGTTGTGCGAAAAAGGAATCATTTCCTATGATACCTACGCTGCCGAACTGGCTGCCTGCAGAAAATTTGGCGAATATCTGGAAAAAAGGATCAGTTTTTTGCGGGAAAACAATATAGGAAGGTATAAGCCTTATAAAAACCCTTTTGTGCAGATTATAAAACCTGCTGTATTCCGGGCTGTCCACACGGAACGTATCTTCAGCGACGAGGACATGGAACTCGCCCTCAATGCTGCCAAAAAATATGACCTGCGTTTATATATCATCATGCTTTTATCCTTGCGCATGATGATACCTGGTGGGGATATCCTGGCTTTGAAAACATCCATGCTCCACTTTGTCAGAGACGGTAATTTAACCGTTGGCATGATTTCTTACGCCAAAAGGAAGAAGCCTATTATCAAAAGAATGCCGGCAGATATAGTGGAACCGGTCCGGCGCTATTATGAATCACAATGCAATGTGAATGAATATATGTTTACAAATGCTTATGGCAACCCCATGAGCACTGCCAACTTGACTTATGCAATGAAAAAGCTTGAAGAAAAAAGTGGTGTTCATGTTGAAATCCGGGGGTTCCGCTGCAAAGCACTCTTAGACCTGGTGGCAAACAACCAGAGCACCCAGGGCTATAAAGAGATCGGAGATTATGCGGGACTTTCCGAGCAGATGATCAAAGAATATGGAAACGCATTAAATTATATTGAAAAAGGCTGTATTGCCGATTCAAGCCACTATATTATCATCGATGCTTAAAGGAGATAGCCATGGTTTATGCTTTTTTTGCCAATAAAACTTATATCAATCTGGATGAACGCAGGATCGGCTATCCGTTCATCCCCGTGGAACTGACCTATGATGTTGTTGACGGCCAGTCTTTAAGATGCTATTTGTCAAAGGAAGATGCTATTGCGGCAAAAGAGGAAATGAGGGACCGGTATCTGGAATGGAGTGATATGTTTGATTCCCTCATGATCCGCCCAGTAGACGATATTCTCTTTGAAAAAGGATATCTGCATAAGGATCTAATATACTGAATTTTTTATTGCCTAATTCCAAAATATCTTTTAAAATTGAAAATAGACAGGAAGGAATGAAAAATATGGATGAAAAAAAAACCAAAAACAATATTCCTATGTATACTGACAATACAGAGCTTGCCGTCGATATAGGACGAAGAATACGTCAGTTCCGAGAAAAAAGAGGATATTCAATCAACTCCTTTGCACAACAGCTGGATATTTCATTCTCCACAATGCAAAAAATCGAATACGGATATCTATATCCGTCAGCAAAAGCGCTCATTAACATGCACCAGGCTTACGGTGTTGATATCTATTATATTCTTTTTGGTATCAAAACTTTCCATAGAGACATTCTTCATGCCTTACAAGGACTATCCAGAGAAGAACTGTTTGACATCTATAACCGGCTTTATGTTTATTTCTCATGTAATACTGAAAACGCCTTGTTGCCTGAAAACGGCAGCCTTCCTTTGGCACCCGGGTGCGCCGGATGGGATGGGACCTATTTTAGAAAATTTCCTTCTTATGACGATGTAAAGAGTAATACACAATTTAAACCTATTACTGAAATTAATCCTGAAGATGATAAAGAATGACAAGCTTCCCCGGAAAAATCCGGGGACTTTTATTGCGCTACCTGAAAAAATGTAATATAATGTGTTCATAATAGTTTGTTATATATTTCTTGTTGAGCCATGACTTGTTGTGGTATTTTGGATAATCCCTATATAATAGGTATCTGAAGGAGGAAAGGAGTATTAGACTATTTAAAAAATAAACGGATACATTAAGCATCAGTATTTTTGTACTGGTGTTTTTTTGTGCCTAAATTTAAAGAAAGGAGACTGTTTTTTTAACCTGTCATTTTAAACTGCATGGACGCCATGTATTTGAATCACAGGTCTTGAAACCATCAAATGAATATTGCCAGCTATAAGCGGGTAAATAACAAATTTCCCGCATATGGCGGGAATAGGAGAGGAGATGTTTTTTATGACAAATAACTTGGTTTTTATTTTGGACAAATGGTGCGAGATTCTGGAACTATTTTTTCAGAGACCCATTGACTATCTGGAAGGCATTAGCGGACTGATCCTGGCATTCTTTTTATTTTATACTGCTGGAACTGTCATCATAGCCTGTCTGCAGCACACGTATGTACCCCTGATTGTAAAATATTTGATCCGTGGTATAGCCATGTTCTGTATGATCTGTATTTCCCCTATTTTGATATTCTTTGTAAATAGGAAACTTCTGGTAAAAAAAATCCGAAGATTTGCGGCCCAGGTAATAGGAAGGAGGGATTCATGATGGATGCAAAGACAGCAACCATACAGGTCCCTATAAACGATCTGGTAGAAGCACTGGCACTGCTCCAACTGGCTGATATAGAAGTCAGGGAAGTTACGCCCGAGCTGACTGGATACAGTAAGCCTGTCCCGGCATAGATGCCAGAAAGAAGGCTTAAATGTTAAGTGGAAAAGATATTGTCACTTCATTCAAGGCAGAAACGGAAGCAAGGTTCCATCCTATTAGTGGATGCACGACAAATGATATAGAGCAGGATATACTTATCTATCTTCAGTCTAAAATCAAAGGTAACGGACTTGAGATAGATATTGTAGACCTTGCTCTGTCTGGTAGCCGCTGCAGGGGATTGGAAAAAGACGGTTCAGACCTTGACGTAATCGTGGAATATGAAGGAAACACTTCAGAAGATGCTTTATTTGATATTTTTCATGAAGATTGCTTTGCAATTGATGGGATTATAGTAGATATTAATCCTATTAAATATGGGAAGACAGGAACGCTTGAAACGTATCTGCCTTTAGTAGAGACATATTTGGAAAAAGAATATGTTTTAGTATGTGAAGATACATGAACAAGGAAAAGAGTAACTTATATTTGTTTTGAATGGGGCTATCGCACTAAAATAGAAATTTAGTGTGGTAGCCCCTGATTAATCATTTTATTTTTCAATTTTATGGCATATTTTTATTTTATTTTTCTTTATTTCAATGTATAATAAATTAAAAAATGTCGAAAGGATGTGTCTTTATGCAAGAAGGATTTGATAAATTTATGGGTGCAATGGGAAATGCAATAGATACAGCTCCAACTTTTTATGAAGATGCACTCCAACCTACCGCTAAAGAAGTCGGAAAACTTGCAGCAAGAATTCCACGTGCAATTAATGCTGTTTTTTCTGGATTCGATAAATGGATTTACATTCAAGAATATAACCTTGAAGAAACTAAGAAAAAACTAGTGTTACGACACGTTGATATTCAGCGAAATATACCTATCTATTGTTGCCGTTTTCTGGTATAATAAAAGAAACGGCGGTGATTTCTCCTATGGCAAGACCAAAAAAGTATAAAATCGAACTTAC
>Ga0209694_1001383_pt1 | contig 26941 bp, 33 predicted proteins | sample GluameincwithD2O_FD_187499 | JGI IMG/M metagenome (GOLD analysis project Ga0209694, IMG submission 187499) | Mouse cecum microbial communities from Vienna, Austria - Glucosamine amended microcosms incubated with D2O (SPAdes) (version 2) | ecosystem: Host-associated > Mammals > Digestive system >... | reverse complement strand
GGGAGCGGACCCACGACCTGTTTGAGACCATCCTGGCCGAGCTCCATATTGCGGAGGACCCCTCAGTTATTGACGACGACTTTATCGACAACATCTTTATTGAGGAATACAAACATGGCGTAATTGCAAGCGGATGCGAGCTTTTGTTCCACCGGGGACATTTGAGGAAAAAGATCAACTTTCCTTACTATGTTTATCATGGAAAGTATTACCCCTATGGTGATTCAGGACGGTTTAAATTGGGCTGGCATGTAGACGAGGTTCCAGACCTGCACACAGACAGGCTGGAGCGAATTGTAACTGACTTTTTGCGAGAAGCAGGCATTACAAGATGAAGACGGGAATTTTTCGACGGACTGTCCAAAAATAGGGAGATGCTATGGTTTTTACCTATGAAGAGTTAAAGGAGTATGTGAGGGAGGATTTTGAGCGGTTTTATGAGATGGGTTTTCAAGAAGAACAGATTTTTTCCGCAGTTTTGGATGAATACAAACACGGGAAAGATTTTTGTTCCACAGAAAATATTTGCATCCATATTTTTTTAGCACTCAATTATTTACGAAGGGGCTTGAACACGGACGTAGCAGTCGGGCATTTAAGGCGGCTGCTGACAGAAGAGTCAGAGCACCTTGTCAAGTCAGACTTGGGAGATGAGTACCCAAACTACATTACAGATTTGAAGGAGATTTTGCGTGTTTGAAGTAATAAAACAAGAGGGCCGAGCCCGGCGGGGGACCTTCACCTGCGCCCACGGGGTGGTCCAGACCCCGGTGTTTATGAATGTGGGCACCCAGGGGGCCATCAAGGGGGCGGTGTCCGCCCACGATCTGAAGGAGATTGGCTGTCAGGTGGAGCTGTCCAACACCTACCACCTCCACCTGCGCCCCGGGGACGGGGTGGTCCGTCAGATGGGCGGGCTGCATAAGTTTATGGGCTGGGACGGCCCCATGCTCACCGACAGCGGAGGCTTTCAGGTGTTCTCCCTGTCCGGCCTGCGGAAGATCACCGAGGAGGGGGTCACCTTTGCCTCCCACATTGACGGCCGGCGCATTTTTATGGGCCCGGAGGAGTCCATGCGTATCCAGTCCAATCTGGGCAGCGACATCGCCATGGCCTTTGACGAGTGTGTGGAGAATCCCTCGCCCTACGAGTATGTAAAGGCCTCCTGTGAGCGAACAGCCCGGTGGCTGGAGCGCTGTATCGCAGAGCATGACAGGCTTAACAGCCTGTCAGATACCGTGAACCCTCAGCAGCAGCTTTTTGGAATCAATCAGGGTGGGACCTACGCCGATCTGAGGGTCTGGCATATGAAAGAAATTGCCAAGGTAAGCTGCAACGGCTACGCCATCGGCGGTCTGGCAGTGGGGGAGCCCACACAGGTGATGTACGATATCATCGATGCGGTGGAGCCCCACATGCCGGCGGACAAGCCCCGGTATCTTATGGGGGTCGGGACCCCCTCCAACATCATCGAGGGGGTCGCCCGGGGGATCGACTTCTTCGACTGCGTTATGCCCGCCCGAAATGCCCGCCACGGCAAGCTGTACACATGGCGGGGGACGATCAACATCAAAAATGAGAGGTACAAGCTGGACGAGCGCCCCATCGACGCCGCCTGTGACTGTCCCGCCTGCCGGTCCTTCTCTCGTGCGTACCTGCGTCATCTGCTGACGGCGGGGGAGATGCTGGCTATGCGGCTGGCCGTGCTTCACAATCTGCACTTCTACAATGAGCTGATGTCCCGCATCCGGGAGAGCCTGGACAGCGGAACCTTTGAGGATTTTCGAGCTCAATATTCCGGTCTGCTGGACCGGCCATACCAAGAGGATTAGAGAAATTTGACAAAAGGGCTTGTCAATCGGGAAAATATCCGCTATAATACTGTTCACTGCGTCAAAGAGATATTCTGTTGACAGTCTGATTTTGCAGTAGTTTTGGAGGAAAGACTTATGGATCCTGTTACAATTTTAATGCTCGTAGCGATGTTCGCCATGCTGTACTTCTTCATGATCCGACCGGAGAACAAGCGGAAGAAGGAGGCCCAGAACCTGCGGGACTCCCTGAAGGTGGGGGATGTCATCACCACCATCGGCGGCATTGTAGGCACCATCTGCAAGGTGGATGAAAATACCATCGTGATTGAAACCAGCGCCGACCGGGTACGCGTTGAGTTTACCAAGTGGGCTGTTTCCAGCAAGAATGTGGCCCCGGAGCAGAACGCATAACAAAACAGGCATGTCTTTCACCCTCCCCGCATAGGTTTTACCAAACCGTGGGGGAGGGTGTTTTTATGAAGAAGAAGGAGCGTCGCCCGGAAGAGCTGGGCAGCCAGTGGCTCAACGCAATGTGTGATGTTCTCAAGGGCGGCGTGCTGGCCGGAGTGACCACCATTTCAGCCCTGCTGGTCTGTTCCGTGCTGGTATCCGCCGGTATACTTCCTGTGGGCGCCATGTATGGCGCGGTGCTGGCTGCCTGTGCGCTGGGTGCTCTGGTTGGGGGCGCCTTCGCCGTCCGGCAGGTGGGCAGTCGGTCACTGCTGGTCGGTTTGGGTGTGGGGGCGGTACTGTTTTTACTGCTGCTCACCGCCGGATTGATTGTCTACAAGGAGACCTCTGTGGCCAACGGAGGGGCCGGAATTTTGTGCGCTTGCCTGTGCGGCGGAGCGATTCCCGGGCTGCTGGGAAGAAAATCCAAGAAAAAACGCAGAAGATGATTGAAATTCCAAATGTACTGTGTTATAATGCCTTTACTATAGCTGAAAATGCTGTAAGCAACCAAACAGGAGGAGAAATTCAAATGAAACATATCCAGACGCTGAACGGGGCTACCCTGAAGGCCAGTGCCGCCAAGGGTGGCTGCGGTGAGTGCCAGACCTCTTGCCAGTCTGCCTGCAAGACTTCCTGCACTGTCGCCAACCAGAAGTGCGAGAACAAGTAAATCACAAAGCCTGAAAAGGCGGGCGCTTTCGCGCCTGCCTTTTTGCTGTTCAGACTTTGGACGGGAGGGGATAGATTGAATTTTATTGGGGATCTTCAGATGAGTAACGGACTAACCGACGTTTTTCTCAATGTCCTGGTAATCAGTGGTGTGCCCCAAACATCAAACGCTGCTCTCGATTTTGGATGCCACATTTGCAATAATTAAAAAGGAGAACATAACATGACAACCGTACACACCTTTACCGCCCTGGGGCAGTACCTGGCGGCGGACGTAAACAGCGGGGCGGTCCATGTCCTGGACAAGCTGACCTACGACCTTTTGAAATTGGTAGGAGAGGGTCCGATAGGGGAGGGGAGGATCCCCCAGGAATTGGTGAACCAGCTGCCCCAATACCAACCCGCTGAGTTGGAAGAGGGCTGGCAGGAGCTGCGGGTGCTGCAAAACGCGGGCCTGCTCTTTACCACCGACGACTATCTGGACCCGGAGGCGGCTATGGCGCTGCCCAAGGCGGCAGTGGTAAAAGCCCTGTGCCTCCATGTGTCCCACGACTGCAACCTGCGGTGTAAATACTGCTTCGCATCCACCGGCGACTTCGGCACCGGACACCGGATGACCATGGACTTCCAGACCGCCAAAAAGGCCATCGACTGGGTGGTGGCCAAGTCGGGCAAGCGGCGGAATATTGAGATCGACTTCTTCGGCGGCGAGCCGCTGATGGCTATGGATACGGTAAAGCGAACAGTGGAGTACGCCCGGTCACTGGAGGAAAAATTCGACAAGGTATTTCGCTTTACGATTACCACCAATGGAATTTTGCTGGATGACGAGACCATTGACTACATCAACCGCGAAATGTCTAATGTGGTACTCTCTCTGGACGGCCGGCCGGATGTCAACGACCAGATGCGCCCCACCGTGAACGGAAAGGGGAGCTATGAGGTGATTGTTCCCAAATTCCAGAAGCTGGTGGCCGGACGGGGAACCAAGGACTACTATGTCCGGGGCACCTTTACCAGGGACAATCTGGACTTTGCCATGGACGTGCTCCATATGGGGGACTTGGGATTTCGGCATGTGTCGGTGGAGCCCTGCAGCGGACCGGCGGATGATCCCTTTGCCATCCGGGAGGAGGACCTGGGCAGGGTAGAGGAGGAGTATGAGAAGCTGGCCCAGGCGCTGATGGAGCGAAAGGACATCAACTTTTTCCACTTCAACGTGGACCTGGCGCAGGGGCCCTGCGTCATCAAACGTCTGCGGGGCTGCGGCGCGGGCTGCGAATATGTAGCCATTACCCCCGACGGAGATATCTACCCCTGCCACCAATTTGTGGGAAAAGAGGAGTTCCGCATGGGCAGCGTCCATGACGGCTCCTTCGATATGGCGATTTCTGGTCAATTTGCCCAACAGAATGTGTATACCCGTCCGGCCTGTCGGGAGTGCTGGGCACGCTTCTACTGCAGTGGTGGCTGTTCTGCCTCAAATTTGCTTGTCAATGGCGACATAACGCGTTCAAATGAGGCAGCTTGCGAAATGGAGCGCAAGCGTTTGGAGTGCGCCATTGCCCTGAATGCCATTGCGGCCGGGATGGGAAGCGTCCCGAATACAGGATGTGATAATACGGAATGTAATCTTTGTAATCGCTGAGGCTTTGCGGATTTTTCAAGATTTGGTATTTGCCGCCCTATAAAACACTAGATTTGGTTGCACCGGAGCCCTTGGCAGGGCTCCGGTGCTTTGTTGGTTATTTAGTTTACATAACGCTGTTGACATAAGAAATTGAAAGAATTGACAAAAAGTAAGAAATTCGCAAAAACCCCTTGCGAAAAACAGCGGATGGCGCTATAGTAGGAGTTGCCATAAGGTACCCACCCAAAAGTCAAAGCGTCTCCTTATGTGGGTTGCTGATCCACGTCTATTTTTTTCACACTTCTCATAGGCTGATGCTGAGGTGAGGCATATGGGTGTGAGGATTCGCAAAAAATGGGACTTGCTGTCGGAACAGAGCGTTGCTCTGGCGGTACTGAGTACAGCCTTTTTGCTGGGCGGCGGACTGGGCTGCCTGTTCGCCGCTCTGGCAGGTGAGGATGGCAGAGCAGAGCTGGGCAGCTATCTGACCCGCTATCTGTCGCTGGCCCGGGAGGGACAACTGCCCCGAGAGTTGTGGCCCCTTCTGTGGGGGCAGCTGAAGTACGCACTGCTTGCTTTGGTACTGAGTTTGACCGCGTTGGGAGTATTGGGGCTGCCGGTTCTCTTTGGCGTTCGGGGGTTCTTCTTCTCTTTTTCGGTGGCTTGCTTCTGCCGGGTCTTTGGCGGACAGGGCCTCTTTCCCGCCTTTGTTCTCTTCGGATTATCCGCACTGCTGTGGGCATCCGCCTTGTTTATGGTCGGTATCCCCGGTCTGCTCTCCGCCCGGCAGCAGCTGCGTCGCGCCCTGGGAGATGGGCGGGGAGGCTGGTCTGTCGGCGCCGCCTACTGGTGTCGGGCCGGAGCGTGCGTCGGTCTGTCCCTTGCGGCCGGGCTGCTGGAGTACTGGGTGGTGCCGGTCCTGCTGCGAGGCCTGGTCCGGACGATGCTGTAACCTTGTTCTGGGAGAGTTGTAAACGTGTCTGATCTGCTGTTGGTTTATGAGGATTTTCTGAAAACTGAAAAAAGAGCCTCGACCAATACGGTCAGCTCCTATCTCCGGGATGTCGGCCAGTTCGCCGCGGCAATGGATGGAAGGGATATGGCGCTTACCCAGGTGGCTGTTCAGGATGTGGAGGAGTATGCCAATTCTCTGATTAAACGCGGCAAATCACCGGCTACGGTCACCCGGTCTGTGGCCTCCATCAAATCCTTTTACTCCTGCTTAATGGAACGAGGCTATGTAGAACAAAATCCTGCCAAGGGTGTGGCGCCCGCGAAGGTGGAACGGAAGCTTCCCCAGGTGCTCACCAGCAGAGAGGTGGAGCTGTTCCTGGAACAGCCCGAGTGTACCGACCCCAAGGGGTACCGGGACCGGGCCATGCTGGAGCTGCTCTACGCCACCGGGATTCGGGTCAGCGAGCTGATTGAGCTGGATGTGGACGACCTGAACCTACCCGGCGGAGTCCTCAAATGCTTCAGCAAGGGCAGAGAGCGCATCATTCCACTTTACCCCACTGCCATTCGCGCGTTAGGGGAGTACATCAACCATGTAAGGCCTCAGCTGGTGGATGCGGTAGATGAGACCGCCTTGTTCGTCAACATGAGCGGGGAACGGATGAGCCGCCAGGGCTTTTGGAAGCTGATTAAACACTATCAGGAAAAGGCCGGAATCCAGAAGGACATCACACCGCATACACTGCGCCACTCCTTTGCGGCCCATCTGCTGGAGAATGGAGCTGATCTGCGCTCCATTCAGGAGATGCTTGGCCATGCGGACATTTCTTCCACCCAAATCTATTCCAGGCTGATTAATCAGAAGATCAAAGATGTGTACAAAAAGGCCCACCCCCGGGCGTGAACGATAAGGAGAAAAAGCTATGACAGACCAGGAACTGCTTCAAGCAATCGGCCAGGTAGTTGAGGCTAAAATAGAGCCTGTGCGGCAGGACATCCGTGACCTGAAGGAGCAGGTGGGACACCTGGAGCAGCGGGTTATTACCCTGGAGACCCGGATGTCCGGCGTCCGGGTGTATATGGACGTTGAGCTGAACCGGACCTTGAGGCTGCTGCTGGAGGGACAGAAGGCGATATGGGATCGCGCCACTCCGCCGGAACGGTATGATGTTCTGGAGGTCAGAACCTCTGCCCTGGAGATGGCGGTGAAACAGCATACCCAGGAAATACAGGAGCTGAAGCTTGCCTGATTGAAGAATGGAGCGGGCCTACGCGGCGTCTGTCGCGCAGGCCCTTTTTCATAGGGTTAACGATTGAATTATACAGGGGAATATGGTAATATATTAAATGGAACGAAAATAATGGAAGGAGGACGTTCTATGTCCACCATGTCTGAATATTTAGAGAGCCTGCGGGGGAAGTCTGTTGCCGTTATCGGTATGGGGGTGAGCAACACCCCTCTGATCCGCGCCCTTCTGCGGGCGGATCTGAAGGTGACCGTTTGTGACAAGTCCCCACGGGAGCGAGTGGAGGAGCAGGCCGCCGAGCTGGAAAGTCTGGGGGCCAAGCTGCGGCTGGGGCCGGATTACCTGGCCAAAATTCACAGGTTCGACGTCATTTTTCGTACTCCTGGCCTCAGCCCCAACACGCCGGAGCTGCAAAAGGCCATGGAAGGGGGGAGTGTCCTCACCTCGGAGATGGAGCTGTTTTTCCGGCTGTGCCCCTGTAAAATCATCGGTGTAACGGGCAGCGATGGCAAGACCACCACCACTACCTTAATCAGTGAGTTCTTAAAGGAGGCGGGCCTGAATGTCTACCTGGGAGGCAACATCGGCAAGCCGCTGCTGCCCGATGTGGACGGCATGACGGCCGAGGATGTGGCCGTTGTGGAGCTATCCTCCTTCCAGCTGATGACCATGGACCGCAGCCCCAATGTGGCGGTGTTCACTAATCTGTCCCCCAACCACCTGGATTACCACCACACAATGGAGGAGTACACAAGCGCCAAGCTGAACATTTTCTGCCACCAGAAGCCGGAGGACCGGGCCGTTTTCAACTATGACAACGACATTACCCGGTCTCTGGCCAAGGCCGCTGTGGGACGTGTCATGCAGTTCAGCCGCAAGCAGAAGCTGGAGGAAGGGGTTTACCTCCGGGATGGGGCCATCTGGCTGACCAACGACATGGGCAGTCGGGAGGTCCTGCCCCTGGCGGACATCCAGATTCCCGGGGTCCACAACATCGAAAACTACATGGCCGCCATCGCTGCGGTGGACGGCATCGTTCCCGACAGGTGCGTTCGGGCGGTGGCCCAGCGGTTTACTGGAGTGGAGCACCGCATCGAGCTGGTGCGGGAGCTGGACGGGGTCCGATACTATAACGACTCCATCGGCACCAGTCCCACCCGCACGATGGCGTGTCTGGACTCCTTCGAGCAGAAGCTGATCCTTATTGCCGGAGGATATGACAAGGGAGTTCCTTTTACGCAGCTTGGTATGGCTGTGACAGAAAAGGTCAAAGTGCTGATTTTGACCGGAGATACCGCCCTCGCTATCAAAAAGGCGGTGGAGGAGGCCGAGGGCTATGCGGAGAGCGGCTTGAAACTCATTGAGGCCGACGACCTGGCCTCCGCCGTGGCCACCGCCCGGGAGATTGCCCAAAAGGGAGACGTGGTGGTGCTGTCCCCGGCCTGCGCCGCCTTTGACCGCTTTAAAAACTTCATGGAACGGGGCAAGGTGTTTAAGCAGCTGGTGAATGAATTATAATAGAGAAGGATTAAAGGAAATGACCAACATGATAAACGACCGTGTAGCAGCCCTTGGCAGCCAGGCTCAGGGCCAGCTGGCAGAGGAATTTGCCCGTATCGATACCATCGCCCAGGAGAACACCGCACGGGTGTTGTCCGCCTTCCAGAAGCACCGGGTGGCTGACGGATATTTTGCCGGCACCACCGGCTACGGCTACGACGACCTGGGGCGGGGTCAGCTGGATAAGATCTACGCCGACCTCTTCGGCACAGAGGCCGCTCTGGTGCGCATCCAGTTTGTCAACGGCACCCACGCCATCGCCTGTGCCCTGTTTGGGGCGCTGAAGGCGGGGGATGTACTGCTGTCCGCCGTGGGTGCTCCCTATGACACGCTGCTGGGCGTGGTAGGGGCTGTGGACAAGGGGCCTGGCTCCCTGAAAGACTACGGCGTGGAGTACAGGCAAGTGGAACTCCTTGACAACAAGCCCGACCTGGAGGGCATGTCCAGAGCCGCCGCCGACCCCCGTGTGAAGGCGGTACTGATTCAGCGCTCCAAGGGCTATTCCACCCGCGCGTCCCTGTCTGTGGCGGAAATTGGAGAGATGTGCCAGGTCATCCGGGCTGCCAACCCCGGCGCCGCCATCCTGGTGGACAACTGCTACGGCGAGTTTGTGGAGACTTTAGAGCCTACCCACGTGGGGGCCGATCTGGTGGTGGGCTCACTCATTAAGAATCCGGGGGGCGGTCTGGCACCCACCGGAGGCTATATCGCCGGACGGCGGGACCTGGTGGAGGGGGCCGCCATGCGGCTCACCGTGCCGGGCATCGGCGGGGAGTGCGGCTGTACCCTGGGCCAGAACCGCCTGCTCTACCAGGGATTGTTCCTGGCTCCCCACACGGTGGCTCAGGCGGTGAAAACCGCTGTTTTTGCCGCAAAAGTGATGGAACTGCTGGGTTATGAGACCGAGCCCCACTCCTCGGCGGTCCGCCACGACATCATTCAGATGATCCACATGAAGGAACCGGAGGCTTTGAAAAAGTTCTGTAAGGGGATTCAGTTCGGCGCGCCGGTGGACTCCTATGTTACCCCGGAGCCCTGGGACATGCCGGGATACGACTGTCAGGTCATCATGGCCGCCGGGGCCTTCATTCAGGGGGCGTCCATCGAACTGTCCGCCGATGCCCCCATGCGGGAGCCCTACACCGTCTACCTCCAGGGGGGACTGACCTTCGAGTCGGGGCGGCTGGGCGTCCTGCTGGCCGTCCAGGAGCTGCTGGGACCCTCTGCTTAAAGGCAGTTTTAAGTTTCTTTGAGGAGGTCAGAATGGATCATAAAGGTATCATAAAATATTTCTATGAAGTTGTTGTTTCTCAAAATAGGCTTGAGGATCTTTTCAAATTCATTTCGGAGGATTGCGTGCTGAGAACTGGGGAAAAAGAAATTCTTATAGGAGTAGACGGAATGAAACAACACCTCTTGGTATTGAGAGAAACTTATCCCGACTATACGATGAAAATTGTTCGTCAATATACAGCAGATGATTATGTTATTTCAGAATTTGTCATGAAGGGAACACACAAAGGAAATTTTGCTGGAATAACACCGACAAATCAAGTTTTGGAGATTACAGGGGTAGATATTGACAAAGTGATAGATGGAAGAATCGTTGAGCATGGCGGCGCTGCGAATACTTTTGAGACTTTTTTTGAACACCATTTAATTAAACCCGTATAGGGTAAGCCCCCAATTTGTCAATTACCGATTGGGGAAACACAAGGGCATAGGTCAAGCCCGCTTAGGAATATCCTGACCCATAGGGGGTGAGGATATGGGGCCCTGGCGGCGGGAGTTCATCAGATATGTGCGCAGGCCGGTAAACCGCCGAAAACCGGTCTGGACGGGTCCCGGCCCTGCCCTGAAAATTCCTCCGGCTCTTCTTACTCTAGCGGTAGCCCTGCTGGTGGCCGGGACGGTCATCGCCCTGCTGGAGTCCAAGCTGCGCCCGGTGGTGGCAGAGGTTGCCGCCGCCCAGGCACAGAATACCATGACAGCGGTGATAGAAAACGCTGTCACCGCCGATCTTGCCGCCCGTCAGGTGAGCTACGCCGATTTTGTCACCATCCAGCGGGATGAGGGAGGGGCCATTACCGCCCTGACCACCGACATGGCCCGGATGAACTTGCTCCGGGCGGAGCTGACCGCCGCTATTCTGGAGACATTAGCTGAGGTGGATGTGTCCGATATTCAGGTTCCCCTGGGCAGCCTGTTCGATTTGGAGCCCCTGTGGGCCAAAGGACCAGCGCTCATGACACGGGCCATTACTGTGGGAACCGTTCAGACAGAGTTTGAAAGCCAGCTCACCTCTGCCGGGGTCAACCAGACCCTGCACCGCATTTGGCTGGAGATAAATGTGCCCATGACATTGCTGCTCCCGGGCGGAGAGATAGAAACAGCCCTGCATACCCGGCTGTGTGTGGCGGAGACGGTGATTGTGGGCCAGGTGCCGGACACCTATTTACATCTGGGACAGCAGTGAACGAAAGAGGAGGGACTACATGCTCGCGGTTGTACGTGATACATGGGACTATGTGCAGCAGATGATTCCTTTGGGGCTGATTGCCCTAATGATTCTGCTGCTGCTGCGTCCCATGCGTAAGAGGCGGCTCAAGGAACAGAATCTGGTCAGTTCCCTCTGGCGTGAGACAGCATTGCTTCTCTTTGTGGTATTCTGCGCGGGACTGGCTGCGTTGACCCTGTTTCCCGCCAACCTCTGGGCCTATGTGTTTGACCGGCTCTTCTGCGGCAAGACTTATTTTCGTATGGTCTGGGGCGATCTGACCTGGACAGACTTTTATCCCAGCTGGGAGGAAACCGTGTCCCAAATCCCGTATTTACCCAATATGCTCACCCCCTTTGAGGAGATATCCCGGGCACTGAACCGAAAAAGCTACTGGCTGCTGTTCATGCTCCTGGGAAATATCATCATGTTTATGCCCATCGGTTTTTTCCCCGCACTGCTGTGGAGGGGGTGGCGGTGGTGGAAGTCCCTGCTGGCGGGCTTCTGCACCTCTGCTTCCATCGAGTTCATCCAGTTCTTTATCGGCCGAAGCACCGATATTGACGATGTGATCCTGAACACCACCGGGGCACTTGCCGGTTTCTGGATTTTCTGTCTGATGAAGGCAATCTTCCCAAACTTTACCCAAAAATTTCAATGTCAGCCCAGAGGAGGGTACTATCGTGGATGATTTTACCGAAATTGAGGCACTCCGCCAGGAATTGACCCGGGCGGGCTACGAGTACTATGTGCTGGACAAGCCCACTATGTCTGACTATGACTACGACCACAAGCTGCGCCGTCTGGAGGAACTGGAGGCAGCCCACCCGGAGATAATTACCCCTGATTCCCCCACCCAGCGGGTGGGAGGACAGCCGCTGGAAGCCTTCACCCAGGTGCAGCACCAGGTGCCTCTGGAATCTCTCCAGGACGTGTTCAACTTTGAGGAGCTGGAGGCCTTCGACCAACGGGTCAAGGGGGTGGTTCCCGAGGCGGAATATGTGGTAGAGCCCAAGGTGGATGGACTGTCTGTCGCCCTGGAGTATGAAGACGGAATTTTTGTTCGGGGAGCCACCCGGGGAGACGGCCAGGTGGGGGAGGACGTCACCGAAAATCTGCGCACGGTCCGGTCCATTCCGCTGAAAATCCCCGACGCTCCGCCCCGGCTCATCGTCCGCGGAGAGGTATACATGCCCAAAAAGGTCTTCCACACTCTGAATGAGGAGCGCGAACGCAGGGGAGAGGCTCTGTTCGCAAATCCGCGCAATGCCGCCGCCGGCTCTTTGCGTCAGCTGGACCCGAAGGTTGCGGCCTCCCGAAAACTGGATATTGCGGTATTTAATATCCAATGGCCCCGGGATGATTTCTCCACCCACCTTGAGACTCTAGACTACATGCGAGACAAGGGGTTTAAAGTAATACCACATTACAGCTGTTCCCGGATATCCCAGGTGACGGAGCATATTACGGAGATCGGAGATACCAGAGCGTCCTTTCCCTTTGACATTGACGGCGCTGTTATAAAGGTAAATAGCTTGTCACAGCGTGCGGTCCTTGGCTCTACGGCAAAATTTCCCCGTTGGGCAGCCGCCTATAAGTATCCTCCGGAGGTCAAGCCCGCCCAGGTGTTGGATATTGTGGTCCAGGTGGGCCGGACAGGAGTGCTCACCCCAAAAGCGGTGCTCACCCCTGTCCGTCTCGCAGGCACTACCGTCACCAATGCTACGCTCCATAATCAAGACTTCATCACCGAGAAGGACATCCGCATCGGTGACACTGTTCTGGTACGGAAGGCAGGGGAGATCATTCCCGAGGTGCTGTCTGTGGTGGCGGATCAGCGCCCGGAGGAGACCCAGCCCTGGTTCCTGCCAAAAGTCTGCCCTGTATGCGGAGCTCCGGTAGAGCGGGATGAGGACGGCGCTCATATCCGATGTACTGGCGCGGAGTGCCCGGCTCAGCTGCTGCGCAATCTGGCTCATTTCGCCAGCCGGGACGCGATGGATATTGAGGGTCTGGGGATCGCCGTGGTAGAAAATCTGGTCAATGCCCAGCTGGTGAAGACCCCGGGCGACCTGTACTTTTTAAGGGAAGAGGATGTGGCCCAGCTGGAGAGGATGGGAAAGCGGTCCGCGCAGAAGCTGCTGGCCGCCCTGGAGAAATCCAAGTCTCAGGACCTCTCCCGGCTGATTTACGCCTTTGGGATCCGTCAGGTGGGACAGAAGGCGGGCAAAATTCTGGCTGCCCGGTTTCATACGCTGGAGGGCCTGCAGAATGCCACTCTGGAGGAGCTCACCGCTGTGGACGATATCGGTGAGATCACCGCTCGGAGCATTTTGGACTGGATGGTAAGCCCTCAGAGCCGGCATCTCATCGACCGGCTGAGAGAGGCCGGGGTCAATATGACGGCGGCGGAGCAAGGGAGCGACCAGCGCTTTGCCGGCATGACCTTTGTCCTTACCGGCGCTCTGGAGAAGTTTACCCGGGACGAGGCAAGTGAGATGATTGAGACCAGAGGCGGCAAGTCGGCAGGCTCTGTATCCAAAAAGACCACCTATGTTGTAGCAGGGGAGGCGGCCGGCTCGAAGCTGCGCAAAGCCCAGGAGCTGGGGATCACAGTTCTCAGTGAGGACGAATTTTTAGAACTTCTGAAATAGAAAAAGGGGAGAGGCAACGTGAAAAAAGGCTACGGCTATATTGCGGTTGCGGTGATAATGTTCACCTCTTTCGAGGTTGTGCTGAAATTTATTGCCGGTCAGATTAATCCGGTACAGCTTACCCTATGCCGGTTTGCCATCGGTTTTATATTTCTGCTGCCAGTGGCCCTCCACAATCTGAAAAAGCGGGAAAAACAGCTGGACAGAAAGACTATGGCTTACTTTGCTCTGCTGGGGTTGATCGGCATAGCCCTGTGTATGCCGATTCTCCAGATGGCAGTCAGCTACACCAACTCCTCTGTGGCGGCGGTGATGTTCAGCTGTAATCCGGTATTCGTCACCTTTTTGGCCTTTTTTCTGCTGAAAGAACCGATTAAGCCCCGGCATATAGCCGCTTTGGCCCTGGAAATTCTGGGAACAGTGGTCATTATCAGTCCATGGAATACTAAGCTGAACATGACGGGGGTGGCACTGGCCCTGCTGTCTACCTTGCTGTTCTCCCTGTACGGCGTGATGGGCAAGCGAAAGGTGGCCGAATTCGGCGGAGCGGTGGTTACCTGCTTCAGCTTCTTCTTCGGCAGCCTGATTGTTTTGGCCCTGATTCTGCTGTCCCACATTTCGGTGGTGGCCCAGATGTTCCAAAGCATAGGCCTGAACAGCTTTGCCAATATTCCGGTTCTGGCAGGCTACACTTGGGAAAATCTTCCTTATGTGCTGTTTGTCTCCGTCGGTGTGGCGGGAATCGGCTTCTGCGCATATTTTCTGGCGATGGAGTATCAGCCTGCCAGCGTGGTGTCGCTGGTCTACTTCTTCAAGCCTGCCCTCTCGCCCCTTCTGGCATGGTGGGTCCACGGGGAGGAAATCGCTCCCAACATGCTGGTGGGAGTAATCCTGATTGTGGTTGGCTCTCTGTGCTCCATTATCCCGGGAATTTTAGAGGCAAAACGGGAAAAAATTTAAAGATGCCCTTGACTTAAAGGGCACTTCATATGATATAGTTTTCATATCATTTACTTAGAGGAGATGTAATTATGGAGGCATCAAAGGTTTATTTCACCGATTTCCATACACAGGCCTATGGAGACAGCCTGCCCACCAAGCTGAAAAAGCTGATTAAGAAGGCGAGCATCCAGGACCTGGACTTGGAGGGCAAATTTGTGGCCATCAAGCTCCACTTCGGTGAGCTGGGCAATATCAGCTATCTGCGCCCCAACTACGCCCGGGCGGTGGTGGATGTCGTCAAGGAGCTGGGGGGCAAGCCCTTCCTTACTGACTGCAATACCATGTATCCCGGCAGCCGGAAGAACGCCCTGGAGCATCTGGAGTGTGCATGGCAGAATGGCTTTACACCCCTTACCGTTGGCTGTCCCATCCTCATCGGCGATGGTCTGAAGGGCACTGACGACGTGGAGATCCCTGTGGAGGGCGGCGAATATGTTGAAAAGGCCAAAATCGGCCGCGCCATTATGGACGCCGACGTTTTTATCAGCCTGACTCACTTTAAAGGTCACGAGATGACCGGCTTCGGCGGGGCCATCAAAAACATCGGCATGGGCTGCGGTTCCCGGGCGGGGAAGAAAGAACAGCATGCCAGCGGCAAGCCCAAGATTAATTCGGACGCCTGCCGTGGCTGCACCCGCTGCCAGAAGGAATGCGCCAACAGCGGTCTGGTTTTCGACTCGCAGACCCGGAAGATGCATGTGGACGAGGTCCACTGTGTGGGCTGCGGACGCTGTCTGGGCGCCTGCAATTTCGACGCCATCTATTTTACCAACGACAACGCTCAGGCGGCGCTCAACTGCCGCATGGCGGAGTATACCAAGGCGGTGGTGTCCGGCCGTCCCCAGTTCCATATCTCCCTGATTGTGGATGTGTCTCCCAATTGCGACTGTCACGCCGAGAATGATGTGCCCATCCTGCCCAATATCGGCATGTTTGTCTCTACTGACCCCCTGGCCCTGGACCAGGCCTGTGTGGATGCCTGTATGGCCGCTGAGCCTATGCCGGGCAGTCAGCTGGCCAGACACCTGGCCGACCCCAGTTTTCATGACCACCATGACCATTTCACCAACTCCACGCCGGAGTCGGAGTGGCGGAGCTGTCTGGCGCACGCCGAGAAGATCGGCCTGGGCTCCCGGAGCTATGAGCTGATTGAGATGTAAAGTGTTTCTACTTCAATCTGAGAGGTGATCCCCCATGAACAAGACCCCGGAGGATATCCGCGCCATTGTGGAGGAGCTGAAGGTGCTCTACCCCGATGGTATCTGCTCTCTGGAGTATCAAAAAGACTACGAATTGCTGTTTTCGGTCCGTCTGGCCGCCCAATGTACAGATGAACGGGTCAATAAGGTGACTCCCGCCCTCTATGCCCGGTTCCCCACATTGGAGGCGCTGGCCAATGCCGAGATATCTGAGGTGGAGGAGTACATACACTCTACGGGCTTTTTCCGGGCCAAGGCCAGAGATATTGTCTTAGCCTCCCAGATGCTGCTTCGGGATTACGGCGGCCGGGTCCCCGACACCATGGAGGACCTGCTGAAGCTGCCTGGTGTGGGGCGGAAGACCGCTAATTTAATCCTGGGGGATATATATCACACCCCCGGCGTGGTGGTGGCGGACACACACTGCATCCGGATTACCGGCCTGCTGGGGCTCACCGACGGCACCAAGGACCCGGCCAAGGTGGAGACACAGCTCCGGGCCGTCCTGCCTCCGGAGGAGTCCAACGACTTCTGTCACCGCATGGTCCTCCACGGACGGGCGGTGTGCGTCGCCCGGCGGCCCCAGTGCGCGGAGTGTACCCTGCGGCCCTGGTGTGACCACTTTGCCAAAAACGGAGGATAAATTGAAGGGGGCGGCCTGAAGGCCGCCCCCTTCATCACTTCTAAATTTATCGAAAAACAATAAAAATATATTGACAATCAATTTTTCGTGTGCTACGATAGGGCCAACCGAAAGGGGGGATTTCCCATGGAAAAAACGGCTGTCCAGAGATTGGCCGCTATTTTAAGGACTATGGTGCTTATTGTTTTCGTGTTGAATCTGTTCTGTCTGCTGTTTGTACCTGGAATGGCCGTGATTTTGCTTGATAGAAACACAATGGCAGATCCGGAGTGGCGGAAGGCGTTGGCATGGGCCTTGCATGAGAGAGGGCTCCTTTGGGTTGGAGTTGTCTGTTTGGGCGGGTTCCGCAGCCTGTTTGAACATGCACCGGTGGGTGTGCTGAGCCTATTTTTCTGGGTCTGCGGGACATGTACCGCTCTGATTTTGTGGCAGGCCAAGAAGATACTGGACACCATTCTGGCGGGGAATCCCTTCCAGCTCAAGAACGCCCAGGCGCTGAGAAGGGCGGCGGTGTGCTGCTGGCTGATCTCCGGCGCGGCGCTGGTCCGGCTGCTCTGGTGGCTGTGGTGTGACCGCGGCATCGCCCCCCTGTTTACCTACAATGCCCTGTTTATCCCCGCGTTCCTCATGGGAGGCCTGCTCTTTCAGGTGATGTCCGCCCTGTTCCGCCAGGCGGCGGAGCTGAAGGAGGACCAGGACCTGACCATTTAGGGGGTGGGTCTATGGCGATTATGGTAAATCTGGATGTGATGATGGCCAAACGGAAGATGTCCCTGGGGGAGCTGGCTCAAAAGGTTGACATAACAATGGCAAACCTGTCCATTTTGAAGAATAACAAGGCTAGGGCGGTGCGTTTCTCCACGCTGGAGGCCATCTGTAAGGCGCTGGACTGTCAGCCTGGGGATATTTTGGAGTTTGTGCCTGACGGCGAGGAGGGGCTATGAGCGAAAAGGGAAGGAACTTCTTGATAGCATTATGTAAATTTTCTCTCCAAGCGCTGGCGATTTTGGCTGGGGTATTGGTTGTCCTGTGGTTCTTCGCGGGATTTATCATCTATGGGTGGTGAGCCTCACATGACATGGAGATGGTTTCAGCGGGTAATTTGGACCCTGCTGGCGGTGTGCGCCGGGGGAGCGGCCCTGCTCTTGCTGACCAGCGGCAGAGGCCTTCTGCTGATCGGCCAGGTGAGCGGCGGGGATATCATGGCAGTCCTGGGGATGGTCTTTCTGCTGACCCTGCTGGTCTGGGGGGACGGGGCCATCGCGGCGTTTCTGAAGGGCTGGGAGCGGGTGCTCGCGCTGGCTTTTGCCCTAACCGTGGAGGCACTGGCCCTTCTAACACTGTTGTTTTTTGGATTTTACTTCAATACCAGCCCCGAGTATATCCCGCTTCGTGGCCCGACAGGGGAGACAGAGCTGGTGGTCTGTGAGGAGAATTGGCTTTTCAAGGTCTGGGGGAGCTTTTATCGGCCTGTCGGACCTTTCTGGATTCAAAGTACCGGCGTGTCTTATGAGGCGCGCGACTGCTGGCCCTTTCGTGAGGACCGCTATGAAATAGAGTGGGCGGAGGGTCAGGCAATCATCCACTACGACACCGGAACGGGGGAGTGGGAGACCTGCACTGTACCGCTGAATCAGTGACAAGGAGGATTGAAATAGGTCTTGTTGTCATTACTCTTCTGCTTAACCTGTTCCTGGCCTGGGCGGAAAACAAGCGGGGCACGGAGGAATGGGAGTCAAATATTTGAGGTGATATTTTATGTATGGCTTGTTTGAGCTCCTGCTTCCTCTGACGGGCTGGAGCGTTCTGGTGATGGCAATTATCGGGGTGTGCTGCCTGGTGTTGTGCAGGGGGGAGGAGAATCACAAGCACCTGGTTCGGACCACTGAAGTGTTTTTGGGGGCACTTGCTCTGCTGGCGGGCGGGAATATCCTGCTGAGGCAGTTCGGCCTGACCTGGCGCAGCGGGCCGGAGGCGGTGCTGTTCGGCGTGATGCTGGTCGGCGGCTGGCTGGGAGTTTTGTTTACCCTGGCCTGCTTCCTGCCCCTGAACAGGCCGGGTTCCAACCGCTTTCTGCGGCGGGGGGCTAAGGCGGCAGCACTGTTCTTTGGCTCTCTGCTCCTGCTGGTCTCCCTGTGGATGGGGCCGATGATGCTCATCTTTGCCTGCGGAGACGACGAGCGGGTAGTGGAATACCAAGACCAGCTACTGCTGGAGGTGGATGATGGATTTATGGACCCCCACTGGAGTTATTATGTCTACCACGGCCCCCTGGTCCGGGGGAGGGAGCGGGTATATGAGGATTACGAGCCCCTGGTCTACAGCTAAAAAGGCAGAAAGTTTCACCTCTCCCCGTCATATAGATAGGGGAGAGGTGATTGCTATGTCACAAAAGCCCCGGCGTATTGGATTTTTGGAGCGGACGGCGGAGGTATTTGACCTTCCAGCTGACGCGGTAGCCGGTCTGCCCAAGCTGGAGCTGGTGGGGGACACGGAGCTGCGGGTGGAAAATCACAAGGGCATCTTATCCTACGGCCAGGAGGAGATCCACATCAGCGGCGGGACCTGCCTGATTAAAGTTTCTGGTCAGGGCCTGGAGCTGCGGGCCATGACGGGATTAGAACTGCTGATTACAGGGAAAGTTTCTCAAATCACGCTGGTTTAGGGGGCCATTATGAGGAAGCTGATGAACTTGGTCCGGGGGATGGTCACAATCAGAGTGGAGGGACTTTTTCCGGAGCGTTTGATTAACCTGTGCGCCCAGGAGAACATCGATTTCTGGGCCATGGAGTGGCTGGATGAACACACCGTCCGCTTTGTCGCCAGACGCCGCGCGCTGAGCCGGCTGGCTGTTCTGTCACAAAAGGCTGGCTGTACGGTGGAGCGGGAGGCCAGCCGGGGACTGCCGGATTTCCTCAGCCGGTTCCGTACCCGGTACGCCTTTCTGGCAGGCCTGGTCTTCGCCCTGTGCGCCGTCGGTTTTCTCTCCCGGTTCGTGCTCACCATTGAGGTGAAGGGAAATGAGCGGGTGCCCACCGCTGTCATTCTGAGTCAGCTGCGCCAATTAGGGGTGTACCCGGGGGTATACGGGCCTTCACTTGAGCGCAAGCAGCTGGCGCAGGAGGCCCTTCTGGCGCTGGATGATCTGTCCTGGATGGCCCTTAATCTCCATGGCACCCGGCTGGAAGTCATCGTTCGGGAGGTGATTGAGACGCCGGAGCGTCTGGACGAATCGGGCCTTTTTGATATTGTCTCCAAAGCCGACGGAGTCATCACCCACGTTGAACCGGAACAGGGAGACGCGATGGTCCAGGAGGGGGATGTGGTGGCCAAGGGGGATATTCTGATCTCAGGGACCGTCACAATGGAGCCGCCCAAATACAGTGATCTGCCTAATCGGTACTACCCAACCCACGCCCGGGGCCGGGTCTGGGCCCGGACGTGGCGGGTGCTCACCGCGGCCATTCCGGTAGAGACCACCGTGAAGGACTACACAGGCGGGGAAACCAGTGTGTGGTCATTAAATTTTTTTGGACGACGGGTTAAAATTTTTGGAAAGACTAGCATTTCGTGGGCAATGTATGATAAAATAACCACAGTACACCAGGCGGCACTGCCCGGAGGGGCACGGCTGCCCCTGTCCTTGAGCCAGGAGACCGCCCGAGAGTATCAGCCCCGGACCTTGGAGGTTGACCAAGCCGCCGCGCAGTCTCTGCTGGAGGCACAGCTGCTGAAGCAGCTAGAGACCCTGATCAGCGAGGACGGCGAGGTGGAAACGGCTCAGTTTTCCGCCCGGGTAACCGGCGGGGCGCTGGAGGTTACCCTTACTGCCCAGTGCCTGGAGGAAATCGGTGCAGAGCGGCCGGGGACAGGGGAGCTGCCGGAAAATCCGTAAGGGATGCCTTGGACCGCCCCTACAGAAGATTTTGACCAAAAGCAAGGAGATCATCTACCCATGACAGAACAGACCATTAGCTTGGAACGCTTGGAGGAGACCATCAATGTGTTCGGCTCCTTCGACGAAAATATCCGCATCATTGAACGGGAGATGGAGGTCACAGTGGTGAGCCGGGACTCCCTTCTCAAGGTAGCAGGGGAGGACCCGGAGGGGGTTATGCATGCCGTCAAGGCCATTGAAAACCTGATGACCCTGGCCTCCAAGGGGGAGACCATCAACGAGCAGAATGTACGCTATATCGTTCAGCTGATTCGTGAGGGCAAAGAGGGGCAGATCGTTCAGTTGGCCGGAGATGTCATCTGCATCACCGCCAAGGGCAAGCCCATCAAGGCCAAAACCCTGGGCCAGAAAAAGTATATGGAGGCCATTAAAAACAACGTGGTCACCGTGGGGGTGGGCCCCGCCGGTACAGGCAAGACGTATCTGGCTGTGGCCGCCGCCGTGGCCGCCTTCCGGGCCAAGGAGATCAACCGGATCATCCTCACCCGTCCAGCGGTTGAGGCGGGGGAACGGCTTGGCTTCCTGCCCGGCGATCTTCAGAGCAAGGTGGACCCCTATCTGCGCCCGCTGTATGATGCCCTCTTTGAGATGCTCGGCCCGGATACCTATCAGAAATATCTGGAGCGGGGCAATATTGAGGTGGCCCCCCTGGCCTACATGCGGGGACGTACACTGGACGACTCCTTCATTATTCTGGACGAGGCGCAGAACACCAGCCGGGAACAGATGAAGATGTTCCTCACCCGGCTGGGCTTTGGGTCCAAAATTGTCATCACCGGCGACATCACCCAGATCGACCTGCCTGCCGACAAGGTGTCTGGACTGCGGGAGGCCATGCGGGTGCTGAAGGGGGTGGAGGATATCGCCATCCTCCGCCTCAACGAGTCCGACGTGGTACGCCACGCCCTGGTGCAGAAGATCATCAAGGCCTACGAGATCGACGAGGACCGGCACAGCAAAAAGGACAAGCGCTGAGCTGTCTCCATGATTGCCCTGTGGGCCGAACCCATAAACAGCAAAAGCCCGCTGGAACGAAACGTTCCAGCGGGCTTTTGGCACCCCCGACGCGATTCGAACGCGTGACCTTCCGCTTAGGAGGCGGACGCTCTATCCTGCTGAGCTACGGAGGCAAATACCTCTGCTATTTTAGCCTATGTTCAGCCATCTGTCAACGGCAAAACGACCGACTATCCGGAAAAAATGACCGACTATCCAAAAGCTGTGGACAGGACAGGGGAGAGACGCTATACTGTGAGCAGGAGAGGGGGGACGGTTCATGGAGGTGGAAATCAGGGTAGAGCCTGGCCGGCAGGAGCCTAAGCTGGTCATTCTGGCGGGGGAGGAGAGCGGCGAGCTTCGCCAGCTTGCGGCCAGCCTGTCCAAACTGGCCCTTGGACCCGTTCCGGTGATTAGGGGAGAGGAGAAGCTGTTCCTCCCGCAGGGCGTATTTCTCCGCTTCTACGCCGACGGAAAGGGGGTATCCGCTCAGACCGCAGAGGAGACCTACACCGTCCGGCTGAGGCTCTATGAGCTGGAGGAGCGGCTGGATGCCGCCCGATTCGTCCGTATTTCCAACGGAGAGATTGTCAATCTGGACCGGGTCACCGCAGTGGATCTGTCCCTGTCGGGCACCATCCGTATGACCCTGGACGGAGCGGTATACGCCTATGTGTCCCGGCGGTATATGAAAAAAATTAAGGAGACCTTGAATTTAGGAAGGAGGAGGGGACCATGAGAGAGAATAAATGGCTGATTCGTATTTTGATTGGCGGCGGACTGGGTCTGCTGTTCAGCCTTGCGGTGGTGCCCTATCTGATGAACACTCGCAGCCCGTCACCTGTGACCTGTCTGCTGTGTATCGCCCTGGGCGCCACTCTGGGCGCCGCCACGCTACCCTTTGCCGACGACGGGCCTACCCTTCTGCGCCGCTCTCTGTTTCACCTGGGACTCACCGCTTTGGAGGTCTTCCTGATCCTGTGGCTGTGCCTGGAGCTGCGGGACGGACGGGCATGGGTGCTCTGGATGGGGATGCTGGTGTTGATGTATGGTCTGGTCTGGCTGGGCCGGTGGATCGGCTGGTATATGGAGGTTGTGCAGCTGCGCGCCCTGCTGGGGCTGGCGCCCGGTCCGTCGCCCCTGAAATGGCGGGAAACACTGCCTTATCTGCCCTTCGTTCTACTGCTGTGCGATATACTACCTCCGCTGCTGAATTGGATTGACCACGTGGCAGTGGCCGACGTGCCAGTGCTGTCCGGATTTCTTCTGCCCTATATTATGCTCCCGGTGGCGGGCTTCTGCTCCGGACTGTCTCTGGGCAAGCGGCAGGGGGTATGTCCCCTCTATCCGTCGGCCTGCTTTGGGTGCTATCTGCCTATGGTGTTTCTGGTTTACAACTATACCGCCCTGTTCCACTGTTTTATGGTGGCTGTTCCCGCGCTGGCGGGCAACATCCTGGGTTGGCTTTACCGCAGGACAGTGCCGAAAAAGACAAAAAAACCTTCGGATTTCCCGGTTGACAACGGGTGAAAAATGTGGTAGAGTGTGTCAATACGGCGGCCCTCTGTCCGAGCTTCGGGCGGAGGGCTTTTTGCAAGGAAGTGATTGTTTTGTCAGCGCGTCAAAGAGGAACGCTGTGTGTGTTCCTGGCCGCTGTACTGTACAGCATTGGGGGACTGTGCATTAAGCTCATCCCCTGGAGCGGCATGGCCATCAACGGCGGCCGCACCGCGATCGCTCTGGTGGTCATTGGCCTGTATCTCAGGCTGACCAATCACAGACCCCGGATGAACCTCTGGGTTCTGGTGGGAGCGCTGGCTGTCTGCGGCACCAATATCCTGTTTTCCATTGCCAACAAGCTGACCACCGCCGCAAACGCTATTGTACTCCAGTTCACCGCGCCCATCTTTGTCATTCTGTTCTCCATCCTCTTTTTCGGCAAACGTCCCAAAAGGCTGGATATGCTGGCCTGCGGGCTGGTGCTGGGCGGTGTGCTGCTGTTCTTCATCGACAGCCTGTCGGCAGGGGGGATGCTGGGCAATGTCCTGGCTCTGTTGTCCGGGATATCCTACGCTGGCGTGTTCCTGATGAATGACATGCCGGACAGCGACCCCATCTCCTCCGTCTTTTGGGGAGATGTCATCAGCGCGGTGGTTGGCCTGCCCTATCTGGGGTACGAAACGGATTTCTCCAAAAATATCTTGATCGCCCTGCTGGTGCTGGGGGTATTCCAGGTGGCCCTGGCCTATATTTTGATGGTGGAGGGCCTGAAAACCACTTCACCCGTTACCGCCAGTCTGGTCTCCGGCATCGAGCCGGTGCTCAACCCCATTCTGGTGGCGGTGTTCTACCACGAGATGATCGGCCCCATCGCTCTGATGGGAGCCATGGTGGTGGTGGGCAGCGTGGTGCTGTACAATGTGATGCTGGCCCGCCACACGGAACCGTCGGAGACGGGAGGAGCGCTATGAACAAATTTCAATTTTTCTGGGATACCATGGAGCTGTGCGACTGGTCCCATGAGGGAGACGACGGCCAGGTACTGAGGCCTGTCATCCGGTATCTGGCGCAGCAGGAGGACGACAGGATTTTTCAGTTCGACGACCTCATGTCTGAGCTCCTGTACGGTCTGGACACCCAAGCGCTGGCGGCTCAATGTGAAAAAGCGGAGCCCCTTATGAGCGACGATTCTTTTTTGTACTCCCGCTGTGTGGCTCTGGTGAACGGACCCGGCTGCTATGAGAAGGCGAAGCAGGGGGGAGCAAAGGAGATATGGAACATGGAATTTGAAGCGCTTCTCTACGTTCCGTCGCGGGCCTGGGCTCTGAAGCACAAAAAGCCGGAGGAGGATTATCCCCATACCGCTCCCTTGAGCTATGAGACCGGCAGCAACCGGGAACAATGGAAGTAAAATGATAAAGGAGAGACAACAACATGACCTGTTATGAAGAACTGAAGGCCCGCGGGCTTATCGCCCAGGTGACCAATGAGGAAGAAATTTCCAAGATGATTAACGAGGGGAAGGCGGTATTTTACATCGGCTTCGACCCCACCGCCGATTCCCTCCATGTGGGCCACTTCATGGCCCTGTGCCTGATGAAGCGGCTGCAGATGGCGGGCAACCGACCCATCGCCCTCATCGGCGGAGGCACCGGCATGATCGGCGATCCCTCCGGCCGCACCGACATGCGCTCCATGATGACCGAGGAGACCATCTGCCACAACTGCGACTGCTTCAAGAAGCAGATGGAGCGGTTTATTGAGTTCGGCGACGGCAAGGCTATGATGATTAACAACGCCGACTGGCTGATGAAGCTGAATTATATTGAGGTCCTGCGGGATGTGGGTGCCTGTTTCTCGGTGAACAACATGCTTCGGGCCGAGTGCTACAAGCAGCGCATGGAGAAGGGCCTGTCCTTCCTGGAGTTCAACTATATGATTATGCAGTCCTACGACTTCTACTACCTGTTCCAGAACTATGGCTGTAATATGCAGTTCGGGGGCGACGACCAGTGGTCCAATATGCTGGGCGGCACCGAGCTCATCCGCCGCAAGCTGGGCAAGGACGCCCACGCTATGACGATCACCCTTCTGCTCAACTCCGAGGGCAAAAAGATGGGCAAGACCGCCAAGGGTGCGGTGTGGCTGGACCCCAACAAGACCTCTCCCTACGAGTTCTACCAGTACTGGCGCAATGTGGGGGATGGAGACGTCCTCAAATGTCTGCGGATGCTCACCTTCCTGCCCCTGGAGCAGATCGATGAGATGGACAAGTGGGAGGGCAGCCAGCTGAACACCGCCAAGGAGATTCTGGCCTTCGAGCTAACCAAGCTGGTCCACGGGGAGGAGGAGGCCGTCAAGGCTCAGGAGGCCGCAAAAGCTCTGTTCGTAGGGGGCGGCGACATGTCCAACGTGCCCGCTACTCAGATTTCTGCCGACGACCTCATCGACGGCTCCATCGGTGTGCTGGACCTGATGGTCAAGTGCAAGCTGGCTCCCTCCAAGAAGGAGGCCCGTCGCCTGGTGGAGCAGGGCGGGGTGGAGGTCAACGGCGAGAAGGTGGCCGCCGCAACTGTCAGCTACACCGCCGGCGACCTGTCCGGCGACGGCTTGATGGTAAAGAAGGGCAAAAAGGTGTATCACCGGGCTCATATGTGAATATGGCTGAATTGAACCCCAAAATCAAAGCTGCCTTGCTGAAAATCAACTTTGTTGAGCGGTACGAAAAATTATCCGCCCGCTTTAGTGCGACAAAAACACCGCCGGATGATCGCTTAACTTATATGGATGGGGAAGAAGTGATGGCGATGATCCGGGCGGCAGGATATTCGCCGCAGTTTAACACCAAAGAAAAATTTTACAGAATCAAAGAAGAGCACATCGGAAACGACACATTTAATATCCACATTATCCTGCGGGGCGGCATTGCTGAACTGGTCTGGGTGGTGAAAGAGAACGGCGTCCTGCTCCTTGGTGCTCCTTGGAGTACGTATTCCAGACGGTTGGTGAACTACCGCATCAAAAATCCGGTTTTTGGAACGTATGAGGATTTGGAAGAGATTTTAAAAATTGTATTCGAGATGTATGAGGACTTTAAACGTGCTCTAATGTGATTGCGCAAGGTACTATATAAGGGGAGAGGTGCAAAGCGCCTCTCCCTCAATATTTATGAGATACAGTTTTATTGACCAAGCTGAGGAATCGTGTTATACTACTTAAAAATTTCCTCAGACAGAAGAAAGGGGGAACGACAGCCCCTCAAAACAGTTCATACCATTAGGTCAACAAAATGAATAGAGGTTTTGTTAACCTGCAACCGATAGAAAAAAGCCCTGGGCGGTGCCCAGGTTCCGCTAGTGATATGAACGCCCTGGGCGCTGCCCAGGGCGTTTTTCATGCTGGTCTAACAAAACCGGCTATTTTGTTGACCTGAACAGTCTCCAGTCTTTGAAATGCGAGAGGCCAGGGCCGGGTCGCATCAAAACAGCCCCCGATACCCGCAGTACGTTTGTTTGTCTGAAGGTATGGGGTTTGCAGTGGGCGTCAGCTGGGCAGGGGCCACCCTTCAGTAACTAAATCTTTCGTCCCGCCCACTGGCGGCTTCGGAGCTGAAAGGGGAGGGGAGCAGCTCGCCCGTGGGCGGGCTGCTTTCATATCTTCTCCGGACCACCTCTGGTACCCAAGAGCCAATCGACGGAAACGCCGTAAAAATCTGCAAGAATGCCAAGTTTTTCTAAATCTGGCTCCAACCGTCCGTTTTCATATTTAGTAATAGTGGATTGCTTGATCCCAGTTTCTTTTTCTACTTCTTTTTGTGTAAAGCCTGTATCTAGCCTTGCTTTTCTAATTTTGGAGGGGAATGATTCACTATACATATTACCACCTTCTTATTATACTCCATTATTGAATAATGCCCAATTTTTAATATTCAAATTTGGCGTATTTGTATATTCCAAAATTGCGTATTTTATTTTATAATTGAGTATCAAATATTTTTCAGTTTGTCAAGCAGGATAGGAGGTAGTCAGGGTGAGTGCGGCAGAGATAAGCGCATTATTTGAGGCATGGAAGAAGTCCGAGTTTGAAGGTGACGGTGTGTGTTTTATCGAGCTTTTGAAAACAGAGGAAGAAGTTGACATGGTGCGCAGCTGGCGGATGGTGTATG
>Ga0209694_1001382_pt1 | contig 26956 bp, 19 predicted proteins | sample GluameincwithD2O_FD_187499 | JGI IMG/M metagenome (GOLD analysis project Ga0209694, IMG submission 187499) | Mouse cecum microbial communities from Vienna, Austria - Glucosamine amended microcosms incubated with D2O (SPAdes) (version 2) | ecosystem: Host-associated > Mammals > Digestive system >... | reverse complement strand
GGTATAGTGATTAAGAATGCCGAAGTGGTAGATAAATCTTATCCCGGTTTCTGGGATGACTTGCGTAATGCCGGATTCGTTCTGCGCGACCCCGACGAGAATTTGGAGGAAGCATGACTGTAGCGCTCATTTTACTTGCGCTTCTTTTAGGAGTTGGAGTGCTGTTGTGGCTTCACGACCGTATGACACGTTCCGATGCCGACAAACAGTCGCCCGCGCAGCAACAGCAACCCGAGGAGTGTTGTGGCATGCACATTACTTGCGAACGCGACTCCTTGCTGGCTTCGGTGTCTCCACAGATTGAATATTACGACGACGAGGAACTCGACGCATTCAAGGATTACGACCCCGAGGAGTATACCGATGTCGAGATTGAGCTTTTCCGCGACGTGTTGCTCACTATGCGGCCCGACGACATTGCCGGTTGGGCTCGTAGTCTTCAGCTTCGAAATGTGCCTTTGCCTCCGGTCGTTCGTGATGAATTGTTAATGATCGTGGCCGAGGCGCGTAGTCAACACTCTGTTCACAATGTTTAGATTCCTTGATTATAGTTTCTTTTGCAACGCCCTCGTTGGCGTTGTCCTCATAAGTATATGTGCCGCAGTTATCGGCACATATATTATCACAAGGCGTATGGCTGCCATAAGCGGCGGTGTCACCCACGCTTGCTTTGGTGGTCTCGGACTGGGTTATTATTTGGGTATAAACCCTGTGATATCCGCCGGTGTGTTTGCCATTGGTTCGTCGATAGGTGTCGAGGTGCTGTCGAGGCGCATGAGCCTTAGGGAGGATTCGGCAATTGCTGTGATTTGGGCCTTGGGAATGGCTCTCGGCGTGCTGTTTGTATTTCTTACGCCGGGATATGTGCCCGAGCTGAATGCCTTCCTCTTTGGCAATATACTCACAATATCCACCGGCGATCTCCATGCGATTGCGCTCTTTACCATTGTTCTTGGCGCATTCTTCATTTGGCAGTATCGCAATATCATTGCTGTGGCTTTCGACCGCGATTTTGCCACTGTCGCAGGGCTGCCGGTCAACTTCGTGTCGTATTCGATGACTGTGCTGGTGGCCGTTTGTATAGTGCTTACAATCAGGCTCGCGGGAATCATGATGCTCATGTCGATGCTGTCACTCCCTATTATTACTGCCGAGGTTTTCTGGCGGAGGTATCTGCCGGTAATGTTCGGCTCTGTGGCATTCTCGCTCGTTGCATCCGTATGCGGGCTGTTTGTGTCTACTGTCGTTGATGTGCCGTGTTCGGCAATTATTGTCCTCATCATGGTTGGCATGTTTATAGCCGCCCGTGCGGTAGGACTGATTATTTCTAATCGGAATAAAATATGAAACCATATATTTTGCTGCTTGCCGCACTTGGCATTAGTGCGCATGCTCAGATTACAAACCCGGGGTCGGCCGGTGACTACGAGAGGGCAAGGCTGCTCTTTGATGCCGGCAATTATCGTGCGGCGCTGGCGCAATTGAATGATTGCTCTCTATTTGCGCCGGATATCGAGCCTCAGGCTTGCATGTTGAAAGCAAAAACACTATTCGCCCTCGCTGATTACGACGGGGCTGCGATAGAATATAAAAGAATACTGGCCGATGCTCCTCTGTGCGACGATGCCTTGTTTGCTCGCCTCGGTATTGCCGACTGCCTGTATGCTCAAAGGAACTTCAACGAAGCTTTGGCTGCCTATCGGGCGCTCGATTGTGAACGCTTGGCTTCTGTGGTTGCCGCTAATGTTAATTACAATTGCGCTGTGTGCGCTTACGAAACCGGCGACAAGGCCTTGGCTGAAACGTGCTTCGCGCTTGCTGCTAAATCTAAAAATACACGCTCGGCTGCAAACTTCTACCTGGGTGTGCTGGCTTTCGAAAACAAGGATTTTGCAAAAGCGAAGTCTTATTTTGCCCTCTCAAATCATTATACCGAACCCGGTAATCGTGCGCCCTACTACCTTGCATGCATCGATTTTGCTCAGGGGCAGTGGGTTAAGGCCCTGGCGCAGGCTAAGCAGGTGCTAAAGGCCTGCCCGGCCGATCAAAGGCCCGAATTGCTGCGTGTCGCAGGTGAATCTATGATAAGGCTGGGACAGAAATCCGAAGGTGTAAGCTACCTCCGAAAGTATCTGGCCGAGAATGTCGAGCACGAAAAATCTGCTCTTTACCTTGTTGGTATAGCTGATTTTGAAGACGGAAATTACGACTCTGCGGTCGAAATTCTCAGGCCCGTTACCGATAGTGACGACTCCAAACTCGCCCAATCGGCATACCTCTTTATCGGCCAAGCCCTAATGCACAATGGCGACCACGACGCTGCTCTGATGTCTTTCGACAAGGCCATGTCGGTCTCCGGTGGGGACCCGGCGGTCGAAGAAGCCGCTTTCTACAATTATGCCGTGGCTAAATTCGAAGGCGCTGCCATTCCTTTCAAATCTTCTGCTGCGACATTCGAGAAATTTTTACAGCGTTATCCTTCCGGACCTTATAGCGAACGTGTAGCCGAATATCTGGCCGGTGGATACCTTGCCGACAAGGATTATGCCCTTGCGGTAGAACGTATCGACCGCGTGGCCCGCCCCTCGGATGCTTTGTTGAAAACCAAGTTGCAGGCGCTCTACGCACTCGCATGGTCCGACTGGCAGGCAGGCGATTATAAGTCAGCCCTCGCTAATCTCGACAAGGCAGGGGAGTACTCTCGCCTCGACCCGGCTACTGCGGCCGAAGTCAACCTTCTCAAAGCAATGGTGTTGTCGCGCCAAGGCAAGGATAAAGAAGCCGTACGCCTATACCGTGCATATCTCGAAAAAGCTCCGCGACAGGCTGCTAACCGTGCAATTGCCTCTTACGGTCTGGGTTATGCGCTATATGCTCAGAAAGAGATTTCCCCGGCGCGAAGGGCCTTTACCGATGCCCTTGCAGGGCTGTCCGGTAAGGCTAAGGCCGATGCTTACAACCGCCTCGGAGACCTCGCTCAGGCTACAGGCGATTTCGAGTCGGCTGCTAAATATTACGACAAATCGCTACAAGGCAATGGTGGTAGCTCTGACTATGCTGCCTTGCAGGTTGCGAAAATGAAAGGATACCGGCGTGACTACAACGGCAAACTCAGCGCTCTCGATGTTTTCATGCGCGACTATGCTACATCGCCTCTTATTCCCGATGCTCTGCTCGAAACAACTCAGGCCCAGATCAGTCTCGGGCGTAATGCTGATGCGGTTGAAACATACAAGAAACTAATAGCCGAATATCCCTCGACATCGCAAGGCCGTCGAGGATATCTCGAAATGGCCATGACGCTGCTCGACAAGGATCGCCGTGCCGATGCTCTCGATGCGTATCGCAGCGTGATTTCTCTATATCCGAGTTCCGAAGAAGCGGCCCAGGCGGCATCGCTCCTCAAAAATCTATATGCCGACGAAGGTCGTGCTGCCGAATATATCAATTTTATTAACTCGGTCGACAATGCGCCGAAAGTCGACGCTGCCGAAGCCGAGACACTCAATTATACTTCAGCAGTCAATGCCTACAGGCAGACCGGCGATATCGCGCAGATCAAGGCTTTCATTAACAAATATTCCGACTCGAAGCATCAGGCCGAACTCCACGGTATTTTATTGGCTGATGCTGTCCAAAAAGGCAACGATGCCGAAGCTCTTGCCTTGGCGGAGACTATAATAACTAATTATCCCGACAGCCGCCTTGCCGAGCAAGCACTCTACATCAAGGCCTCGAATCTCTATGCTCAAGGTGCTATCCCCGATGCTCTTGCGCTCTATCAACAGCTCAAAGACCGGGCTTCCGATCAGCAGATGACCACAAAGGCGCGTCTTGGCATCATGAGGGCCGCTCGCGACATGGGCGACAACAAGCTTGCTGCTGCCGAGGCCGACGCGCTTCTCGATAATTCTACATCTCAGGCCGACGACTACAGTGTAGCCGAAGCTCTGTTCACCAAGGCTTGCGCCCTCGAAGCCGACGGAAAGGTCGATGAAGCAATCGAATTGTGGCAGGCCGGTGCTGCAAACACTTCTGATATATTCGGTGCCAAGAGCGCATACAGGGCTGCTGAGGCTCTGTTCGAAAGCGGAAAAAGCAAGCAGGCTCTTGCGGCTGCCCAGAAGTTTGTAAAGTCAGGCTCTAAGCAAAAATACTGGGTCGCTCGTGGCTTTATTTTATTGAGTGATATATATAAGGCTCAGGGTAATAAGTTTGAGGCAAGGCAGTATCTCGAGGCTCTGCGCGACAATTATCCCGGCAATGAGACCGATATTAAAATGATGATCGAAAGCCGTCTGGCCGATAAATGATGTTGATATGAAAAAGTTTTTTCTGCTATCTATATTATTACCCTTTGGCGCTTTCGCCCAGGACCTTAGCACCGAGGTGGTGGTCGACCGCACTGTTGCCGTCGAGCTCCCCGAGGCTTCTCCGCTTGCAGGCGTAGGACCGGCCTTGTCGCTGCCGATGCGCAGTGATGCCGCTTTGCGTATTTCCGACTATACAATGTCTACCGATTTCGAACCGTCGGTGGCTCGAAATTCGCCCTTTGTCTACACCGGTATCCCGGCTGCAACTCCGTATCGCGGTTTTGCTTGGCTCGGTTATTTCCCGGCATACAACCTCGACGCCGGCGTCGGCTATCAGATTCTCGACTCCGATGCTGATAAACTCGGCGTGGCCGCCTCTTTCGAAGGCGCATCATGGCATGGTTTTGGTAGCAAGGATGTCAAACCTTCTGTGAGTTATAATACATTTAAGCTGATTGCTGACTACAGGCATACTTTCAATAATAATGCAACTGTCTATGCCAAAGCTGACTATGCTCACGATGCTTTGCGTATGCCATATTTCAGCCCGCATTATGATGCCGATGCGCCACAAGCTTTCAACCATGGTAATTTTGCCGCCGGTATCATGCGCGACGGTAAGATAAACTATGCGGCTCAACTGTACTACCGATTTTTCGATGTCGCCGATGAAGTCATCGTTGGCGCTCCCGATAGCCCTGTGCCGGGTACGGTGGCTTTCGACGGAGCTTCCGACAATTATTTCGGCGCTAACGGACATATCGGCGCTTGGATCAGCGATAAGTCTGCCGTTAAGATAGGTGTCGATATCGCACATCAGAATACTTCAGGTATCCGTCACGATATGTTTTCGCCAATACGTGTCAACAATAGCCGCTGGATTATTGGCCTTAACCCAACCTTCACATTCTCAATCAAGAATTTCGACGTGCGCCTGGGTATTCATGCCGATTATTGCAGCAGTACTTCCAAGGCATTATTCCTTGTAGCTCCTGATGTCGGCATAGTTTGGAATGCTGCAAAATGGGCCGAGGTATACTTCGATGCCGACGGCGGAGAACGTTTCAACTCCCTATCGGATCTCTACAACTACTCCGTTTTCGCTCCCGGATTCTCTGTTTTCGACACCATGTGGAATAAGGTTGATGCCAAAGCCGGAATCAGACTTGGTTCTTTTAGAGGTTTCAGCGCTGGAGTACATGCTGCTTATGCCGCCACCTCTGATGCTCCAATGCCTGATATTCTCAGCTTCGACAGTGGGCGTACTGCTGCGGCTTTTGTGTCAAGATCTGTCTCAGGCTGGAGATTCGGCGTCGATTTTTCATACAGGTATTCCGACATTCTTTCGGCATCGATTGGAGGCGAAGTATTTTCACATGGCTTTGGCAAAGGCTACTGGCTCAACATCGACAATGCTCGTGCAACACTCGATGCTAAGCTGTCCGTCAAGGCTTCGGATAGGCTGTCCATTGCTGCAAAATACAAGCTGAGGGCTTGCCGATTCGCATATTATAATATTGCCGGTACTTATGGCGAGTACAGTCTTGGCAACATTTCAGACCTCGGTTTAGAGGCGGTATACCGCATGTCCGACAGACTCAGCTTCTTTGCTGACATCGACAATATGCTGTGCCGTCGATATCAGATTTTGCCGGGAATTACAAGCCGCAGGCTGCATGGCCTGATTGGCGCTACATATCAGTTCTAAGTAACCAAATAGCGTCGCAGCCACATCGAGATAATATAAACTAATTTTTAAGAGGTACTTAATAAAAAACGAATAATCTTTAACCAAATAATATTATGAAATTCAAAGTATTGGCGGCGATGTTGTTTGCCATGGCCCTCGCATCGGGGGCTGTAGCGCAGACTGTGCAGACTTTTTGCTATTCTACCCCCGACGGTAAATCGGGTCTGCGACTTGCTTGGCGTAATGATTCTACCGAACAGTGGCAACTCATCAACCGCGACCTCGTAAAGGGCGATTTCGGTTCGTGGGCAAGCGGTAAGAAAATGTATAACCCGCGTCTGTTCGTCAACGCTGCCGACAGCCTGTGGACCGTTGTGTTCGAGTGTACTCCTTCTGGCTCGGTTACCGGCATTGCTACAAGCCGCAATCTTACTCAATGGCAACCCCAGCGTTATGTCGAATCGGTAATGGATATTCCCGCCGACATGCGACCGCTTGTTATGCTCAAACCCGATTCTGCCGTCGTAAAGGGCAAGCGATATGCCGGATATACTCAGCCGATGCAAAAGGCTGTTATTGATGCCATTATTGCTTACGACAATGCCGACCGCGAGCGCTATTCGCGTTTCCATGAAAAGACGCGCGACGACTCCGCGCGATTTGCCGGTCTCGCGCCCGTGAGCGTTAATATAAAGCCTCTGCCTCAACAGGCTAAACCTATTTCCGACAAACTGATTGGTATTTTCTTCGAGGACATCAACTATGGTGCCGACGGTGGTCTATATGCCGAACTCGTGCAGAACCGCGATTTCGAATACTCTGCTGCCGACCATAAAGGTTGGGACAGCAAGACCGCTTGGTCCGGCGATTTCGACATCCTCGTTGACAATCCAATACATGTTAACAATCCTCACTATGCCCGCCTCGCTGAAGGTAAAGCAATGATAAACATCGGTTTCGATAGCATTGCTGTCGTAAAGGGCGATAACTACCGCTTCAGCATCAAGGCGCGTGCCCCGAAAGCTTTGAACCTTAAGGTCGAACTTATCGGGAAAAACGACAAAGTGCTTGCCGCTAAATCTATTAAAGTTAAAGCCGGAGACTGGAGCGACTACAAAGTCTCTCTCAAGCCGGCGGCTACAACCGGTAATGCTCGCCTTAGACTCACGGCTACAAACGGATGCGTTGACCTCGACATGGTTTCACTCTTCCCGGCAAAGACTTTCAAAGGTCGTGAGAACGGCCTACGTATCGACCTTGCGCAGACTCTCGCCGACCTCAAGCCGCAATTCGTCCGCTTCCCCGGCGGTTGTGTGGCTCATGGCAAAGGCATCGACAATATCTACGATTGGAAAGGCTCTATAGGCCCGCTCGAAGCTCGAAAACCGCTATTCAACCTCTGGGGCTATCACCAGACAAGGGGTCTCGGCTACCACGAGTATTTCTTGTTCTGCGAGGATATTGGCGCTGAGCCACTGCCTGTTGTCGCTGCCGGTGTTCCTTGCCAGAATTCGCATATCAACGCCCACCATACCCACAGCGACATCACCGCTATGGGACAGCAGTGCGGTGTGCCTTGGGAAGAAATGGAGCAATATACTCAGGATATTCTCGACCTTATCGAATACGCTAACGGTGGTGTTGATACCGAATGGGGCGCTAAGCGTGCTGCCGCCGGACATCCCGAACCTTTCAACCTGAAATATATCGGTATCGGCAACGAAGACCTTGTAAGCGAGGTGTTCATCCCGCGCTTCAAGATGATCTACGATGCCGTGCAGGCAAAATATCCCGACGTGACGGTAATCGGCACTGCAGGTCCTTTCTGGGAAGGCGCTGACTACGAGGCCGGTTGGGAGCTGGCTCGCGAACTCGATATACCCATGATCGACGAGCATTACTATGTTGCTCCGGGTTGGTATCTCTACAACCGTGACTTCTACGACAAATACCCCCGCGACGGATCTAAAGTATACCTTGGCGAGTATGCTGCTCATGCGCCGGAGCGTCCATCTACTATCGAGACAGCTCTTTCTATTGCTCTGTATCTTACCGATATCGAGCGAAATGGCGATGTCGTAACCATGACTTCTTACGCTCCTCTGTTGGCTAAGAACGGCCATACTCAATGGCGTCCCGACCTGATATATTTCGACAACACCGATGTTTATCCAACTGTCGATTACCAGGTGCAGAAGCTCTACGGAAACAACAGCGGCACAACATATGTCCCTGCCAATATGGCTATCGCTTCCGACAACGACAAGGTAAAGGTTCGTATCGGTAGCTCGATTGTCAAGGATGATGCTACCGGCGACTACATACTGAAGCTTGTCAATATGCTGCCTGTCGAAGTAAACGCCGATATCGACCTCGCGCCACTGGGTATTAATGTTAATAAAGCCGTGGCCGAACAACTTTCCGACAGGCACGATTCTAAAGATGCAAAAATCAAAAAGGTAGAGATTTCGCTCCCTAAAGCTGTTTTGCCGCCTTATTCTTTCACTGTGCTAAGACTAAAGGCTCGCAAGTAATAACTTTTTGTAAAAAACATTTGCCTTTTCAGTTATTGTGCTTATCTTTGCACCTATATTTTAGTTCTAAACCTACCATGAACAAACAGTACCGCAAGACAATCCCTTGCGGTACTTTAAAACAAACATTGCTATGTTGGAGAATACCAATGTAAAAACTCTCGACAAGGTTGTTGTCCGATTCTCTGGCGATTCCGGCGACGGCATGCAGCTGGCGGGCAACATCTTTACTAATGTGTCGGCTGGCCTCGGTAATCAGGTGTCGACTTTCCCTGACTATCCGGCCGAAATTCGTGCTCCTCAGGGCTCGCTCGGTGGTGTGTCGGGTTTCCAGGTTAGTGTCGGTAAGGGTGTGCACACTCCCGGTGACAGTTGCGACGTTCTCATTTCTATGAACGCCGCTGCTCTAAAGCAGAACCACCACTTCCTGAAACCCGGCGGGGTCATTATCGTGGATATCGATTCTTTCCGCGAGAGCGACCTCAAAAAAGCTCTGTATAAAACCGACAATCCTTTCGAAGAACTCGGTATTAAGGCGCAGATTGTTGAAGTTCCGGTCACTACTATGACCAAGGCGGCCCTCGCTGAAAGTGGGCTCGACAATAAGAGCGTGCTTAAATGCCGTAATATCTTCGCTCTCGGCCTCGTTTGCTGGCTTTTCGACCGTCCTCTCGAAGCTGCGGAGCACTTCTTGAAAAAGAAGTTTGCTAAGAAGCCTGCTGTTTTCGAAGCTAACGCAAAAGTCCTCCAAGCAGGATACGACTACGGTCACAATATACATGCGTCGGTTTCTACATACCGCGTGGAAACTGAAGACCCGAAACCGGGTATTTATACCGACATCAACGGAAACACTGCTACTGCCTGGGGCCTGATTATGGCTTCTGAGAAGTGTGGCCGTCCTTTGTTCCTCGGTTCATATCCCATTACTCCGGCTACCGATATTCTCCACGAGCTTGCCAAGCGCAAAGACCTCGGAGTTAAGGCGTGCCAAATGGAAGACGAAATCGCCGGCGTATGCTCGGCTATCGGTGCTTCCTTCGCCGGTAACCTCGCTGTTACTTCTACTTCCGGCCCCGGTCTTGCTCTCAAGAGCGAGGCTATTGGTTTGGCGGTTATGGCCGAGCTTCCTCTCGTTATTATAGATGTGCAGCGTGGCGGCCCTTCTACCGGTCTTCCTACGAAAACCGAACAGACCGACCTTATGCAGGCGCTATACGGTCGCAATGGCGAATCTCCGCTGGCCGTGGTTGCACCTGCATCGCCGACTGATTGCTTCACAATGGCTTTCGAGGCTTGCCGTATAGCCGTAGAGCACATGACTCCGGTGATCTTGCTAAGCGATGCGTTTATAGGAAATGGTTCCTCGGCTTGGCGTGTTCCCGAAGCTGATGAATTCCCTCTGATCAAGACTCCAGATGTTCCTGCTGAGAAACTCGCTGACAAGAGCTGGAAACCTTACGACCGACGCGAAAACCTCGGACGTTTCTGGCCGGTAGGTGGTACTGAAGGTGCTACTCACCGTCTCGGTGGACTCGAGAAAGATGCTGTCACAGGTGCGATTTCTAACGACCCTGTTAACCACGAGAAGATGGTTTGCCTGCGTCGTGAGAAAATCGAACGCATTGCCGACGATATTCCTCTGCTCGAAGTATTGGGCAACACCGAAGCCGATACCCTCCTCCTTGGTTGGGGCGGTACTTACGGCCACCTGCGCAGCGCTGCCGACGAACTCAACGCAGCCGGTAAGCCTGTCGCTATGACGCACTTCCGCTACATTAGCCCCATGCCTAAGAATACTGCCGAAGTTCTTGCCAAGTACAAGCGTATTATCGTTGCCGAATTGAATACAGGCATGTTTGCCGACTATCTGCAGTGCCGTTATCCCGACGCTCATATTCTCAGAATTAACAAGATTCAGGGTCAGCCGTTCTCGGTTTCTGAAATCGTAGAACGCGTAACTAAATTTATGGAGGAAGACTAAGCTATGGAACAGACAACATTCACCCCCGCCGATTTCAAAAGCGACCAGGCAGTTCGTTGGTGTCCCGGTTGTGGCGACCATGCCATTCTCAACACCCTCCAGAAGGCTATGGCTACCCTCGGTATCGCGCCCTACAAAACCGCTGTGATTTCTGGTATCGGTTGTAGCTCGCGACTGCCGTACTATATGAATACTTTCGGTTTCCACACCATTCATGGCCGTGCCGCGGCTGTGGCTACCGGTTACAAGGTGGCTAATCCTGAGATGACTGTATGGCAGATTTCAGGCGACGGCGACGGGCTCGCTATCGGTGGTAACCACTTCATTCACGCAGTGCGTCGCAATGTAGATATCAATATCATTCTTTTCAACAACAAAATCTACGGCTTGACAAAGGGTCAGTACTCGCCCACAAGCTCGCGTGGTTTTGTTTCGAAATCAAGCCCTTACGGAACTGTCGAAGATCCATTCATCCCGGCTGAACTCGTTTTCGGTGCGCGTGGTAATTTCTTCGCCCGTTCTATCGATGTCGAACTGGCTACTTCGCAAGAGGTTATGGTTGCGGCTGCTAAGCACAAAGGTACTTCGGTGGTCGAGATTTTGCAGAACTGTGTAATCTTCAACAACGGCATTCATAATCCTATAACCGACCGAGAGGTTCGTGCCGAGCGCACTATCACTCTGCGACATGGCGAGAAGATGCTTTTCGGTCCTAACAAGGAGCGTGGACTCGTGCGCGACGGTTTCCTGCTAAAAGCTGTGACTTTAGGCGAAGACGGATACACGATCGACGATGTGCTCGTGCACGACGCTCATACATCTTCTAACTTCCTGCACCAGCAGTTGGCTATGATGGACGGTTTGAACGACCTCCCCCTTGCTCTCGGTGTGATTCGCGATGTAGAAGCTCCCACTTACGAAACCGGAGTGAGCGAGCAAGTCGACGAAGTAAAAGCTAAAAAAGGCTTCGACTCTCTGCGCCAGATGATTCTCGCAGGCGAAACCTGGGAAGTGAAATAAGTCAACTTTTATTCTACAATTTGAGATTTAATAGGTTAAAGAGCATAGGGTACAATTCCTTGCCTCTTTAACCTTTTTTTTATACTTAAATGAAGCTATTCCTTTTTGTTGTTCTGTCGCTTTTTGTGACTGCGACGTCGGCTCGGTCGGTGAGCTATGACATTTCTGCTAATGTCGATGGCCTTGATGGCAAGACGGTTTATATAAAAGATTATTTTAAGAATAATATGCTTGTCGACTCTGCAATCGTTAGAGACGGCAAACTGCATTTCTGCGGTAATTACGAACGCAGGGCCTTTGTGAGGGTCGAATGTGGTCGTGTTTTTGCTAACTGCGTGTTGGAGGATACTCCTATCGAGCTCGACTTTGATAAGCATTATGTCAAAGCTGGCGGACCTTTGTCGGCAATGCATCGAGACTACTTGCTTGCAAGGGAAGAAAAATTTGGTCGTATCGACAGTGCTGTGAAAGTGCTGCGAGGCAAATTTGCTGATTCTGAGCAGTTCCGTGTCGAGTTCGAAAAATATTATGATGCTAATTTTGCCCATTACGATGCCGCGATAATCGACAGCCTTAAGGCTCATGCTTCCGATGGTTTTGGCGAATGCCTGTTTATGTCTGAGCACAGGGGAATAGAGCTGTCTGAGTGGCCCGCCTTGTTTGATTCCCTGCCATCAAACTTTACAGCGTTGCCGCTGGCTCAGAAGGTCAACAATGATAAGATGAAGGCCTTGATGACTGCGGTTGGTGGGATGTTTGTCGATTTTGGAGCTAAAAACGTCGATGGCTCATCGGCCAAGTTTTCCGACTATGTTGGCCGGGGCAAGTATGTGCTTGTCGATTTCTGGGCAAGTTGGTGCGGCCCTTGCCGCGAAGAAGGGCGTACCACTCTAAAGCCTCTTTATGATTTGTATAAAGAGGACGCCCGACTGATAATACTTGGTGTTGATGTGAGGGACGAAGACTCGGCTGCGTTAAAGGCTATCGAGGCCGAGGGCTACGCTTGGCCGCAACTTATTGGAGTAGGTAAAACGCCGATGAAAGCGTATGGTTTCGACGGTATACCTATGCTGATGCTGTTCGGCCCCGACGGCTCTATCTTGGCCCGTGATATAAGGGGTGAAGAGGTCCTTAAGGCTGTGAAACAAGCCATTGGCGAACCTCTTCACTCTCGATTGAATTAGAACGAGAAATCTTCGTCGGATGCCTGGGCACTTTCCCGGCTGTCGGCATTGCTGGCTAAATTGCAGACGCGGCTGTAGAAATTACGGCGAGAATTGTTCTGGTGCTCGAACATCGCTCGCGTACTTTCTTCATCGGCTGTAAATGCCAGCGTGTGGTTTATCGATAGTTCTTCAGCCACCTTTTCCAAGTCCTGGTTTGCTCCGATGTAGCTGAAAACCCAGCCGCTGCCGCGTTTGGCTTCGATGAGGGCTTTTATGGAGCGGGCAGTGAAATCTGTAGAGCTGTTTTCTTCGCCGTCGGTGATGATAGTCACAAGCACCGAATCTCCTGCATTTTTTACGGTGTCGATTATGCCGATACCTTTGCCTATGGCATCGTAGAGAGGTGTGCAACCCGATACCACGTATTCGTTGCGTGTAATGTCGAGGGTCGACGCTGCTGGGCTGTTGCGGTAGATTTCATTGAACCACTGCGACGAGAACGAAAGTACGGTGATTTGCTGTTTGAGTTCGGGGTTCTCGATTGCTGCGTGGCGGATGGTTTGAAGGGTTTCGTTGAGGCCGTTCAGGGCCTGGCTGTAGATCAGCTCCATCGACCCGCTGGCGTCGAGGATGATGAGGTTGTGTACTGTAGGGCTTACTTTTGCGTCTTCTGAGGCCGTGTTGTCGTGGGCAAGAGTTGAACTCTTGCCGGTGAGGAGATCGATAAATTTCATCTAATCTGTTGAATTTGTTATGTTTATTAAATCTGTTTTATGGGTTCTAAATTAGTCTGACTCCAGCCTCTTCACAGTATCCACGCCCTCGATAGCCGAGATATGCGAGATGATAGACTGAAGTTCTTCAAACGAATGCACTCCAAGCGTTATTGTGCAGGTAACTATCGAGTCCTTGGTCGAGGTGTTGAAACTCTCCATGGCAAGATGTAGCTGGTTGGTAATCGAGTCTACAAGGTCGATAAAGAGGTGGTAGCGATCCACTGCCGTGATGACTATCGTCTGGGAGTAGAGTGTCGAATCCGGCTCATAGTCTACAGCTCGGATGCTCTCGCCCCACTGAGAGGCAAGGCTCACGGCCTCTTTACAGTCGCGCTTGTGAAGGGTGATATGTCCGTTGCTGTCTTCAAAGCCGATAACCTCGTCGCCGGGGATAGGCATGCATATCGGGCAGCGCTTGTAGGTCGGGCGGGGGAGGTTGTCGAGATAGTTGCTGATTGCATAGCGGGCCTTGTATGTCACAACATTGTCGAGCCAGTCGGGCTGTGGGCGAACTTCGGGGTCGGTAAAGATTTCAACTACGTCGCCGCGACGTAAACGTGCCTTGATTGATGATAGAAAGCCGTTTACTCGCGCATACTTGGCTCGCTCGCCAATCTTGGTGCCAACCTCGTAGGCAAAGTCCAGTACTGTTGATTTCTGGGGTAGTACAACCGGTTTGCCCTTGGGGGTAAAGGTCATGATATCGTCGTTGTAGAATGCCGTTACCACCTTCTCGATAAACTCAGTGCCGCCGGTGTTCGACGATTCGCGAAGCACGGTGCGGAATTTTTCGATCCAACGCAGTATGTTGTCATCGTCGCGGTCGGCGATACATCCAAGGCGAGAATTCATAACCATTCTGCGGCTGCTGATATGCACTTCCTGCCAGCGTCCGAAATCGGCAAGAAGCTTTACATGGAAGCTCTGGTAGCCGTTTTCCTTCGGTGAATCGATATAGTTGGAGATTCCTCCGGGTTTTTCCTTGAAATGGTCGGTGAGCACAGAATATATCTTAAGTGCCATTGCCTTTTCGCTCATTCCCTCGGGGGTGTCGTATACAATTTCGGTGAAATGCCTGTACTTAAGGTGGTTGAAGTCATCGCCGTATTTGTGCATCTTGCGCCATATGCTGTATGGTTCGCGATACTCTACTGTCACCTCTGTTTCGATTCCGGCTTTCAGCAGGGTTTCGATTATCTGACGGCGGAAACGTCCGAGGCGTTCGGCCTGGGCTGCCTCGTCCTGGTCGGTCAGACGCTTGATTTCATCATATTCATGTGGGCAGCGGTAGCGGAAACTCAGATTTTCGAGCTCTGTCTTGATATGGTAAAGACCGAGTCTGTTGGCCAACGGCGCATAGAAATAGTCGGTCTCGCCCGCTATCTTCATCTGCTTGTCGGCTCGCATTGCCGCCAATGTGCGCATATTATGGAGGCGGTCGGCGAGCTTGATGAGCAACGGCCGGACATCGCTCTGAATCGATGCAAGCATCTGGCGGAAGTTGTCTACCTGCAGCGACGCATCGTAGTGCTCTTTTTTCTGCTTGGTCACAACTCCTACAAGGAAAGCTACATCATCGCCGAAGCGCTCGCGTATCTCTTCTATAGTATGAGGCGTGTCTTCTACCACATCGTGCAGGAAGGCGGCGATTACAGGGTTGACATCAAGGTGCATGTCGTCGGCGGCGATTGTGGCTACGGCGATAGGGTGGAGGATATACGGTTCACCTCCCTTGCGGCGCTGAGGTGCATGGGCCTCACGGGCAAGGGCAAATGCATCACGCAGACGGGCCATGTCGTCTGCGCTGCAGCGGTCCGACATGAGCGAAAATACATGTTCGGCCCGTTCGTCTATTAGCTTGTTGTAATCCGTAGTATTCTCCATGGTGTGTCCTTTTTTATTCAATACGCAAAAATACAAAAAAATCTTCCTTTTTGAAAAAATATTTTAAAATGACCCTCAATAATATCCCCTTCTTAATAATTTGTCTATATGTCTTTATGCCCAAAACAACGACCAACAAAATATGGTGAAAAATTTTCAATGCTTAATATGTTGAAAATCAGCGATTAGACAAAATAGCCGTCAAAAATGTCAAAAAAAATCGCAAGAAAATTTTGGAGAATGAAAAAATGTGTGTAACTTTGCAACCGCAAACGGGAAAAGACGCCGCTCTTTCTACCCCGCCGCAGAGAAAATTGACAATGCCTCTTTAGCTCAGTTGGCCAGAGCACGTGATTTGTAATCTCGGGGTCGTTGGTTCGAATCCGACAAGAGGCTCAAAATGAGATTGCGGCAGCTCAGCCGGGCTATCGCAAACAGAGACACCCAAGTCTCGCACTCGACACGGGCGTGTTCCAGAGTGGCCAAATGGGGCAGACTGTAAATCTGCTGACTTTCGTCTTCGGTGGTTCGAATCCATCCGCGCCCACAATCATTTTCTCTTATGCGGAAGTAGCTCAGTTGATAGAGCATCAGCCTTCCAAGCTGAGGGTCGCGAGTTTGAGCCTCGTCTTCCGCTCAAATTTTATTTGCCTATGTAGCTCAGGGGTAGAGCACTTCCTTGGTAAGGAAGAGGTCGCGGGTTCAAATCCCGCCATCGGCTCTATAGACGAAGCCCCGGTAGTGCTTTCTGCATTATCGTGGCTGATTGTTAAGAAATTAAATATTTATAATTATACAGCACAGTTATGGCTAAAGAGAAATTCGAAAGAACGAAGCCTCACGTTAACATCGGCACTATCGGCCACGTTGACCACGGCAAAACTACCCTGACCGCTGCCATTACTACCGTACTGGCTAAAGCAGGTCTTTCTGAAGTGAAGTCGTTCGACCAGATCGACAACGCTCCCGAAGAAAAAGAGCGTGGTATTACTATCAATACTGCACACGTAGAATACGAAACCGCTAACCGCCACTACGCTCACGTTGACTGCCCCGGCCACGCTGACTATGTGAAGAACATGGTAACAGGTGCCGCTCAGATGGACGGCGCTATCATCGTAGTTGCTGGTACTGACGGTCCTATGCCCCAGACCCGCGAGCACATCCTTCTCGCTCGTCAGGTAAACGTGCCCCGTATCGTTGTTTTCCTCAACAAGTGCGACCTCGTTGACGACGAGGAAATCCTCGACCTCGTTGAAATGGAAATGCGCGAACTTCTCTCGGCTTACGAATATGACGGCGACGCTACTCCTATCATCCGTGGCTCTGCTCTCGGCGCCCTCAACGGCGAACCCGAATGGGAAGCTAAGGTTATGGAGCTCATGGCAGCAGTTGACGAATGGATTCCCCTGCCTCCCCGCGCTGTTGACAAACCCTTCCTGATGCCTGTCGAAGACGTATTCTCTATCACCGGTCGTGGTACCGTTGCTACTGGTCGTATCGAAGCTGGTATCGTTAAAGTTGGCGACGAAGTTCAGATCATGGGTCTTGGCGCTAACCTCAAATCAACCGTTACCGGTGTTGAGATGTTCCGCAAACTTCTCGACGAAGGTGAAGCTGGTGATAACGTAGGTCTCCTCCTCCGCGGTATCGACAAGAAAGATATCAAACGCGGTATGGTTATCTGCCACCCCGGTGTTGTTAAGCCCCACAGCAAGTTCAAAGCTTCTGTCTACATCCTCAAGAAAGAGGAAGGTGGCCGTCACACTCCGTTCCACAACCACTATCGTCCCCAGTTCTACATCCGTACACTCGACGTTACCGGTGAGATCACTCTTCCCGAAGGTGTAGAAATGGTAATGCCCGGTGACCACGTAGAAATCATCGTTGAGCTCATCAACCCCGTAGCTTGCGATCAGGGTCTTCGTTTCGCTATCCGCGAAGGTGGCCGCACCGTTGGTTCGGGTCAGATCACCGAAATCCTCGACTAATATCAGTCGGCCCCTCGGGGCAATGATATAACCCATAACGCCGGCGCCGTGTGCGCCAAGGCAATCCGGCCCGGCGTTATCTATACACAGGTTTAGCTCAGTCGGTAGAGCACTGGTCTCCAAAACCAGGTGTCGGGAGTTCGAGCCTCTCAACCTGTGCCAAAAGAAAAACCAATGAAGAATTTAAAACTACTCACGAATATTCAAGAGGCCTATGACGAACTTCGTTATAAGACCTCTTGGCCCTCTAAAAAGCAGCTGGTTAAATCGGCTATTATCGTGATGATTGCTTCCGTGATTATCGCCTTGATAATTTTCGTCATGGATCAATTAGTCGATTATGTGATGCACTTTATTTACAACCTGTAAGCTTTAACTACACTCGCAGTGGAAAAAGATACCAAAAAAGAACTGACTAAGGGTTGGTACGTTTTGCGTGCCATTTCCGGTAAAGAAGCCCAGGTCAAAGAGATCATCGAAGGTGCGATGAAAAACTCTGACCTTGGCAAGTACGTTTTTCAGGTGCTCATCCCCACCGAGCGTGTGATGACACTTCGCAACGGTAAAAAGGTTATCAAAGAAAAGAACCTTTATTCCGGATATGTGTTCATCGAAGCTATTCTTACCGGTGAAGTGGAATACGAACTGAGCAATACTACCAACGTGATTGATTTCCTCCGCGGACGCCAGAAAGGCAGCCCCGCAGAGCGTCTTCGTGAATCTGAGGTACTGCGTATGCTCGGTGCGGCCGACGAAATTTCAGAGCCCGAAGCCGACTTTATTGTTGGCGAGCAGGTCAAGGTTATCGAAGGCCCGTTCAAAGATTTCCACGGCGTTATCGAGGAGGTGAACCACGAGAAACGCAAACTTAAGGTTAGCATCAAGATCTTTGATCGCAAGACACCACTCGAGTTGGAGAATTCGCAAGTAGAGCGTGAATGATTTTACCCCGACGCCTTTTGTTACGAAGGCACGAAGGGTTTTTCTTTGCGCAATGTAATCAATAATTAAGTTAAAAACCATGGCTAAAGAAATTGCTGGACAAATCAAATTGCAGATTAAAGGTGGTGCTGCAAATCCTTCGCCTCCTGTAGGCCCCGCGCTGGGTTCGAAGGGTATCAACATCATGGAATTTTGCAAGCAATTCAATGCCCGCACCCAGGACAAAGCCGGTAAGATTCTTCCTGTTGTAATCACCTATTACACTGATAAATCTTTCGACTTTATCGTTAAGACTCCTCCTGTTGCAGTACAGCTCAAGGAAGCAGCAAAAATCAAAACTGCCTCTAAAGAGCCTAACCGCACCAAGGTAGCAGAGATCACCTGGGACCAGGTACGTGAGATTGCCACCGACAAAATGCCCGACCTCAACTGCTTTACCATAGAATCCGCTATGCGAATGGTTGCCGGTACGGCCAGAAGTATGGGTATCACCGTCAAAGGTCAATTCCCCTCTAACAACTAAAACTTCACCAAGATGAGCAAACTTACAAAAAATCAAAAAGTAGCCTTATCGAAGCTTGAAGCTGGGAGGAGCTATACCTTGGCAGAAGCTTGCGAGCTGGTAAAGGAAATGACCTTCACCAAATTCGACGCTTCGCTTGATATCGACGTCCGTCTGGGCGTTGACCCCGTAAGGCCAATCAGATGGTACGTGGTGTGGTAACACTGCCCCACGGCACAGGTAAACAAATCCGTGTACTTGTGCTTTGTGCCCCCGACGCCGAAGCTGCCGCCAAAGCCGCCGGTGCTGACTACGTAGGTCTCGACGAGTACATCGAGAAGATCAAAGGTGGTTGGACCGACGTCGACGTTATCATAACTCAGCCCGCTATCATGGGTAAGATCGGTGCTCTGGGCCGTATCCTCGGTCCCCGCGGTCTGATGCCTAACCCCAAGAGCGGTACTGTGACCGTAGATGTTGCTAAGGCTGTAGAAGAAGTTAAGAAAGGTAAGATCGACTTCAAGGTTGACAAGAACGGTATCGTTCACACCTCGATCGGTAAAGTTTCTTTCGCAACCGACGCTATGCAGGACAATGCACGTGAGTTTATCAATACCCTGATTAAGCTCAAACCTGCTACCGCTAAAGGCACATATATCAAGAGCATTTATCTTTCCAGCACAATGAGTCCGGGTGTCAAGATCGACCCCAAATCTGTTGATGCTTAACCCCACAACTACACGACAACATGAAAAAGGAAGATAAAGCCCTCGTCATTAATAAAATCGCCGAAACCCTGCGTCAGTACAGTGGTTTCTACCTGGTAGAGACCGCCGGACTTGATGCTGAGAAAACTTCGGCTCTGCGCCGCGCATGCTTCAACGCCGACATCAAACTCGTCGTTGTAAAGAATACCCTTCTTCACAAAGCCCTCGAGACCCTCGACGGTGATTTCAGCGAACTCTACCCCGCACTTAAGGAGTCAACCTCACTGATGTGCACCAACGTAGGTAACGCACCCGCCAAGCTTCTCAAAGACTTCGTAAAGAAAGGCGACACACTGCCCCTGCTCAAAGGCGCATACGTAGAAGAAACCGTTTACCTCGGTGCCGACCAGCTCGACGCACTGGCTTCTATCAAGAGCAAACACGAACTTATCGCCGACGTTATTGCACTTCTGCAGTCGCCCGCCAAGAACGTTGTCAGCGCTCTTCAGTCAGGTGCCACAACTATCCACGGTGTCCTGGAAACCCTTTCGAAAAAAGAAAATTAATAAGAATAAAAACCAACAAAAATCCATACAAAAATGGCAGATTTAAAAGCTTTTGCTGAACAACTCGTAAACCTCACTGTCAAGGAAGTAAACGAACTTGCCCAGATCCTCAAGGAAGAATACGGCATCGAACCCGCCGCTGCTGCTGTTGCTGTTGCAGCAGGCCCCGCCGCTGCCGGTGCAGCTGCCGAAGAGAAAACCAGCTTCGACGTAGTACTCGCTGAGGCAGGTGGTGAGAAACTCAAAGTCGTTAAGCTCGTTAAAGAACTTACCGGTCTTGGTCTGAAAGAAGCTAAAGAGCTCGTAGACGGTGCTCCTAACACCCTCAAAGAAGGTCTTGCTAAGGCTGAAGCTGAAGCTATGAAGGCTCAGCTCGAAGAGGTAGGCGCTAAAGTCGAACTCAAATAATATAGTCTGACTATCAGACACTTGGGTTAAGAATCCCCTTGCCGGGTGATTCTTAACCTTTTGTGTCGTTAGACCCCTCTCCTTCAACCCCTTTACGCACGGTCGACTCCTGCGACGTCTTACCGCCGACTCGTCTGCCCCCGGGCAGCAGTCTTTCAACCGATTGGCACTTTTATCCGTGGTGCCGGCGGGCAGTACGGCAACTGCCGTCATGACGATTTCGCATCGATTATCATTTCCCGGTTTTGTTAGCGCACGCGGCGCCACCGGGCTGCCATAGAGACGACCGCCTGCTATCTGCATAGCCCGCTATGCAACATTTGTCAATAATGCGGACAGCAGCTGCTACGTTGCAGCGGTGCTAATGTCTGCATGATACTTTTGATAACGGCAAAATTTTTTTTCTTAAATGTCATCTAAAAACGACAAACCCCGCGTTAACTTTGCCACTGTAAAGAGCCCGTTCCCTTATCCTGACTTTCTGGAGGTACAGCTCAAGTCGTTCCGCGACTTCTTCCAGCTCGACACTCCGCCTGAAAAGCGTACCAACGAGGGCCTCTACAGGGTTTTCTCCGAAAACTTCCCTATTTCGGATACCCGCAACAACTTCCAACTCGAATTCCTCGATTACTACATCGATCCCCCGCGCTATACAATCGCAGAATGTCTTGAGCGCGGATATTCGTACAGCGTGCCCCTGAAGGCCAAACTGAAGCTGTCGTGTACCGACCCCGAGCATGAGGATTTCGCAACAGAGATCCAGGATGTATACCTGGGCCAGATTCCCTATATGACTGAGAAAGGCACCTTTGTTATCAATGGTGCCGAGCGCGTAGTTGTATCGCAGCTCCACCGTTCGCCCGGTGTTTTCTTCGGCCAAAGCACCCATGCCAACGGTACAAAACTTTATTCGGCGCGTATCATCCCCTTCCGCGGCTCATGGATTGAGTTTGCCACGGATATCAACAATGTGATGTACGCCTACATCGACCGAAAGAAAAAATTACCCGTTACCACACTTCTGCGTGCCATCGGTCTCGAAACCGATAAGGACATCATCGAGATTTTCGGCCTTGCCGAGGAAATCAAGGTCAATAAGACCAATCTCAAGAAGATGATCGGCCGCCGTCTTGCCGGTAGCGTGCTTAAATCTTGGGTCGAGGACTTCGTAGACCAGGATACCGGTGAGGTTACAACCCTCGAGCGTAACGATATGATCGTAGAGCGCGAGGAAGAAATCAATGCCGAAAATATAGAGAAGATTATCGAGTCGGGTGTTCCCTACATCCTCGTGCATAAAGAAGATGTCAACACCAGCGATTATTCGATTATCTTCAATACCCTCCAGAAAGACCCTTCGAACTCAGAGAAAGAAGCTATCGAGTACATCTATCGTCAGCTCCGCAATGCCGAAGCACCCGACGAGGTTAGTGCCCGCGAGGTAATTTTCAACCTCTTCTTCTCGGAGAAGCGTTATGACCTTGGCAATGTAGGCCGCTACCGCATCAACCGCAAGCTCGGCCTCACAACCAGCATGGACGTGAAGGTGCTGACCAAGGAGGATATCATTGCCATTATCAAATATCTGATCGAGCTTATCAACAGCCACGCAGACGTGGACGATATCGACCACCTGTCGAACCGCCGCGTACGCACTGTTGGCGAGCAGCTTTCGAATCAGTTCGGCGTGGGCCTCAACCGTATGTCGCGCACAATCCGCGAGCGTATGAACGTACGTGACAACGAGGTGTTTACCCCGACCGATCTTATCAACGCCAAGACAATCTCGTCGGTAATCAATACATTCTTCGGCACCAACGCACTGTCGCAGTTCATGGACCAGACCAACCCTCTGGCCGAGATTACCCACAAGCGCCGTATGTCGGCCCTCGGCCCCGGCGGTCTTTCGCGTGAACGCGCCGGTTTCGAGGTACGAGACGTACACTATACCCACTATGGCCGTCTGTGTCCTATCGAGACCCCTGAAGGTCCTAACATCGGTCTTATTTCGTCGCTTTGCGTGTATGCAAAAATCAACGACCTTGGCTTTATCGAGACCCCTTACCGCAAGGTAGAGGATTCGAAGGTAAACCTGGCCAACGACGAAGTGGTATACCTTACCGCAGAAATCGAGGAAGGCAAGACCATTGCGCAGGGTAACGCACCTCTCAACGACGACGGTTCATTCATCCGTAAGACCGTAAAGGCTCGTCGCGACGCCGACTTCCCTGTCGTGCCCCCAAGCCAGATCGAACTTATGGACGTATCGCCCGCCCAGATTGCATCGATTGCGGCATCACTTATTCCCTTCCTTGAGCACGACGATGCTAACCGTGCGCTCATGGGATCGAACATGATGCGCCAGGCCGTGCCTCTGATGCGAAGCGAAGCACCTATCGTAGGTACCGGTATCGAGGCACAGCTTGCCCGCGACAGCCGTACACAGATTGCAGCCGAAGGCGAAGGCGTGGTAGAATTTGTAGATGCAACCTCTATCCGCATCCGCTACGACCGCACCGACGAAGAACAGTTCGTAGCATTTGACGAACCTGTCAAGACATACCGTATACCCAAGTGGCGCAAGACCAACCAGAGTACCACAATCGACCTCCGTCCGATTTGCAACAAGGGTCAGCGCGTACACAAAGGCGACATTCTCACCGAGGGCTACGCAACCGAAAATGGCGAGCTCGCTCTTGGCCGTAACCTCAAGGTGGCATTCATGCCCTGGAAGGGTTACAACTACGAGGATGCTATCGTGCTCAACGAGCGTGTAGTACGTGATGATATCCTTACCTCGGTTCACGTAGACGAGTACGCACTCGAAGTACGTGAGACCAAGCGCGGTATGGAAGAGCTTACCAACGATATCCCCAACGTGAGCGAGGATGCCACCAAGGACCTCGACGAACGCGGTATCATCCGTGTTGGTGCCCACGTAGTACCCGGCGATATCATGATCGGTAAGATTACACCTAAGGGCGAGTCGGATCCCACCCCCGAAGAAAAACTTCTTCGTGCGATCTTCGGTGACAAGGCCGGAGACGTGAAGGACGCCTCACTCAAGGCATCACCTTCGCTCAAGGGTGTGGTAATCGGTACCAACCTGTTCTCACGCGCAGCTAAAAAGAAGAAGAGCAAGACCACAAACGCGCTCCTTCCGAAGCTCGACGAAGAATATGAAGCCAAGCTCGACGCACTTCTCAATGTGCTTGTAGACAAACTTCTTGTCCTCACCGACGGTCTCACCAGCAATGGTGTTCACGACTTCCTCGGCAGCGAAATCCTGCCCAAGGGCGCAAAGTTCACAGCATCAGTACTCCGTGGCATCAACTACGATACCCTGAGCCTAAGCAACTGGACCACCGACGAGCATAAGAACGAGCTAATCCGCCAGACTATTATCAACTACCTGCAGAAATACAAGGAAATCGACGCCGAACTCCGTCGTAAGAAATTCGACATCTCTATCGGCGACGAACTCCCCTCGGGTATCATGCAGATAGCCAAAGTATATATCGCCAAGAAACGTAAAATCAGCGTAGGTGACAAGATGGCAGGCCGCCACGGTAACAAAGGTATCGTGTCGCGTATCGTACGTCAGGAAGACATGCCCTTCCTTGCCGACGGTACCCCTGTCGACATCGTGCTCAACCCTCTGGGTGTGCCTTCGCGAATGAACCTTGGCCAGGTATTCGAGACCGTGCTCGGCTGGGCCGGCCGCGAACTTGGCGAGAAATTCGCAACGCCGATTTTCGACGGTGCATCAATGGACGATATCAACTCATGGACAGACAAAGCCGGCCTTCCCCGCTACGGTAAGACCTACCTCTACGACGGTGGCACCGGTGAACGTTTCGACCAGCCAGCGACCGTAGGTGTTATCTACATGCTCAAGCTCGGTCACATGGTCGAGGATAAGATGCATGCCCGCTCAATCGGCCCGTACTCACTTATTACCCAGCAGCCACTTGGTGGTAAAGCACAGTTTGGTGGCCAGCGATTCGGTGAAATGGAGGTTTGGGCGCTCGAAGCATTCGGCGCATCGCACATTCTCCAGGAGATCCTCACCATCAAGAGTGACGACGTGAACGGCCGCAGCAAGGCCTACGAGGCTATAGTAAAAGGCGAGGCCATGCCGGTACCGGGCATTCCCGAATCGCTCAACGTTCTACTCCATGAGCTCCAGGGTCTCGGCCTGAGCATTAATTTGGAGAATTGATCTCTCCCAACACCAAATCTCTAAAGACACAAACACCAGTATATGGCTTTTAGAAAAGAAAATAAAGCAAAGAACGTCTTCTCCAAAATCTCAATCGGCCTTGCATCGCCGGAGGAGATTTTCGAGAAGTCGAGCGGTGAAGTCCTCAAGCCCGAAACTATCAACTACCGCACCTATAAGCCCGAGCGCGACGGCCTGTTCTGTGAGCGCATATTCGGTCCTGTCAAGGACTACGAATGCCATTGCGGAAAGTACAAACGCATCCGCTATAAAGGCATCGTGTGCGACCGCTGCTCGGTAGAGGTAACAGAAAAGAAAGTACGCCGCGAGCGTATGGGTCACATCCGTCTGGTTGTGCCTGTAGCTCACATCTGGTACTTCCGTTCACTCCCCAACAAAATCGGTTACCTTCTCAACCTTGCGTCGAAGAAGCTTGATTCGATTATCTACTACGAGCGCTATATCGTAATCAACGCCGGTGCAGCGCAGGGTATTAAAATCGGAACATCTCCGGAGCGCGAAATCGCCAAGATGGAGCTTCTCACCGAAGAAGAATATTTCGAAGTACTCGACCGTCTTCCCCGCGAGAACCAGTTTCTCGAAGACGGCGACCCCGATAAATTCGTTGCAAAAATGGGCGCCGAGGCTATCTACGACCTGCTCAAAGAGCTTGATCTCGATACCCTCGCTAACCAGCTCCGCACCCAGAGCAACAACGAAGGCTCGCAGCAGCGCAAGACCGAGGCCCTCAAACGTCTACAGGTAGTAGAGGCCTTCCGCGCATCGCGCCACCGCAACAAACCCGAGTGGATGATTCTCCACGCAGTGCCTGTCACTCCTCCGGAACTCCGTCCCCTCGTGCCCCTCGACGGCGGCCGCTTCGCGACCTCCGACCTCAACGACCTCTATCGCCGCGTAATCATCCGCAACAACCGTCTCAAACGCCTTATCGAAATCAAGGCTCCCGAGGTGATTCTGCGCAATGAGAAACGTATGCTTCAGGAGGCCGTAGACTCGCTGCTTGATAACTCGCGCAAGTCGTCGGCAGTTAAGAGCGATGCCAACCGTCCGCTGAAGTCACTCTCTGACTCACTCAAAGGTAAGCAGGGCCGTTTCCGTCAGAACCTTCTCGGTAAACGTGTCGACTACTCAGCCCGTTCGGTAATCGTTGTAGGTCCCGAGCTTAAGATGCACGAGTGCGGTCTTCCCAAGAACATGGCGGCCGAGCTTTACAAGCCCTTCATTATCCGCAAGCTCATCGAGCGCGGCATGGTGAAGACCGTAAAGAGCGCCAAGAAGATTGTAGACCGCAAGGATCCGGAAGTATGGGATATCCTCGAATATGTGATGAAGGGTCATCCGGTGTTGCTCAACCGAGCCCCGACACTTCACCGTCTTGGTATCCAGGCATTCCAGCCCAAGCTAATCGAAGGTAAGGCAATCCAGCTTCACCCGCTTGCATGTACGGCGTTCAATGCCGACTTCGACGGTGACCAGATGGCTGTGCATCTTCCCCTTGGCAACGAGGCTATCCTTGAGGCACAGATGCTAATGCTTGGCTCTCACAATATCCTCAACCCTGCCAACGGCGCACCTATTACCGTGCCTTCGCAGGATATGGTACTCGGTCTTTACTACATCACCAAGCTCCGTCCCGGCGACAAGGGCGAAGGTCATATCTTCTACGGTCCGGAAGAGGCACAGATAGCCTACAACGAAGGCCGTGTGACCCTGCACGCACCTATCACCATAATGGTAGACGATGTAGACGACAACGGCAACAAGATCCGTCACCTGGTAGAAAATACCTCGGTGGGCCGAGTGCTCGTGAACCAGTATGTACCCGAAGAAATCGGTTATATCAATACAATCCTTTCAAAGAAGTCGCTTCGCGATATCATTGCCCGTGTAATCAAGAAATGTGGTATTCCCCGTTCGGCCAAGTTCCTTGACGATATCAAGAACCTTGGTTACTACATGGCGTTCAAGGGCGGTCTGTCGTTCAACCTCGGTGACGTGCTTATCCCTGCCGAGAAGGAAGAAATCGTTGCCGAAGGTTACCGTCAGGTAGACGAGGTAATGCAGAACTTCCAGATGGGCTTTATCTCAGATAAGGAACGTTACCAGCAGATTATCGATATCTGGACACAGGTAAATACCCGCCTGACCGGTATCCTGATGAAGCAGATGAGCGAGGCCAACCAGGGCTTCAACGCAATCTACATGATGCTTGACTCCGGTGCCCGTGGTT
>Ga0209694_1001376_pt1 | contig 27061 bp, 32 predicted proteins | sample GluameincwithD2O_FD_187499 | JGI IMG/M metagenome (GOLD analysis project Ga0209694, IMG submission 187499) | Mouse cecum microbial communities from Vienna, Austria - Glucosamine amended microcosms incubated with D2O (SPAdes) (version 2) | ecosystem: Host-associated > Mammals > Digestive system >... | reverse complement strand
TGGTTATACTGTAAATAGAAGATATCTTCGACAACAACAAAATCATAAATTCGACAGCAAAATCTTACATATCTATTTCTTATCAGGAAGATTTATTTTCCAAAGACACAAAAATTTTTACAGCCTCATATAAAATGGTCTTTTCTTTATCTCTGGAATGCTTTTCCCTTGCCCAATCGACCAGCGTACCGGCAAGTGCTTCTGTATAGAATTTTGCAAGGAACTCTTTGAATTCCGGATCAAGATGTTTATTTGACTTTTCATCTGCATGATTAATCAGGGTGGAGGTAACAGTTATAAAATCGGAATAAAAAAAACGTTTCATCTCATCCCGGCCAATAGCATCATAAGCACAGCTGATAATGTAGTCGTTTTCGTCTACATAATCCATGATAAAGCGGATAGCATCTTCATAATCAACTAATAGATTAAAGTGCTTTACTACATCTATAGCCTCTTCTGTCAGCATCCAACGGAGCAGAGAGTAGATATCTTCAAAATGATAATAGAACGTATTGCGGTTTACACCGCAGCTTTGGATAATTTCTTTTACGGTGATTTTGGAAAAAGCTTTATGGCGCATGGTTTCTTTTAATGAAGCGGCTAATGCCTTTTTTGTTTTTAAAGAAATTTGTTCGTTTTTCAATATATATCACACCTCCGAGAAAAGTATCCTAATTATACATTGCCGGGAAGAAAAAACCAATAGGCAAATTCAGACAGGTGTCTGGTATGTTTCGTTTATTAGGCATATATTACCTCTGTGTCTGATATCGAACATAGTATAACTGTTTGTCTGTTTTTATTTCCGGTTTCTTTTTATATACTGTGTAGTGCGCGAAAAGAAAAATGTATAGAAGGAGGATATTATGGAAAAACAAATCTTTTCCATCATAATGCAGACATCTATTGGAAAAAGATATGGAACAATGACTGTTGAATGGAAAGAAGAGAGTATTAGTGGATTTTTGACGATTTTGGAACATACGGAAGCCTTTCATGGATGTGTAGATGAATCAGGAAATTGCCAGATTGAGGGCAAAATTATTTCTTTGACACGGACAATTCCATATGTTGCGACAGGTAAGATTAATTCTACAATGATACAGCTTATATTAAAGTGGGAAAAGAATGTATTTGCTCTGTCTGGTGTGCCGGATATAGAGAATGGAGGGACGAATCTATGAGAAAGTTTTATAGCAATGTTGTGAAATACCGAAAAGGCATTTTAATAGTTTTCCTCATAGCAGCAGTAGTTTGTGTATTTCTCAAGAATATGGTATCTGTCAATTATGACATGAATGATTATCTGCCAGAGAGCGCCAAGTCTACATTAGCGCTGGATTTGATGGAGCAGGAGTTTGAAGGCGGAATACCGAATACTCGTGTTATGGTCAATGACGTGTCAATACCGGAAGCGTTGGAATACAAAAAGCAGCTGGAATCAGTAAAGGGAGTCACAGAAGTTACATGGCTTGACGATGTGGCGGACATTACGATTCCTGTCAGCGTTTTGGATGCAAATACTCTGAAAACATATTATATAGATGATACTGCATTGTTTACTGTGACGATTGAAGAAGAGAAACGAATCAGTGCCGTATCCGATATAAGGGAAATCATAGGCGATGATAATGCGATGTCTGGAAGCGCTGTTTCAACAGCTACAGCCACAACAAATACTGTTTCAGAAATCAGGAAAATTACAGTGATTGCAGTGTTGTTCGTGCTTATTGTACTAATACTGACTACTACCTCATGGGCAGAACCGCTGATTATTTTGATTGGTTTGGGGATTGCAATCTTAATCAATGGCGGAACAAATCTGATGTTTGGCGAGATTTCTTTTGTGACAAATGCGGCAGGGAGTATTTTGCAGCTTGCGGTTTCACTGGATTATTCTGTATTTTTAATCCATCGTTTTGAGGAATGCCGGAAAGAGCAGCCAAACGAGCAGATAGCAATGGTGGATGCGCTATGCAAGTCCACGACTTCTATTTTGTCCAGCGGCCTTACAACAGTGATCGGTTTTCTTGCGTTGGTATTGATGCAGTTTAAAATCGGGCCTGATTTGGGTCTGGCTTTGGCAAAAGGAATAGCAGTCAGTCTTATCACAGTTTTCATTTTTATGCCTTCCTTGATACTCATGGCCTTCAAGATTTTAGACAGGACAAAACACCAGATGTTTATGCCTGGATTCCAAAGATTTGGGAAAGCAGTAAATCGTATCGCAGTTCCTTTGGTCTGCGTATTTGCCATTATCATTGCGCCTGCTTATCTGGCTTCTAATGCAAACGAGTATTATTATGGCTCATCAAACATTTTTAATGAAGAAACACAGTTAGGCAAAGATATTGCTTCGATTGAAGAAGTGTTTGGACAACGTGATACTTATGTATTGCTGCTTCCACGTGGAGATACAGCTACGGAAACAAAACTTTCTGACGAATTGCATGAACTGCCCGAAATAACAAGTATCATATCTTATGTTGATATGGCAGGTGCAGAAATCCCTCTGGAATATCTGGATGAAGACACGCTGGCAATGCTGATGAGTGATGACTACAGCCGTATGGTGCTTTCCGTAGATGCCCATTATGAAGGTGAGGAAACGTTTGAATTGGTTGAAACAATCAGGGAGATTGCTGAATCCTGTTATCCTGGGACGTGGTATCTTGCAGGAGAGGGCGTAAGCACTTATGACTTAATGGATACGGTAACGGTGGATATGGTGAAAGTAAATTTAGCCGCGATTGCTGCTGTTTTCATCGTGCTTCTCTTGACGATGAAATCGATCTCTTTGCCTGTTATTCTGGTATTGAGCATAGAAACGGCTATCTGGCTGAATCTTTCCTGCCCGTATTTTATGAATCAGACAATTTTCTATATTGCATATCTTATCATCAGCTCTATTCAATTAGGAGCCACGGTAGATTATGCAATCCTTATGACAGACAGGTATAAAGAAAACAGGCAGACGTTTCAAAAGAAAGAGGCTGTATGGCACACGATTTCCGATGTGACAGTTTCGATCCTGACATCTGGCATTGTGCTTACAGCAGTAGGGTTACTGTTGGGCTATATATCAACCAATCAATTATTGGCACAGCTTGGCATTTTTGTAGGACGTGGCGCGATTTTTTCGTTGATGATTGTGCTTCTGATTCTTCCGGGATTGTTATTTTTGTTTGATAAACTGATTACAAGAACACCGAAAAAAAGCAGGGAACATAAGCTGGCGGCATTAAAGCGCAGACATAGACCGGCATGATTAAGGAGGTAATGTAAAATGAACCGTTCTAAATTAAAAAAAATTTTGGCAGCCTTACTGGCAGCAGCCATAGCTGCAACTGCTGTTTTGCCAGTTTTTGCGTCAGCTTCTGAAGCAAATTCACAGAAAGAAGAAGTAGTGTATGTAAATTTGGATAATGGCGGCTCTGCAAAGGAAATCAATGTGGTCAATATTTTCAATGTAGAAGGCGGAAAAGTTGTTGATTATGGAAAATATCAGAATATAAGAAATATGACTACCACGGATGAGGTGGATTATTCGGGTAATACCGTGACAATCCATACGTCTGCTGAGAAACTTTATTATGAGGGGAAACTTGACAGTGTAGTTATGCCCTGGGATATTAAGATTCAATATTATATGGATGGAAAACCTTATTCCGGAGAAGAAATTGCAGGCATGAGCGGTGCAATGAAAATGAAACTCCAGATTGAAAAAAATGAAAAATGCCGGGGGAACTTCTATGAAAGTTATGCATTGCAGGCATCTTTATCGCTGGATACTGACAAGTGTAAAAATATTGTCGCAGGGGATGCTACTATTGCCAATGTAGGGAGCGATAAACAGCTCACTTATACGATTTTACCCGGCAAAGGGGCAGATATTGAAATTACGGCAGATGTGACAGATTTTGAGCTGGGTGGAATATCCATCAATGGAATCCCATTAAACCTTAATATAGAAGTGGATGATGATGAACTGATGGATTAGGTTACAGAACTGCTGGATGCAATCGGGAAATTAGATGATGGGGCAGGAGAATTGCAGGATGGCGTTTCCAAGCTGCAGGATGGAGCAGAGACTGAGTTAAAAGATGGGGTACATGACCTGACAGATGGAGCTGCCAAACTACAGGATGGCGCCTCTGCGTTAAAAGACGGTGGGAACAGCCTGCAAAGCGGAGCCGCAGAACTGCAAAATGGAGTAAACGAGTTAGATGAAGGAATTCATTCTTTGAATAGCGGAATAGGGCAAATGCAGGAAGCGCTGAATGCTTTAAATGGACAGTCGCCAGAACTTGTAAATGGCTCTTCTTCTTTTCGATCAGCGCTTGGGAAACTGCAGGAAGCATTAAACAGTGTATCTGTAACAAGTGAAGATCTGACCGCATTGACAGACGCATCTTCTGCTATAAAGAGTGGAATTGATGATCTTGTTGCAGGGATCACTGCATTACAGGATAATATAAGTTTTAGCGCATATAAAGCGACCATGCTTCAGAATGGGTTAGATATTGATGGGCTTCGCCAGAAAAATGAAACAGCAATCGGAAATTTACAAGGACTGATCAGCAGCCTGTCCTCCCAGATTGAAAGTATGAAAAATGCAGGAATGGATACCGGAGACTTGGAAGCGCAGCTTGGGAGCCTTTCAGATATTATTGCATTGCTTGGCGCTAATAATGCAAGCATAGGAGGAACTGAAAGTTATCTATCAGCGATCAATTCTAACTTGTCTGCATTACTGCAGGGCGCAGCAGCTTTACAAGCGAATTATGGAGCCTTTGACAGCAAAATTGGAGAATTGGTAAATAAAATCGGAGGTCTGGCATATCAGATGTCGGAACTTTCCACAGCGGTAAATACATTGGTAACAGAGTATGAAAAGCTAGACAGCGGCATCAAACGATATACAGATGCGGTTGCAAAAATTGTTGCAAGTTATTCGCAGATTACTGACGGGGCTTCCAAGCTTGTTTCTGGGAGTGGTGCATTAAAAACCGGAAGTGATAGTTTATACAGCGGAACAGGAGAATTGCTTTCTGGTATTGTGGAAATATACAATGGCACAGGCACTTTAAAGGACGGCACAGGCACTTTAGATGAAGGGGTTGCGGAATTGATTTCTGGCATAGCGCAGCTTTATGACGGCGCAGGAGAATTGAAAGACGGAACCTCCGAAATGTGGGAAGAAACTGATGGCATGGATTCAGAGATTACAGATAAAATTGACGAATTGCTGGAAACTGTTACCGGAGGTGATTTGGAAGTTGTATCTTTTGTGTCTGATAAAAATACAAATATAGATAAGGTGCAATTTGTGATTAAAACAGGTGGAATCCAGATAGAAGAGATAGAAGAGGACAATGCCAAGGAAGCAAAGACTTTGAATATGTGGCAGAAATTTTTGAATCTGTTTGGCCTGTATGATGAGGATTGAAGCGCTAAGAGATAATTAATAACAAAATACTTTATGGAGGCTGTAGAATTTCGATGAGCTGAAATATTGGAGATAAGAAAGCCAGCAGACTTAATTCTATCTGCTGGCTTTCTTTCATATGGAAGCAAAATATATTTGATGTACTGAAAGGATTGAAAATGGTGTGGATTTACTGCTTATAAGATTAGAGAAAATAGATAATGATTTTTATGAGAGTTTAATAAAGTTCATATCAGATCATGGTTACTCACCCAAAGTAGTTGTTCGGAACACAGATATACTTTCGTTTCATGGACTGAAGATTATTTCGTCAAAACATCAGGTTCTCTTACATGATAAAGAAATTAAAATGACGAAAAAAGAATTTTATATTCTTGAACTACTGGCAAGGAATAAAGGGCAGGTATTTACGAAAGATCAAATTTATGACCAGGTTTGGGGAGAAAGCTATTTTTCTGACAGTAAAAATATCATCGCCTATATTAACAAAATCCGTAAGAAAATAGAACCAGACCCGGCTCATCCGATTTATATTCTGACTGTCTGGGGAATTGGATATAAATTCAATGAAAAAATAGAGTAGGCAGTGATGCATGAATTATATCATCATTGCTTATTTTATAATGTAAGAATACTATATGTAGGAAGGGGTGAGAAGATGAAAAACGAAATTACTGAAAAACTGGAATTGTTTATGCAGAATTTGCGATGTGAGGACATGAGCAGGGAAACATTGGTACATCTGGATAGCTGCAAGATAGAATCAGAAAAACTTGCAGAACTGGAAGAAGAATACAGGCAGACGATGATTGAATTAGAGGATTCATCCAGAGTCGTTTTAGAACGCTACACAGATCAGATGCAGTCAAAGGCTTTTGCAGAACAACAAGAGGCATATCTGCAGGGGATACTGGATGCTTTCCAGATTTTGTCTGGATTGGGGATTTTATTATCAAATCAAAATGTAGAAAAATTAATAGCACACCTAGAAAAAGACTCACCGAAATGAAAGGTGGGTCTTTTTTATAAGATGTCTCTTTCGAGAAGAATAAACAAATTCTATAAACAATCTATAATTTCTTCAATAAAAATTCTATTTTTCCATCTTATCATCTATTTTGTGAGAAGCATTTGTAAGGAGGGCTTCGGCAGTGGCGTGTAGCACAGACAGCATGTACTCGTCGCATCGGCTTAATAAGTTCAGCAGGGATTTATATGTAGGGTTATCAAGGTACTGCTCAGGCCATACATATTCATCAGCGGAGATATGGAGTGCCCACATAATCCTGCAGAACATAGGCAGGCTTGGCATACCCTTTCCGTTTTCTAAATTTTTGTAATATTGCGGATGGCAGCCAATCAGTTCGGCCACTTCTTCCTGTGTAAGCCGACGTTCGATACGCTTTTTCTTTATTAGTTCGCCAAATTTTGGATCAATTTCAGACATAATGTTCACCTCATATGATTTCTTTTTAGTAGTGTATAACAATACCTTTTAAATGTGAAAAGTGTAAAAGATGAATGTTTCGTAGTGTAATAGGCTACCAATCAAACGCTCAATACCTTTGTGGTTGTAAAAAAAATGCAATCACCAAAGGCTTATTTGGGTGTTTTTCTTATGCCTTTTGATTGTGTGGGAGTGGAAATGCACATAGAAGGGCATATTTTGGAAATTTGCTGCCGTTTCTGCCAGAACAAAGATGGCAGATGTTTTTTAGAAGCAGGCAGGGGTAAAAGGCAGGTAAATCTGTTAAAAAAATCTTTTTAAATCCTGTTTCCAAAGACACTCTTGAAAGTAGTGCATCAGAGTATGTTTATGTAGTTAAAAAGAATATCATCACAATAAGAATCGTCCGGCAGAGCTATATCTGTCCGGGCGTTTTTTATATATCTGAAAATTTTTTGAAAAATTTCTGGAAAGACCCGTTAAAACGGGCCTTCCCATTTGGGAGAAAGAATGAAGGGAAGTTTATGCCTTCTCTTTCTGCCAGTCGGAACGGGAAGGAGGTGAAATCGAATGGAACAATCTCCTTCTCAGGATGAATTGACGGTCATGCATCAGTTTGACCGTCTGTGCCAGTTAGCATTGGACGGCGAAGCGGCAAATTACTACCGGCATATGGAGTACCAGAGGAACCACGAAGTAAATTTTTCTGAAATGAAAGAAAAGGAACTGGACAGTATTTTTGTGATGGATGAATACAATTTAGACAGTTCGCATTTCCGGGTTCTTGGCTATGACATAGAGGTAAAAGACACGCTGCTTGTGGAAGCACTGCAGGCTCTGACAGAGAAAAAGCGGAATGTGGTCCTTCTGTCTTATTTTCTGGAGATGACGGATGCAGAGATCGCAAGGGAAATGAAGCTGGTACACAGCACGATACGGGAGCATAGGACACGCTCGCTTGAATTACTTAAAAAACTTATGGAGGAAAATATGGATGGAGCAGAAGAATAAGCGTACAGAAGAAAGAAATTTGCTGCCTTTTCATATTATTAAGGCGGCATCAGAAGGGGATGCACAGGCGATCCAGGCTGTATTGAAGCATTATGAGAGCTACATAGTGAAATTATCCACTAGAAAAATGTATGACGAGTTTGGGCAGACGCATTACTGTGTGGATGAATCATTGCGCAGACGGCTGGAAACAAAACTGATTGCTAAAACATTGGCTTTCCGCCCGGTTCCATATAAGGGCATACGAGCATAGAAACAGACTGGCCGTATTTTTTGTACCTTGAAAATTTCATATTGAGAATCCTGCAGGACGTATGAAACAGTTGAGCTATTTAATGAATGCGCCATGACTATCTGTATCTGAAACTTTACAACATCGTGTCGCAAAGTGGCGGATATTGAAAACGATGGAATGTTGATATAGACATTGAAGTAAAGGTACGAGCGATAGATATTTGATTATTGGCAAAGAGATCGGGACTTTGCGGCGATGATGCTGTTTCTGACAATGATACTTCCGGAGATAAGCTGCTCCGGTCTGAAAAGATGGTGAGATTCCAATGGTGCTGTTTCCTGACAGCCGCCTGCAGGATATAAATTTTGGAAGGAGGACAGAGAATGCCACGTAATGTAAATAAGAAACGATTTGTTAGATATAAAGAAGGTGCGGAGTTATACAGTATGTGTCAAAGAAAATTTGAGCAGATGGCAAAAGATGCAAATGCCATATATAAATTAGATAAGCTGGTATTGGTCAACTGTGATATTTTTGAAGAGTATTTGGAAACATTTAGAGTTAGAGGATAGTCTAGGAAAGAAATTCTGAAAAAAATATTTTTGTCGGACGAAAATACTTGACTTTTTGTCTTACAGAAACTATAATAGATTTAGTTATGAATGGAGGTGCATATAAGATGGCGAAGATTGGGAGACCCAAAAAGGATTCTCCTAAGTTGAAGTCAATAACAATCCGGCTTTCCGATAGTGAATACGAAAAGTTCATTAAGTATGCTGCCAGTCATAATATGACCATGACACAAGCATTGATAAAGGGGATAGAATTACTATATCAGAATCCATAATGCTTGAAGTGTTACAGAATCTCTTTCCATATAAAGGAGTAGAGATGGCAAAATCAAGAAAAGATAACAAAGGCAGGGCTTTGAGGAAAGGGGAAAGTCAACGGACAGAGGATATGAGGTATGTGTATACATATACCGATCCTTATGGGAAAAGAAAGTATATTTACGCAAATGACTTGCGAACGCTTCGTGAAAAAGAAGATAAGTTACTGAGAGATCAGCTTGACGGTTTGGATGTTTATGCGGCTGGAAATGCGGACCTGAATTTTGTGTTTGACCGCTATATATCGACAAAGACTGACCTGCGGAAAACTACTTATACAAATTATAAGTATATGTATGACCATTTTGTGAGGAAAGAATTTGGCAAGCGAAAGATAGGGGAAATTAAGTATTCTGATGTATTGTATTTTTATTATCATTTACTTAATGAGAAGAATCTGCAACTTAATACATTGGAAACCATACATACAGTGTTACATCCAACATTCCAGCTTGCGGTCAGGGATGCGATTATCCGTATCAATCCCAGTGATGGTGTTATGGCTCAGGTTAAAAAGAAGCCAGGGAAAAATCATGGTGTCAGACATGCATTGACGTTAGAACAGCAGAGAGCATTTATGGAGTACACCAGAAACAATCCGTTATATTGCCATTGGGCACCTTTATTCACGGTGCTGCTTGGAACAGGTGGACGGATTGGGGAAGTCATTGGATTGAGGTGGCAGGATCTGGATTTTGAGAACAGGTCGATAAGTATTAACCACAGTGTTGTGTATTATCCGTTAGAGGGAGCAAAAAAGAGGACAAGCGTTTTACAGGTGTCCTTGCCAAAGACGGAAGCTGGCATACGGGTAATCCCAATGATGGATACAGTGTATGAAGCTCTGCAGGAGGAATACGAAGCGCAGAAGGAAAATGGATTTAATTGTACTGAGATTGATGGTATGACGGGATTTGTGTTCTGTAACCGTTTTGGAAATGTACATAATCCACAGACAATCAATCGGACAATCCGGCGTATTTCAGAGAACTATAATGCGGAAGAGGTGCTGAATGCGAAAAAGGAGAGAAGGCAACCGATTATTTTACCGCATTTCTCCTGCCATCATTTAAGGCATACTTTCTGCACAAGGTTCTGTGAACAGGAAACCAACATTAAGGTAATTCAATCCATAATGGGCCATGCTAATATAGAAACCACAATGGATATATATGCCGAGGTCACAGATACGAAAAAAATGGAATCAATGAGGAATTTAGCACAAAAATACGATGTATTTTAGGAAAGAGTCCTTGAGTGGGACTCATGTAACAAAAAAGAGTTTTTGCAACAAAATTGCAACGAATTTTGAAATGATAGTACCTAATAATGCGTGATAATGCATTAACGCAAATAGCTGTAAAAGGCTTAAATACGGGATAATACCTAATAATGCTTTAACTTTTATGGTATTCCCGACGATGAAGTCCTTAGATAAGAAGCCGGCTGATTCTGTAAAGCCCGGGAAAAAGGAAGCTGCCCGTGAGGCAAAGAAAAGCAGAATCTCCCGCGAAGAGGCGCTTGAGCTGCTTAAGAGATATAACAAGGAGCCGTTCCATATCCAACATGCCTTGACGGTTGAGGGAGTGATGCGCTGGTTTGCGAAAGAGCTTGGCTACGGTGAGGAAGAGGAGTTCTGGGGTATTACCGGACTTCTTCATGATATAGATTTTGAACTTTACCCGGAGGAGCACTGTAAGAAAGCACCGGAGCTTCTCAGAGAAGCAGGCGTAGGCGAGGATATGATCTATGCGGTCTGCTCCCACGGTTATGGACTTTGCAGCGAAGAAGAACCAAGGCTTGAGATGGAGAAAGTACTCTTCGCGGCAGATGAACTGACCGGGCTTATCTGGTCCTGCGCATTGATGCGTCCGTCTAAGAGTACGATGGATCTGGAAGTAAAGAGCTTAAAGAAGAAGTTTAAGGATAAAAGATTCGCGGCAGGGTGCTCCAGGGATGTGATTGCTCAAGGAGCAGAGCGGCTGGGCTGGGAACTTGATGAGCTTTTTGATAAGACGATCCGGGCGATGCGAAGCTGTGAGGCGGCTGTGGCAGAGGCAATGGAGAGATAGCTTGTAAGAGAGGAGTCAGACGCGATGTATGCGCTCTGGCTCTTTTGCTTTGAATTTATTTAAAACAGAAATGAGGCGGCAATATGGAGAAAGACCCGTTTAAAGAATATTTGAAAGAGAGTGAGCCTGATAAAGTCAGTAAAGGTTATGCGTGGAGTACGGCAATCGGGCTTCAGGCAGTAGACGGACTAAAACCATCAAAATATTTGATTGATACTGCCATTCGGAATATCGAAGGAAAAATTACAATAAAAGAAGCACAGAACCTCATTGATAATTATTACGAAGAAAGACCGGCACATTTATCTGACGAGGAGCGCACGGAAGAAGCGGATAAGGTATCTTCTCGCATTGCAGAGATATTGTCGGAAACGGCATTCTCGTTTTCCCCAAATGAATATATTTCTATTCATCGTAAACTTTTTCAAGGCATTTATAACCATGCCGGAAAAATAAGAGATTATAATATTACAAAAAAAGAATGGGTACTTGATGGGGCAACTGTTATGTACGGCAGTGCTTCGGAACTTAAAGCAACACTTGAATATGATTTTTCACAAGAAAAAGATTTTAGCTATAAAGGTCTTTCAAGGGATGAGATTATCCATCATCTTGCTGTTTTTGTTTCGAGGTTGTGGCAAATTCATATTTTCGGAGAAGGCAATACAAGAACAACAGCAGTATTTTTCATCAAATATTTAAGAACACTTGGATTTTCTGCTGCAAATGATATTTTTGCAGACAATGCGTGGTATTTTAGAAATGCTCTTGTCCGTGCTAATTATACGAACTTGCAAAAAGATATTCACGAAACAACGGAGTATCTTGAAGCGTTTCTTAGAAATCTTCTTTTGGATGAGAAAAATGAACTTCGCAATCGAAATCTGCATATAAGTGGACTTTTGAATGGTGAAAAAGTGGATATTGAAACTAAAAAAGTGGACATTCAAAGTGTGCTTTCTGAAAAAGGCAGCACCTTCTCGGTAAAAACGACTGTCCATATCCATAGACTTTTTGAGAAGTTTGGCTTTGATGAAGTGTTCGGTAGAAGTGCAGTTATGGAGCTTTTGAAACTGAAAAGTTCAGGTGCGTCTAAATTTCTCTCAAATTTGGTTCAGGCAGATATTATTGAAGCGGTATCCGGTTACGGAAAGGGAAAGTATAAATTCAAAAGCGACGGATATGGAGAATAATCCGATGACATTTGTTTAGGGAAATTGGTTACCTGGCTATCAAATAGCAAGTGAAGAATTACAAGGAAGGAAAGCAAAGAGCAGAAAACTGAATGAATTAAGAAATTTGAGGTGTCAGCAAATAAATGGCACCTCATTTCTTTTAAATCGATAAAAATAAAAAAAGTTTGTAATAAAAGCCGGTTATGTTACTCTTAATAATATAAGCAGATATAATAAATGCTTTGCCGGCAGGATTTTTACTTGATGGAGGTGTACGGATGAATGAGTTTGAAGAGATTTATGGGAAGTATATGAAAGTCGTATACAATTTCGTCATGAAACTGTCCAATAATTCTCATGTCGCGGAGGAAATCACCCAGCAGACATTTGTGACCGCGCTGGAAAAGCTTGACACTTTCCGCGGGGAGTGCAAGATGTCGGTCTGGCTGTGCCAAATTGCGAAATATGAGTACTTTGCGTGGGAGAGAAAGGCAAAACGCCACAGGCCGTATGAATCGGATGAGAGCAGCAAAAGCGACGGCCGGGAAACCGGGCGAAGGAACCGGATGGAAGGGCAGATGAGCCAGGCGGTAAGCCGGGCCGGTCAGGCGGAGACAGGAGGCGACGAGCTTGTCAACGCTATGATAGACCGGGAGGATTACGGGCGCATCATGGAAGTGTGGCATGGGCTGCCGGAGCCGTACAAGGAAGTGTTTATGCTGCACACTATGGCGGAGATGGCTTATCCGGATATCGGAAAGCTGTTTGGGAAAAGCGCAAACTGGAGCAGGGTAACTTATTACCGTGCAAAGAAGATGATTATAGAAGGTCTTGGAGGTGTATAAAATGAAGTGCAAAATTATCTGTGATCTGCTGCCGATGTATATTGACGAAGTATGCAGCGATGAGACGAAAGAGCTGGTGGAAGAGCATCTTAAAGCCTGTCCGGAATGCCGCAGGGAATATGAGCAGATGAAAGCGGATATTTCTCTGAATGAGGCAGAGGATCTTGACGAAAAAGAATTGATGAAAAGGGGGAAGGAGACTATGACGGAACATATAAAAGACAAGATTTACAGGAAATGGATCCTGGGAGATACGATTTTAAATCTGATGTTGGCAGTTTACCTGTTTGTATACGGGATGAAAGGAATGATGGAGGAAGGCGGCGTCACCTTTGAAGGAATCAATATAAGCGGCTCATACTTTGGAATCTTATTTGCCGTGAATATTATTTACTGGGTGCAGTATCTAAGAAAAGGCGACTCGGGGATTCCGAATTCTGTGGACGCGATATGCAAATGGTCGCTTGGGCTGAAATTCGTATTTGCGATATGTGCAGTGACAGTGGCGGTGGCGATAGGATTTTATATAATGTTTGGCGGCGGGAGTGTTTAAGACTGCTTGATATTATTGCTGAAAATCCGGAAATAATTAAATACGCAAAATAAGCATCTTAGCTGCCGATACCTGCAACATGGTACGGCAGCTATTGTTTTTTCGGGAGAGGTTCTATATATTGTGTGTATGAGATGTCTCTGAGAATATTAGGGGAGGTGCTTAAGGTGGAGATTTTTATCCATGAGGACAGGGAGCTTTCCGACAGCAGGATTGAGATTTACTGTCCTGAGGTAAATGAAGAGATTCTTGACATGGCGGCAAGGCTCAGGGTGTACGATAAAAAGATTACCGGGATGAAAGGCGGGGGAACGTATATTGTGGAGGTTGCGAAAATCCTGTACCTGGATTCGGTGGACAAAAAGACGTTTTTTTATACGAAGGATGCGGTCTATGAGACGCCTCTTAAGCTGTATGAGCTAGAGGAGCGCCTTGGGAGGAGCGATTTCTTCCGGGCATCCAAGTCTGCAATCATCAATTTTAACCAGATTCAGTCGCTGCGGCCGGATTTCGGCGGGAGGATGCTTGTCCAGATGAGAAACGGGGAGAAACTATATGTGTCGCGGCAGTATGTGCCGGTGCTTAAGAAAAAGCTTGGTCTGTAGGAGGTATTTTGTAATGAAGGATTTTTTAAAAGGTGTCTTAATTTGGAAAACTTATGCCTGTATGATGTTTACGGGGAGCGTGACGGTGTTTTGGGTGGCAGCGTATTTCCTGGGGTGGAAAGGGATTCCTCTGGGAGTGCTCTTGCAGCTTTTGCTGCTGTCTGTAGTAGGTTCGCTTTTGCAGGGAGTTATGTTTACGGAGCGGCTCATTAAGTCTATGGCGTATTCGGCAAGACTTTTGCTGTTTGCGGTGACGTTCCTGGCGGTGCTGTCGGTGTTTGCGTGGAAAGGGAAATGGTTCCCGGCGGGAGAGTTTGGAAACTGGCTGACGTTTGCGGGGATTTTTTTGGCAGTATTTGCAGTTATGACGGCTGGGTATGAGATTTATTTCCGGCTGGCGGGGAAGAAGTATGACGGGCTTTTGGGAGAGAGGCAGAGAGGGGATGATAAGTAATTATGGTAATCAATGCTTTCATAATTTTGCCGTCCTTTCTGTTCGCGATTCTTCCAGAGTAATATCCGCAGGGATGACACCGAGAAGTGATTTTGCCATTTCTACACGGTCGGCATTGGGATTAGAAAGTTTTGCTACAACTTTGCCGTTGCGTGTGATAAAGATATCTTCGCTTTCCGCAAGTTGTAAATACTTGCCAAGATTCAGTTTTAATTCTGTAGCAGTAATTGACATGACTTGACGCCTCCTTACTCAATTGGTATATCCTATCATTATTATACTCAAATCGAATGAAAACAGCAATGAATTTGTTCGATAAATATTAAATAGTAACAAATGTGATTGAAAGCTTTGCCGATATAGGTTATATTATAAAAATAATCAGGAAATGAGACAGCTATATGTCATATTAGATATGCTATGATTGATTTGTAGCAGAAGGAGTGGACGCAATGCAGATTGAGCGTTTGGTTCAGATGGTTTTTTACATCGCAAGCCGCGGTCACGTTACGGCGAAGGAGTTAGCTGATTATTTTCATGTATCGACGAGGACGGTGTATCGTGACATCAATACTTTGACCATTGCCGGGATTCCTGTGATGTCTGCAAAGGGAGCCGGAGGGGGCATTTCTCTGATGGAGGGTTATGCTATTGATAAATCTCTGCTTTCTAAAGAGGAGCAGCAGCGGATTTTGCAGGGGCTTAGGATTTTACAGGCGACAAAGTATCCTGACGCAGAGATGGCTTTAAGTAAGATTCGTGCAGTGTTCAGAAATGCTGTGGAGCCGAGGTGGCTGGAGGTTGATTTTTCCTATTGGGGCAGTGATAATAAAGAGAAGGTCAAGATTTCTGAATTGCAATATGCGATTCTGGAAAAGCATGTGATTACTTTTGATTATTTTAATTCTGAGCTGAAAAAATCGGAGAGGGCGGCAGAGCCGCTGCGTCTGGTATTTAAGTCACATGCATGGTATTTGGCTGGATTTTGCAGGCGAAGGGAAGAAATCAGGTTTTTCCGCCTGTCCAGGATGAAAAACCTTCGGATTTTGCCGGAGATTTTTAAGCGGGAGCTGCCGCCGGGGGACTTTATGGCATCAGAATGCGGAGAAGAATGCAATTTTCCCCCTTTAACACTGAAGTTTTCCCCGGAGATTGCACATAGGCTGTGTGATGAGTTTGAGGAAAATCAGGTCAGTTTAGGTGATGACGGGAATTATTATGTCACAATCCAATGGGAGCTTAATAATTGGACGATTCATTATCTTCTCTCCTTTGGGAAATATGTGGAGATTGTGGAGCCGGAGGCGGCGCGGGTCATGCTTAAGGAAAGGGCTGCGGATATTGTGGATATCTACTCCTGAATAATATTTGATTCAATTGGAGGTAAGACTATGGAAAAATGGCTGTATGTGATGATGATCAAAAAGGGGAAAACTTATAACAAGGTTACGAAAGCGGTAATTACAAGGCATGTGGAAAACTTGAGAAAACTGGATGCCGAGGGGAAGATAGAGCTTTGCGGGCCGTTTAAGGGCTATCCGGGCGTTGCGGGGATGGTTGTCTTTCGGACAGAAAGCTATGAGGAGGCAGAGGCTTTGTGCAAGCAGGAGCCGCTTGTAGCGGAAGGGTTTGCGACGTATACGCTTGCGGCTTTGCAGGTGGCTGACAAGGAGAATGACTATCTGCTTTAATGGGGCAAGAGGCATTTTAGGAGAAGGAACGGGATATGGCGGGAGACAGACTTTTGATCATTGAGGATGATGCGGATTTGCGGGAGGGCCTCCAGTTTTCCTTTGAGGGCGACGGGTTTGAGGTGGCATGTGCGGGAACGAAGGAGGACGGGTTGCGTGAGATAAAGCGGGGAACGGCGGACCTGGTCCTTTTGGACTGCAACCTCCCGGACGGTACGGGTTTTGAATTGTGCCGGGAGGTGAGGCGGTTCAGCAAGGTTCCGCTCATCATGCTGACGGCAAGGGATACGGAGATGGATGAAATAAAGGCGTTGGAGCTTGGGGCGGATGATTATCTCTCCAAGCCGTTTTCACTTGGAGTCTTAAAGGCGCGGATGAAACGGATTTTAAATGACAGGGCGGAGGTGAAGGAGCTGGTCTCCGGCGGCATCACCATAGATAAGAGTACATGTAAGGTCTGCCGGGATGGCGTGGAGATTGCGCTCAGCAAGCTTGAGTACCGGCTGCTCTGTTTTTTTGTTGAGAATAAGAACCATGTGCTGTCTAAGGAGCAGATTCTTGAGCGGCTTTGGGATAATGAGGGAAAATATGTGGATAACAATACCGTCTCTGTGAATATCAGCAGACTGCGGAAAAAGCTTAATGCGGAGGGAAACGGTGCAGAGCTTATCCGGACGATTCAGGGAATCGGTTATATATGGAAGGAAGAGTGAGATGGGATATGTTTTGCTTTTGGCGGTGATGGGAGCTGGCGTTCTTTTTGCCGTTTGCCGGAGGAGAAGGATGTACCGGGAGATTGACCGGCTGCTGGACTGTGTGCTGAACCGGGAGGAGCTGTGCCGTTCGGAGCTTTTGGAGGGGGAGTTTTCTGCGTTGGTGGGTAAGCTTGGCAGAATCCGGCGGATGACAGAGCAGCAGGTGGAACGCGCCGGGGAGGAAAAGGAGCAGGTGAAGAGCCTGGTGTCTGATATGTCGCATCAGCTTAAGACTCCTTTGGCGAATCTTTCTGTCTATGCGGACATCCTGGAAGGGCAGGAGCTTGATGAGGAAAAGAGGCGGGAGATAACGGGGAGGATGAAACGGCAGGTGGAAAAGCTTGACTGGATTATAGGCTCTCTTGGGAAGATGGTCAGGCTTGAGCAGGATGTGATTGCGTTTGACGCGGAGGAACTTCCTATCCGGCAGACAATCCTTGACGCGATTGACGCGGTATATGAGAAGGCGGAGAAAAGGAATATTGACATTGTTTCGGAACCGTATGAGGATGTGCGGCTGTTTCATAACCGGAAATGGACGGCAGAGGTATTTGCAAATATTCTGGAAAATGCGGTGAAATACTGCGAGGCGGGCCGCAGAGCTGACGGAGGGACAGTCCGGATTGCGGTTCATTCTTTTGAATTATATACGGAGATTCAGTTTGCGGACGATGGCTGTGGGATACGGCAGGAGGAGATACCCCGCATTTTTGGGCGGTTCTACCGGGGGAAGGACGCGGCAGGAGTGGAAGGCTCCGGCATCGGGCTGTATCTGTCGAATCTGATTCTTGAGAAGGAGAAGGGGTATATGACGGTGCAGTCAGTGTATGGGGAAGGGAGCTGTTTTTCGGTGTTTTTGCGGAATGGTGTGGGGGATTAGGTGAAAAGGGAGGTGTTTTTCCATGCATTTGCCATATTCGGAGGAAATAGAAATTCAAAGTCTGGGTAGATTGTTTGACAATACCAGCGAGTGCTATAAGTTTTTCTGGTTTCAGGCGTTGGTTACGAAGGTGCTGGAGGGAAAAGAGACAATTACATATGAAGAGCTTATCAATGAAATGATTGCGGATGCGTGGTATATGGTGACGGAGTATCATCTGAATCTGGGACCGAAAGATACGCTGGAACGTCTGGTGAATGATGTCAGTGAACTCAGCGGTATGAAACCATGCGAGAAGAAGGAGACAATTCTTGACTTCGTAAATCATTGTACGGATAAGAGTGTTATCCAGAGGAAACGGACGCTTACCTACAATGTGCCGTACCGCCTGCAGGCTCCGTTTATGGAAAATGTAAAGGGAAAAGCATGGAATGTATCGGAGAGCAGCTTGATTTCCGCTATTAACCGGGAAAAAAGGCTGATGTATTATTTTACTGCGCTTAAGGGAATGCAGACGGCGATACAGATGCAGCCGGAGTGGACGGAGTATATATTTAAAAATCAGGAAGTGCTGAGAGGATGGCTCAAATATAACATGATCATATACTTGCAGAGGCGCAACCCAAGTGTGCCGGGAATCGCGGATAAATTGCAGCCGCCGCTGGAGAGGAAACTGGATAAGGTTCAGAAATACTGGAGACTTTTGCTGACACTGGAGCAGGTGCATGAGATTTACGGGAATGAGATTGTGACAGAGAGAGATATTTCTATCGACCATTTTGTGCCGTGGTCATATGTGGCACATGATGAGTTCTGGAATCTTCACCCGACGACGAAGAGCATTAACAGCAGTAAGAGCAATTATCTTCCGGACTGGAATCGGTATTTTTCAAAATTATGCCGCCTGGAGTATTTTTCATATATGATGATGAACAGATATGGCAGAGTGAAAGATGCATTTGAATTGTGCAGCCGGTGTACCAGTCGGCGAAAACATGCGGGTTCCGGAGCTGGGTATATGAGAGAGAAGATGAAGGTAAGGGGGTGGTGACGGATGTATAAGATGTCAGGAAAGAAGGAAGAATCGAGGTTAAAGGAGCAGACGATAGAATATTATAATCAATATGCAGAGCAGTTTGCCGAAAGAACGGCAGGCGCGGATATGAGTTTCTGCCAGAACGCTTTCCTTAAATACTTGCCGGAACATGCCCTGATTTTGGATGCAGGGTGCGGCAGCGGGCGCGACAGCAGGATTTTCATGGAGAAGGGGTATCAGGTGTGTGCGATTGACGCATCGGAAGAGATGTGCCGGGTAGCGGAAAGGCGGATTGGACGGCCGGTACAGTGTATGCGGTTTGAGGAGTTGGCGTGGCGGGAGCATTTTGACGGCATATGGGCGTGTGCATCGCTCCTCCATGTGACAAGGCGTGAACTTCCCGCGGTGCTTGGAAATTTCCACAGAGCGTTAAAGTCCGGCGGGATGCTGTATGCGTCTTTCAAATACGGCGTCGGGGAGGAAGAACGGCTCGGGCGGTTTTTTAATGATTACCGGATTGGGGAGCTTGAGGAGGCATTTTTGCAGGATGGGTTGTTCTCGCTTGTGGAGAGCTTTGAGACGGAGGATGTGCGTCCGGATTATAAGGAGAAACCGTGGGTGAATATTATTGTGAGAAAGATTTGTGTATGAAAAAGTGAAAGAGGTGAAACAAACGAAGAGACGCTGTAAAAAAATACGTTGGATTTTACAGCATTTTGTGTATAATAGAAGTAGCAGAAACAATATGAAATCAGGGAAGGAGCTGAAAGAATATGGCAACTATCTTACCAGTATCTGATTTGAGAAATTATAATGAAGTCCTGAAGAACTGTCATAAAGGAGAACCGGTATATTTGACTAAGAATGGCAGAGGACGTTTTGTAGTTATGGATATTGAAGATTATGAGCATGATCGTGCGGAGAAAAAGCTTTTGATGAAGTTGCAGGAGGCCGAAGAGGCAGTGAAAGATGGCGAAGGCTGGCTGGACTTGGATGAATTGAAAGCACTTGTGGGGGAATAAGATGTTAAAACTGCGGATTAATCCGATTGTAGCAAAAGATCTGAAAGATATCCGGGATTATATTGCAGAAGATAATGAAGAAAATGCTGTAAAGACCATAAAGGAAATTTATGTAAAATTTGAAAATCTTCAGATGTTTCCGGGAATGGGTTCGGATCTTTCCAAGAGAGTCAGTTTTCGGACAGACTATAAATATGCGATATGGGAAGATTATGTGATTATCTACAAGGTGGGTGGCGAGTATATAGAAATCTACCGTGTGGTCAACCGTTATCAGGATATTACAAAAATTTTCGATTGATCATACTTTCAGAGTATTCTTACAAAACTGTAAGCCCTATCCCCTCTATCTGTAATAAATATGCAAGACTGCGGCGCTATACTGTCTTTACAAATCATACAAAGGAGTGACGACAGATGAACATTCTGGAATTCAGCCACATTGAAAAGACATATGGCACGAAGGAGAATCAGGTCAGGGCGCTTTGCGACATCAACCTGCGGATTAAGGAGGGAGAGTTTGCCGCAATCGTGGGAACTTCCGGTTCGGGCAAATCCACGCTCCTCAACCTGGCGGGAGGCCTTGACACGCCTACAAAAGGAAAGATTCTCGTAAAAGGCAGGGAAATCGATTCTCTGACAAGAAAGGAGCTGACTATCTTCCGGCGCAGGAATATCGGTTTTGTGTTTCAGAACTATAGCCTGATGCCGGTTTTAAATGTATATGACAATGTCGCCCTGCCGGTGACATTTGACCGGGGGCGGCATGTGAGCCACAAATACATCGAGGAGCTTTTAAGGGAGCTTGGCATCTGGGAAAAGAGAAAGAAATATCCCGGCGAGCTGTCCGGCGGGCAGCAGCAGAGAGTCGCAATTGCCCGGGCGCTGGCGAATAGGCCGGCTATCCTCCTGGCGGACGAGCCTACCGGAAACTTAGACTCTGCCACGACGGTAGAAGTCATCGGGCTCTTAAAGGCGAGCTGCCGCAAATACAGCCAGACTATCCTAATGGTCACGCACAATGAGGCCATCGCCCAGACCTGTGACCGGATTATCCGTATTGAGGACGGGCGTATTGCGGACAGGAATCTGGTCAGAAATCGCGAAAAAGGCGGTGACGGCATATGTTAAAGCTTGCGTATCAGTATATGAGGCACTACAAAAGCCAGACCTTTGCCATATTTGCCAGCATATTTCTGACCGCTGCGCTGATGTCCGGGATTGGCTCCCTTATGCATAGCAGCCGGAAAAATGATGTGGAAAACAGCCGGAGGATATACGGAGACTGGCACTACTGCGTAGAAACAGGCGAGACGGCTGAAACGGAGATGTTTACAATATCTGGAATGGAAACATCTGATAAAAGAAAGGCGGCTGGTTTCCGGCTTGAGCAGTACGCAAGAGCGCAGGTTGTGGGCGGGCTGTCGGAGCCGTATCAGATACAGTTCCTGCATGTGGACGAATCTTACCGCAGGATGCTGCACCGCGAGATTACAGAGGGCAGGGAGCCGAGCGGGGAAAATGAGATTGCCGCGGACAACTACACGCTGGCGAACGTGGGGTTCGAGGGCGGTATAGGGGATACGCTGGAACTTGGCGGGAAGAGTTATGCCCTGACGGGTATCGTGAAAAGTAAATGGAGCTCCGGCGCAGATGAGATGGAGGTTTTCGTTGGGGAGGGAACCGGGCGGACAAAATGGTATCTGAGATTTGATGAAAATGAAAAGCTCTATAAGCAGATGGAGGCGTTTCAGGAGCAATATCGTATTCCCGGGGATGCGGTGGAAACAAATGACAGCCTTACGATGTATCTTGGCGGCGAAAGGCCGGACAGCATCGCAGACATCATAAAGTTTGCGCTGACGGACGAGCGGGGCAATTTTACTTACATTATATTAAAGCTGCAAAGCGAATACAATCTTGCGTTTCATGGTATGATAGCGCTGCTTGGGGTGTTCAGCCTGTTTGTGGTCTACAGCGTTTTTAATATTTCTGTCTCCAAAAGAAAGGCGGAATATGCGGTGCTGCAGACTCTTGGAATCAGCGAGCGGGCGATTGGCGGTACGCTTGTGATGGAGCTGTGGCAGCTATTCCTGGCGGGGTATCCGTTAGGGTGCCTGTTTGGAAACGGCATACTAAAGCTTTGCTATCAATGGCTTGGGGGAGTGTTTGCCGATAAGACGACAGGCGGAGGAAAAGCGGCGGTTTCCGTAACAGACCGAATAGCCACGCAGGGAACATCCATGCAAGATGCGGGAAATCCAGTCTTTCAAGTGTCGTGGGGTGTGATTCTCACTGGCTTTATCTTTTTATTTCTTGCGCTGGCGGCGGCAGGATTTCTTACGGTGCGGGCAATGAGGAGGCATACTCTCCGTGAGACGATGGGAGGAGACGTGTCATTTTATAAAGGACGCAGAAAAATATACAGCCGGAGAGGGGCGAACCTTGCAAATGTGGCCGTGAGAAAGTTCATGTTCTTGAACAAAAGAAGAGCGATAGGCATAATCTTGTCTTTGTCCGTCGGCGGCTGTATTTTCCTATGCACGACTTATATGGCGGAGAATCTAAAGGTTCACGCGGAGATGTCCTTGAAATCGGACGATGGGCTTGGCTCCGAATATCGGATTTCCGTTAGGTCAGACTGTCTGGCAGACGTTATCCCTAAGTCAGTTGTGGATGAGGTAAAAAAAATGCCGGAGGTGTCTCGGACGTATGCGTCAAAATATATTTTTGGCGAGCTTTCTGTGGATAAAAAGAGGATGGAGTGGGTGGATTATTTTGACGAGCAGAATAAAGACTCATATTTTGCCATGCATTATGGCGGTATCTGTGTGGATAAGGGAGACGGAACTTATGGGATAAAATATAATGTCTATGGGTATGACAGAGGGATGCTTGAGGAACTGCGTGATTTCCTGCTCGAAGGTGAGATACGGGAAGGGGAGATGAAAAAGGGAAATAAAGTGATTGCCGTTGCAAATGTGGATGGACAGGGTAATTACAATTTCTATGGATATCATCCGGGGGACAGCATTACGGTGCGTGTGCCGAGAGAGAGGAACTGTCCGCCGGAGGCGCTTAGATTTGACGGTGAAAGGTCGGACTATGTGGAAAAGGAGTTTGAGATTGCCGCGATTGTGAGCCGCCCGTTGGCAAAGGAAGACAATTTTCTCTGCATAAATGGCTGGGAGGATGCGGGCATACAGAGCCTTATCATGACAAACCAGCAGATGGAAGATAATTATGGTATTGAAGATTACAGTATCATCAATGCCTCGCCCGTCCATGGCGCAGATACTCAGAGGATAAGCGGTCAGATTTTGAAAGCGGTAAAAGATATCCCCAAAACAGTATTCCGCGATTATGCGGCGGCGATTGAAACACAGAAAAATTATCTGCGGCAGCAGCAGTTGTTTTTTACGGGAATTGCGGCTATACTACTTGTAATCAGCCTGTTCCACATTATGAACAGCATGAATTATTCCATTCTTGCCAGACGGAGGGAATACGGCATCATCCGGGCGATGGGAATTACCGATGCAGGATTTTACCGGATGATTCTCTGGACGGGGATTCTTTACGGGCTTTTGGCGGATATGGCACTCTTCCTGATTTATCATCTGGTACTGCGCCGGGCGATGGATTACTATATGACGCATGTGGTGCAGTTTTTACACCTTACGTCAGGTATTCCGGGCGGGGTATTCGCGGCGGTTCTGGTGATGAATGTGGTGATATCGGCTGCCGCGGTCATGGTTCCGGCAAGGAAGATTGCGGCGGGGGATATTGCTGCGGAGATTGCGGAATAGTTGGAGGTGTGTAGTAATATGAAAAGAGAGTTAAAAGGGAAAAATGGAATCCTAACGCTCCGTCCCTGCCACGAGACGGATCTGGATGCCTTGATGCTCCTGCAGGAGAAAATCTTTCAGGGTATGGAACATTCCGATTGGTTCGCGCTTACTTCCAGAGAGGAAAATAAACGCTTTTTAAAAGAACCTAATATTATCTTGGGCGTGTTTGATAATGATACGTTGGCAGCGTATGGTTCCGTCGGCTTTTTGGGAGATTCGCCGGATAACTTGGGGCGGGATCTTGGGCTTGAGGGAGAGGAGCTTCTTCGCTGTGCAGTCTTAGATACGATCGTTGTTGACTCAAAGTATCGCGGGCTGGGCCTGCAGAGAGAACTGATCCGTTGCTGTGTGGATTATGCTTTGGAGAAAATGCCGGGATGCAAAGTCTTAGCGACTGTATCACCAGAGAATATTTATAGCCTGCGCAATGTGCAGGCGGAGGGGTTTGCCATTTTGGATAAAAAGGAAAAGTATGGGGGAAAAGAACGATATATTTTAGGCAAATGATTAAAAGGTAGAAAAAAGTAAAAAATATGCCAGAAAATACTTGCAAAAAAGAAGTGTATATGTTAGTATAAATTTCGGTCACCTCATAGAATATTGACTGAAATTTATATGGCTCCATGGTCAAGCGGTTAAGACATCGCCCTTTCACGGCGGTAACACGGGTTCGATTCCCGTTGGAGTCATTTAAAGTATATGCCGATGTGGCTCAATTGGCAGAGCAGCTGATTTGTAATCAGCAGGTTATCGGTTCGAGTCCGATCATCGGCTTTGTCCTTTAGGGACATATACGATTTTGGACCTTTAGCTCAGTTGGTCAGAGCAATCGGCTCATAACCGATCGGTCCTGGGTTCGAGTCCCCGAAGGTCCATTTAAGCCTCGCCTGGTAAGCTCGTGAGAGACCTCGCTAACGGCGATGAGATGTATCGCACGTAAGCGTCCAAAGGACGGACGCTAAGTGCTCATAACGAGGCCCAGTGGCTCAGTTGGTTAGAGCGCCGCCCTGTCACGGCGGAGGTCGAGAGTTCGAGTCTCTTCTGGGTCGTTATACCGAGCGGTATAACATAATGTAATCATATATGTGGGATCTTAGCTCAGCTGGGAGAGCATCTGCCTTACAAGCAGAGGGTCATAGGTTCGAGCCCTATAGGTCCCATTTTGCAATAGAAAACTATTGTAGAAATGCCGCAGTGGCGGAACTGGCAGACGCACAGGACTTAAAATCCTGCGGGACTAATCTCCCGTACCGGTTCGATTCCGGTCTGCGGCATTGGTGAAAAGTGGAGGAAACGCCGTAAAATCAACGTTTCCTCTATTTTTTTTGTAATCAAATGTTGATTACACTTGATTACACTTTCAAAATTTCACACATAAGCTGGCTTGTCTGTTGGTCTGCTTTCTTTTGCCGGATATAGTGAAATGTGGTTCTTGTATCACTGTGACCTAAGAAAGTAGATAACTGATTGATTTTCACACCGCCCTCGTAAAGCGTTGTCGCCATTGTAAAGCGTATCTGATGGCTAGACCTGTAAGGAATGTTGAGTGATTCACAGGTGCTTTTCAAATGCCGGTTGAATGTGCCGCCATAAATCGGCTGTCCATTCTGCATGAATAGAAATTCCCCGGCAGGATACAACTGCATTGTTTCATTCACTATCGCTTGTGCCTGCGGTGTAAGAGGGATTGAGCGGAAACCTTCGGATTGGTTGCCTTTGATTCGTTCCTCAATAGTAAATTCTGTCTTGCCGAAAGTTAAATCATCATTCATTTTCTGATGCCGCCTAATGGAGCGGTGGACATACAGTGCATTATCATGGACATCTTCTTTTTTAATGGAGACTAATTCGCCTATGCGTAAGCACAGGAAAAATGCAAGTTTGATAGCCTGTGAATAGACATCCTTTTTGCTGGACAGATAGTTTAAAATAAGTCTGCGCTCTTCTTCCGTATAATTCTGCTTATTAGAAGATGAGGGCTTGCACCGTGTATGGAATTGCTTATAGTCTAAGTCCAGCATGGGGCTGTGCTTGATGATTTTCAGGCGCACAGCGTATTTAAAAACACCGTTTAACACGCTCTTTATGTTTGTCAATCTTTTAAACGTGATAGCATGGTCTTTTGTGATGTGCAAAAAGAAATCTTCAATGTCTGTCAACTCAATATCTGCAATCCGTTTTTTCCTTAAAGGGTGTTCGGATAGAAAGCGGTTCCAGTCATTTCTGTTTTCTAATATCGTCTTGGGGTCTGTACCATTATCGCGCCGCCAAATCATCCATTTTTGATATAATTTTTCAAGGTTCAGTTGTCTTATATCCTCTTCCAAAGCCCGTTTCTTGTAGTCCGATATAATCGCCGTATGAAGGGATTCCAGAGTAGACTTGGCAATCTGCTTTCTTCCGTGGGGTTTTTCCTTGTCGGGAAGATATGTATACCAGCGGTTGTTAGAGCCTTGAAAGATTTTGTAGGGGTGCTGTTTAATAATTTCTTCGTTCTTCATTTTCTCTATATTATTCAGCACATCTTCTACATTTATTATACCATTTTCCTGCAAATATTGCAACATTTGTTCGGAACTTATGTTCTGATCATTCATATTTTTCATGTAATTCTAATCAAGTTTTCATAATCATTTTCTTTCTGGAATCAATTAAAATTCTTCTTACATTACTTAACATTACGATACCCTACATTACTTTTTTAACTGATTCAGAAATTCTCCTTTCATAAATTTTAGAATCAAATAGCCTGCTTGCATTATCTGCTTAAGGCGGATGCTTTTGGTAATCTTTTTTCAAAATATCACCTTCCTTATCTTTCTGCTAATAGTGTGGCATGTTAGACAGTGACTCGCAAAAAACTGGTTGCCCTAAGATGGTATACAATTCTGTTCGGTCTGTTCATCCGGCGCGAACAAGCTTTCTGGCGAATTTTGTATTTCCCTATTGAAAAAACATAGGGGCAGACCGTCCGAAAACCTGCCTTGATATGATGCAGATGACTTGGGTAGATACATCCTGAGAGTTAGGATGATTTACATATAAAAATGCGTACCTTGACAACTGAATAAAGTGTATAAAATCATG
>Ga0209694_1001372_pt1 | contig 27138 bp, 30 predicted proteins | sample GluameincwithD2O_FD_187499 | JGI IMG/M metagenome (GOLD analysis project Ga0209694, IMG submission 187499) | Mouse cecum microbial communities from Vienna, Austria - Glucosamine amended microcosms incubated with D2O (SPAdes) (version 2) | ecosystem: Host-associated > Mammals > Digestive system >... | reverse complement strand
CAGATTGGCTACACCGCTTCTTCCATCCCAGCCTCGCGGCTTTCGACTTGCGGTTCACTACACTTGGCGGCAAATACCCGTGACCGGACTTTCACCGGCTAGATGTGCGTCATGCCCGACACACAACAAAACCGCCCGGGGCTTCTGGCCGGCCGGGCGGAATGCTGTCGGTCTGCAGATTACAGGCCGAGTTTTTTCTTCATTTCTTCGAGTTCGCTGTCCACAGAAACATCGCTGCCGGATCCGCTGTATTTTTCCGCAAGATCCTCGCTGGAGGACGTTTCGTTCAGCTGTGCCTCTGCCATCGCTGCATCGAGCTGCTTGGTGGCCCTGGCATCCATGCGGTCGAAGGCTTCCAGGGAACTGTTGGTATCGGGGAGACCGGACACAAGTCTGTTGATGGACTGCTGTGCCTTTGCGGCAGCTGTCTTGGCCTTGATGGCATCCTTGCGTGCTTCCAGGGTTTCGATGTCGGACGCCAGCTTGTCATACATCTGCCGCATTTTGTCGGCATTGGCATTGGCCAGGTCCGCCGCCTGCTGCAGAGCCTTGTATTTCTCTTCCAGCTTCTGCTTCTGGGCGATGAGCTTCTTCGCATCGCCTTCGTTACGGGAGATCAGGGCGTTTTCCGCGGCTTTCTGATACCGGGCAATATCCGCCTGGCAGTCTGCCGCATCGCGGTTGGCTTTTGCTGCATCCGCCATCACGGAAGCGGTCTGGGCCTTGACCTCGGCAAACTGTTCACGGGTGTTGCGCAGCATCTGATCCGCCATTTTTTCCGGATCTTCCGCCCGGTCGAGAAGCGCGTTGATGTTGCTTTTCATGATTTCACTGAATCGACTCAGAATACCCATACTGTTTTATCCTCCATATCGATGAACCAGATCGTCATCATCCGGATCATCTGTTTTCAGCGGTGTTTCAAGAATGCGCCGGGTTTCTTCCGCTTTTTCCTTCTCCCGGCGGTGTTTCATCATCACCAGAATGATGATGGCTGCAGCGACAATGACAATGCCGCCGACAAGCAGGGTGCGCATGGCCACATCTTTTCCGGTGGCTGTCTTTGTCATGATCCTGTCCGCGGTTTTGTCGAAGACATCCACGAACATATCGTCGGTGCTCTTGCTGGATGTCCACTCAGAATCCATGTAGTTCCAGAAAATGTTCACTGCCTCCGGATCCATGACCGCTTCTGTGTTCTTGCCGTTGACTGTCTGCATGTAGCCTACGCTGTCAGGATCGGCATCTGCGAAATACATATACAGAAACGTGTCTTCGTTGCCGATGTATTCATCGTAGTACTGCTGAGCATAGGCCTCTTTCTGTGCGTCGGTCTTCAGGGACGGGTCATAGTCTTCAATGACCACATAGGGCTGAACCCCGGTCTTGTCATAGAAGGTCTTCAGGCGCTGTCCGGTTTTCGAGGGAGTCTCGAAGAACCCGGCTTCATCCACGATGCAGTCTGCATCAAAGGGCTGACTGGCCGTGATTTTCTCGCGGTTGTAGGAACTGTTCCCCGCTTCATCCGAAGATGATGAACAGCCACTCATGGCCGAGAACAGGAAGATCAGAATAAGCACGATCACAAGGATCCAGATCAGGCTGCTTCCTCTCCGGGAACGGTAGCGGGAACCCTGATCATACCCCCCGGGATATCCCTGCGGGGGAAAGTCAGGTGCATCATAGCGGCGTCGGCGCCCCGAGAGCATGCTGCCCATGAGGAACCCCGGGAAAAAGCCCGGACTCTGGCGTCTTCGGTATCCTGTCTGCGGCATGGGGCCGGGCTGCCGGTAACTGCGGTCTTTCTGACTGAAGTAAGATGAACCGGACGGCTGACCTGAAAAAGATGACCCCGGCTGGGAAGACCCTGGCCGGCGCTGGGCAGAGCCGCTGATTCTGTGACCGCTGGATGAACGGGTGGAGTAGGAGTGTCCGGACGAGCTTCGGTTCCCGGACCCTCCCTTGGGACGCGGCATATAATACCTCCTCTCTGGCTGTGGACGCTTCCGCGTATTTCCCGACAGAAGCCTCCCTGGTGCTGCTGCACAGCAGGCAGACAGTCCGGCCTTCCAGAGTCCGGGGCCCGGAGGCTGGCAGCCAGCATGTGTAAACAGCTTTCATATCTGCCTGAAACCAGTTTTCGCTTGAATTGTCCCTGATTGGCCATACCATTTCAACCAACAGGCTCAGGACAGAGAAAAATTCCAGTGAACCACCTGATTCAGAGGTTCCATCATTGGCACTGTCGGTTGACCAAACCTTTTGCGTGCCTGCAGACAGACCGGGAATTCCCGGCAGTACCCGAGGTGACGCCTGGAAGTCTGGTATACTGGTAGACGATATGGAATCACTTCAGAAAAAACTGCTGGCTGTTGTCGCCTGCCTGACAGCCCTTGCCGTATTCATGGCCTGCGCCATGTACCGGGCCATTTACATCAATCCGGAAAACCTGGCAGTTACCACCCTGGCGTGGAAAAACAAGTCGATCCCGGCGGACATGGACGATGTCTCGCTGATCTACTTCACGGATCTGGAATACGGACGGTACGAAACTGCAGAACGGGCACAGAACATGTTCGACCGGATCCATGCCATGAATCCCCGGGTCCTGGTCTTTGGCGGGGATCTCTTCGAGGCGGATGTGGAGATCACGGAAGACATGAAGCAGCAGATGATCCAGTGGCTGTCGTCCATCCAGGCACCTCTGGGGAAGTTTGCGGTCCTGGGCGAACAGGACCTGACAAGTCCCGAACGGCTGGCCCAGGTCCAGGAAATCTACAACGCAAGTCAGGTGGAGATCATAGACAACAGCAGCCGGCTGATCTGCAACAGAACGGCTGCGGGCATCCGCCTGGTGGGCATTTCCCCGCAGGAGGACTGGCAGGCTGCCCTGCAGGGCGTTCAGGCCGATCAGTTTACGGTCCTGATCAGCCACTACACCGACCCGTTTTCCAGTGAAGCTCTCAAGGCCGCAGGCATCGACTATGCCCTGGGGGGAAACAGTCACGGGACCCAGATCTCCTATCCGGTGTTCGGGGGATACCGTTCGTGGCCCGGATCCGAGACCATCAACCGCGGTGAAACCACATCGGTGGAATTCCCCTACTATATTTCCACCGGCACGGGATGCATCAAAGTCAATGCCCGGCTGAACGCCACCCCGGAAATCGTCTACATCCTGATCAGCGCCTGATGCCTGCCGTCAGGCGTTTTTCAGTTTTCCGGTCTGCTCCCCTCCGGCCGCCCGTGGGTCCGGAAGAGATCCGGGATCAGGGTATGGACCTTCATCCGGCTTTGACAGAACGTGCTTCGGACACTATACTGACACTGTTGGACAGGGGCGCCGAGAGGCTGAGATGTGCAGACGCACGGTCCCTTCGAACCTGAACTGGGTCATGCCAGCGTAGGGAGTTCCGGCTGGACAGACAATGCCGCCGTTAAACCTGCGCCTCATGTGGAGGTGTTTTTTTATGAAGAATCTCGAAGTCCGCGAACTTGTGCTTATGGCATTCTACATTGCCCTGTTCATGGTCCTGGATGTGCTCACCAATGCGATCCCTTTCTTCCAGATGCCCAATGGCGGCAGCTGGGGACTGTCCACCATTCCCCTGCTTCTGGCAAGCTACCAGTTTGGATGGAAAAAAGGCACGTTCCTGTGCCTCATTGCGGTCCTGCTCATGTTTGTGACCGGTCCCATGTACACCCCGGACTTTGCCGGGTTCCTGCTGGATTATCTCATTGCCTTCGGCGTCTACGGACTGGCTTCGCTGTTCCCGAACATCGGCTGGTTTTACAGCGGTGTGCTGATCACCAATGCCCTGCGGTTTGTGTCCAGCACCCTCAGCGGTGTCTGGGTCTGGGGTGTTGACTGGTGGGGGTCCATTGTCTACCAGGCAAGCTACATGATTCCCACGACCGTCCTGGGGCTCGTGTTTGTCCCCCTGCTCTTCCGCGCCCTGAAGCCGATGATGAAAAAAGCTGCCTGATTCGCTGGATCAGACAGCCAGGCAGTAAAATACAGAGTTTCACAACCCGGCTGGTGCCGGGTTTTGTTGTGTCCGTGCACTTCGGATGGGGCTCAGGCCAATCGGCTGGAAACACTCTCTTCGATTCACCGGCACCGGGCGTCTGTGAGTTCCTCCATCCGAAAAAGCCAGGCTTCCAGTTCTTCCACCGTCTGCGGGAGAACAGTACCGGTCTTGGGCTGGTCGATCACCTCGTATGAGCTGTTGACCCATTCGTTCAGCAGGAAAAAGTCCACAAATCCCCGGAAATCCACAAAATGGTCAAACCAAGCCCGGTCACTCTCGAGAACCCAGGTCAAGGGTGACGGGACATCGTCATAAAAGCTGCGGATACAATCCAGCGTGAGGTCGAAGCGGTCCATGATCCGGCGGCTGAATCCCCGCATCTGGTTCAGGCTGTTGCGGTGTCGGGGAAAGGGGATTTCGGCACCGATCCGCCAGCCATTGCGGATGATCCCCTGCTGAAAGGTCTCCCGGTCTTCACCGGGTTTCTGCTCAAGGGCATTCGTTATGTCAGGGATCCGGCCGGTAAACCGCGTGAACATGTTGTCTCCCGCCAGCCGGATGCCGTCAGCCGTCACCAGTTCCTTCCCTCTGCGTGTCAGCTCCAGGATGGATCCGTCCGGAAGCCGGCGGCTATTCAGCCATTCCATCATCTGTTCGCAAAGCCGCCCCGATCTGGCATCGCAGTCGGTCCGGGTGTTCCCCTTTTTGTAATTGTTCCGCCTTGCTTCCTCCCAGAATCCCGGGACTTCATCAGCATGGGAAAATGCGGACCATGAGTCCTGTTTCCTGCCTGTGCTCCTCTCGAGACGTGTGCTGTCTTCTGCCTTCATGGTATCAGACTATGCTGAACCTTCACTCCGGAGTTCCTGCCTGGAACTGCGGATACAAAAAGCCCGGCTTCATCATCAGCAGGAGGCCGGGTCTTATGCTACTTGAATGTTCGGGAGTGCTTGAAGTACAGCCAGACCGCGATGCAGAGCACCGCCGACAGCACCAGGGGAAACCACGTAACCGGAAACGGCAGGTCCGAGACATTCATGCCATAGAATCCATAGACCATGTTGGGAATGCTCATGACCAGGGTGATCACCGTAAGTTCCTTCATGATGTCATTCATGTTGTTGGAAATGACATTCGAGAAGCCGTCCATGGTCCGGCTGTTGAGCTCGGAATAGTTGCTGCACATCTCCACCGCCTGGCGGAACTCGATGATCACGTCTTCCAGCAAATCCGTATCCTCTGTGTAGTGTGGTATGAGCTTGCCCCGCATGATGCGGTTCAGGGTCAGTTCATCCGCCTTCAGGGAAGAGGAAAAATACACCAGGCTTTTGTCCAGCTGCAGCATATGCAGCAGTTCCCGGTTCTTCATGGATTTGTAGAGACGTGCTTCGGTCTGGTTCGACAGACGGTCGATCTGCCGCAGGCAGAGGATGAACCGCTGGGAGATGGTCAGCAGAAGCAGAAGCAGAAGCCGGGTTTTCTGCGTGGTGTTGACCTTCACCCGTCCGCTTTCCAGTTCGGTCACAGGCTCGTTTTCCTCCCCCGCAATCGTGACGATGCAGCCCTTCATGAGAACCACGCCGACAGGCAGTGTCATGAATGTGGGGATCTCGCTGACGGTATCCGGATCTCTGGCCGGATAGTCCGCAATCACCAGCACCTGCTCCTTTTCCTCATCCTGGTCAATGTAGGACGTCTCTTCGGGGTCCAGGGCCGCCCGGACAAATTCCGGAACGACTCCCAGTTCTTCTTCCAGCCAGATCTGTTCTTCTCTTGTAGGTGCCACGGCGCTGACCCAGCAGCCTTTTTCAGGTGCCGGGATCGTGGTCATGAGACCATGCTCGCCGGTTTTGAAAATCGTGATCATGCATGTTCATGATACCAGACCAGCCGCAAAATTGCCGACACCGGGACCTGGCGTGCCATGGCTGTCCGAAAAAACAAAAACCCCTTTTTTCAAAGAGGTTTACAAAAAACAATACATCCGTTCATAAGCCATGTTCTGTTCCGGCAGATGCCGGCGGCAGCTATTTATCTATGCGCAGCGCGCATCCGCCTTTCCGTTCAGTTCCGGTCCGGCGGTTCCCCTACCAAATTTGGGTTTCTCGCTTGAGGGGTTTACCCGTTCCACCCGTTCTGTTTCCAGAACGGCTTCGTCTCTGTGGCACTTTTAAAGACCGTTCTCCATGGCTGAAGCTTTAGGAGAATGATGCAGCCGTTACGTCCAGTGGACGTACCCGGGCTTATTGATTGGCCCGGCACAAACACTACTGTCATCGCAGACAGTGCGAGCATGGACTTTCCTCTGACCCCGGCGGGCCAGCAGCTGTCTCGCGGCCTGTATTGTGTTTCTGTCTGTTGTTACTGCTGGGGCTGGGGCTGATCCTTGCCGAATACAGCCTGCTCCAGGCGGGCGATCCGCTTGAGCAGATCCACCTGATCGCTGTTGGCGTTCACGAAATCCGCGTTCACCTTTTCCGTCAGATTCTGGTTCTCGGTCTGAAGGGCGAAGACCTGCTGCTGCAGTTCCTTGATCCGGTCTTCGTACCGGGCCAGAGCTGTGCCGAGTTCCTGCATTTTTTCCTCGAATCCCTGATAGTCTTCAATGACCATATCCAGAAATTCATCCACTTCTCCGGGGGCATACCCCTTGAGATCCACGTGGAACTCCTTGTCGTAGATCTCCTGTGCTGTCAGATTGGTATCTTTCGCCATTCAGTCTCCCTCGATTCTAACCTCTTTATTATGCCTGCAGCGCCATCGTTCGTCAACCGCTGCAGAGATATGCACTGCCTGTGTCTGTCACAAAGCCGCTATCATCCACATTCTACAACAAATCCATCCGGAATGCTTCATTGCCTGACACGAAGTGGAAACGCTCCGGTAATTTCCGTATAATATTTTGGATGAACAAGATCGGATATCCACAGGGATCCGCACCTGCCGGCATCACGCCTGGAGGCAACCCCGCTTCCCGCGGACAGGGACTCGAAGCTGACATCAACGACTCCAATCTGTGGTACAGGGAGAACGGAAAATGCCTGGTCTACAAAAAGCCGACACCGGTGCAGGTGGTCCACGTGGACTATCCCAGCCGGCAGAGGGCCCGGATCACGGAGGCCTACTACAAGACCCCCTCCACCACAGACTATAACGGAGTCTACCGGGGGCGGTACCTGGATTTCGAAGCCAAGGAAACCAGAAACATCCGCGGGTTTCCGCTGAATCTGGTCCATCCGCATCAGATCCGTCATCTGGAACAAGTCGAACGTCATGACGGAATCGGATTCTTCATCATCCGGTTCACAGCCCGGCAGAAAACCTTTCTCGTGGATGCCCCGCTGCTGATTCGGGAGATGAAAGCCTGCAGCCACAGCAGCATTCCCTATGTCTGGTTCGAAGAACAGGGAGTTGAACTGCAGGAAGGCCTGTATCCGCGGCTTCCCTGGCTGGCTGCTGTGGACCGGCTCTATTTCTGATCGAACACGCCAGAAAACCGGCGGCTGTGCCGGTGTCTGAATACTGAACTGGAACAAGGAGGTCACAATGCCCGAAAAAGAAACATCCGGCTCCCAGAGGCCGGCTGCCGCAAAATCCGCAAGGCGGCGAAAGCTCGACATCTGGAACAAAATCGCCGTTGCCATCCTGACCTGTTTCCTGGTGGGATGTATATCGGTGTTCTTCATACTTGTCAATGTCATCAACGACCCGGACGGCATGCGGTTTTCCCAGGAAGGCCTCTCCACGCTGTCCAATTCCCGCATGTTTGACGCAGACGGCAACCTGATTTATGAATTCGGAAACGAGATCCGGGAAGACGTCACCTACGACCAGATTCCCCAGTCCGTGGTGGATGCCTTCCTGTCCATCGAGGACTCCCGTTTCTACGACCACCACGGATTTGACCTCCCCCGTTTCCTGGCAGCGGCCCTCAGCAACCTGCGTTCGGGCACCTTGGGACAGGGCGGTTCAACGCTGACCATGCAGATGATCGACAACGCCTTCACCAAAATTCAGGAGGACAAGATCAAGGCAGAGGAAGGCTCCGTATCCAAGCTGGAATCCATCAAGCTGAAGATTCAGGAAATCTACCTGGCCCTGATCGCCGAGCAGTCGATTTCCAAGGAAGACATCTTTGACTACTACGTCAACCGGATCTGGTTCGGCTCCAGCTACAACACCCGGGGTATCCAGAAAGCCGCAGAATACTACTTCAACAAAAATGTCTCCCAGCTGAATCTGGGGGAAGCCGCATTCCTGGCAGGGGCCGTCAACTCCCCGGCCAGCTACAATCCCATCAACAACAAATATGCTGCCGCGGAAGATACCACGGACTATCTGCAGAGTGCCACCAACCGGAGAAATGTGACGCTGAAGCTCATGCTCGACCACGGCTACATCACGGAGGAAGAGTACGAGCTGGCAAAGAATTCCCGGCTCGAGTTTGCGCTGATGGAAACGGACATGAGCACGAATGACCCGAACATGCCCTTCATCCAGCAGGCAATTGAAGAAGTGCAGACCCTGGCCGGGCAGGATCCGTTCGTGATCCCCATGGATATTTACACATCTCTGAACCAGGGAGCCCAGAAACAGTGCGATGACATCCTGCGCGGGCGCGTGGACTCCGTGCAGTACCCCAACGATGCCTTCGACGTGGGCTTCTCCATCATAGACAACGCCACCGGCGAAATTCTCTGCGTGGGTCCGGGGCGCCGGTATATCCAGGGGCAGACAGACAGAGACAACTCTCTGGACCGGAAGCAGCCCGGTTCTTCCATGAAACCGCTGCTGGCCTATGCCCCGACATTCGACCTCCTTGGCTGGTCCACGGTGCACACCGTGAACGACAAGGCGGATGACTACTTCACGACGGGGCAGAACCTGCAGAACTCGGACCGCCGGTATCAGGGCCTGATGTCGCTGCAGGATGCACTGGGTGTCTCGAAGAACACGACAGCAGCCGCCGCCATGAACGATCTGATCGCTGCAACGGGCCTGGAATACTGGCAGGACTACTGCCGGAAACTGGGATACGACCAGGATGTCTGGGAGCAGTTTGTGGCACAGTATGCCATTGGCGGCTCCAACATGTGGGCGAGCCCGATTCAGCAGGCCAGTGCCTACACGATTTTCGCCAACCACGGCAACCGGGTGAATGCCCACCGTGTGCGGCGGCTCGTTAGACGGGCTGATAAAGAGGAAATCGCCGGCAACACCACGACGGAAGAACTGATTTCCGACCAGGCGGCGTTCATGATGTCGAGTCTTCTGGAAAAAGTCGTTACAGGCGGCTACCAGAACTTCAATGAGATCCTGAAATCCAGCTATACGGTCTACGGCAAGTCCGGTACCTCCGACTGGGGTGTCGACGGTCAGCAGTATGGCATTCCCAACGGTGCGATCCGCGATGAATGGTCTGTGGGCTACACGGACCGGTACACCATCGCGACGTGGTCGGGCTACACCGAGGAATTCCAGCAGCAGGGGTACTACATCAATGACCAGCAGCTGTATATGGCCACTGCCTTCCACATCTCGCACTATATGCTGGATTATATGGAGCAGTTCGGGGGCTACAGCCCCATCGCCAGGCCGGATGGCGTATCCGACTACAAAAACGGCTACATCAAGACGGAGTTCGTGGACAAGGGCGACGAAACAGCCCCGTCCACCAATACCTACCAGCCTTCGGAATCGGAGATCCGCTCCGCCTGTCAGGCATCCGGCGGCACCTATGACGAAGAAGCCGGCATCTGCATCACGAAGCAGGAAGATGACAGCGCAGCCACAGCGTGCACCGGATCCGGCGGCACCTGGGATGGCACAGGCTGCAGCTGTCCGGCGGGTTATGAACTGAATGGCACGGCCTGCGAGGCAGTGGACCAGACAGATCCTTCCGCGGAATGCGGGGCACAGGGCGGCACCTGGAACGGCACTTATTGCGAGTTTCCGACCCAGCCTGAAGTTCCGGATCCCGGAGACGACGGCTCGGGAACCGGAACGGAGGACAGCGAAACCGGCGGAGTGATCCCGCCGACAGGACTCATTGTCCCCCGCTTCTTCGGCCTCTTCAATCTCTTCAACTGGCTGTAAGCAGACTGAAGGACTCACACAGCGAATCAGTATGAAAAGGCCTGCAGCATCCGCAAATGTGGATGCCTGCAGGCCTTTTGTGTATCCCGGTGGACAATCCGGAGGGTCACGGTTTGCGTCATGCCTCTGTGGACTGCGGACTTGTGACCGGCGGGCAGGCAGGGCGACATGCATGGCCAGTATACAGCGGGCACAAAAAAAAGCGGAGAATTTTCTCCGCTGCAGTATCTGAATGGCGCCACAGGATACAGATAACTCAAAATTTACCGTACAGAACAAAAGTCATTAGCGCTTCTTGGAAAGGAATCGCTAATGGCTTTTTTTCATCCCAGTCAAATGATCGTTCTTCGGGCTGACCGCAGATTACGAAAGGCTAGAAAACTACTGGATTTCGCCCCGCAATCACTTTCTCTCAACTCTGCTTCATTTATCAGAGTTGATCACGATAAGTCCGTCAGATCGTATGCAGATCCAGGAAAGCGAATTTGCGCCCAGATAACCTCAGAACACGAAACCCTAATGTACCTCACCGCGATTAGCACAACATTAAATCACTTATCCCGGCCGCAGCGTGATCTCCTTTATGACTTTTTCATAAACGGACTCTCTTTGACGCAATTGGCCAAAAACCATCATACCAGGGATCCAAAAGGCAGCCTCTATTTTGCCCTACTACAATTTGCTGTCAAGGATCCAGAAATTGATTTTAATGCATCTGATTATTCCCGTGTTGTTAGTGACTGCAAACGATGGCAGAAGAAGATTCAGGACTTACTGACCCCGGTTGTTGAGGGAGCAGAAGCGCTTAAAAGCCGATTAGCGCGTGGAATTGACCTGCACCTTTTGAAAAGTTTACCTAATATTTCCAAAACATACAATAATTCTCATTATTTTACATTACGTTCCGGAACTCCGCGTGACTATAAGCGGCGATCTGTTCTCGCACTTGGTCTCTATTGGATGCAACATCCCGATGTTCCACAAGAAGTCATCGAAATCTACGCCTCGAAGCTGGATACCGGAAAGAGATTCTTACAGCATATTGCAGCGCATATAGAAAAGGAGCAACTCCATGGAAATGACAGCCATAGACATGATCAGTTTTCTTCACACCAACATGAAAAAAACCTATCGTCCTGATGACCAGGTAGAATGCCATGCTGCCATACTTAAAGATTGGCATAGAAACGATGCATGGCTGCCGGAAGATTGCCCAGATCCACTGCGGGCCGCGTATGACGACTCCTATGCCTATTACTGCGATCATGAGGGATTTCACGATTTCTGCTGCCGCGAAGACAAATTTCTTGCCTATATTAACAAGGCTGAACAGGATGCTGAAGAAGATGTCTATTTTTCCATCAATTCCTTTTGGACCACCAAAAGGACAGAGGCCAATATCCGTCATCTCAATGCTTTTGTAATTGACTATGATTTCTACAAACTGGATGAATACAAACACTTAGATCCAGAGGAAATGTACAGAACTCACATCAAAAATTCCCTGCCACTGAAACCGTCTTTTGTGATTGATTCTGGCCGAGGTCTTTACTGTCTCTTTGCTATCGAACATGTACCGTGCAGCTGCACGAGTCTCTATAAAGCCATTTGTACCCGCCTCATTGAGTCTCAGAAGCGTTTTGGCGCCGACTCTAAAGCTACACTAACCACCCAGGTAATCCGTATCCCCGGCAGTATTAATGGCCGTTCAGGGCGCCCTGTGAGAGTCCTTGACGCTAGCGAAAAAAGGTATACCATTTCAGACTTTGCTGATCTTTACCTACCGTTTTCTCGCGCTGAAGTCCGAGATTACAAAAAGGCAAAAAGCTGCCAGATGCGATCCCCTCAGGTATCTCGCAAGAGCAAATCCAATAGATCATCACGTCAGAACTCTCAGTTCAGCATTTTTGAGTCAGACCTGAAGACACTGATCGAGATGCGGAATAAGGCGGGAATTTGCTCCGGGTACCGGGAGACCCTTTTATACCTCTACTGGGAGAGAGCGGTTAAGTGCGGTCTGGCTAATGAGGCCATCGAAAAGAAGATTCTGTATCTTAACAGCCGCTTTATGCAACCCCTGCCGCAGACCGAGGCGCTGACGCGCTGTAAACCCGCACGTGAATATGTTCATGTTACCTCAAAAAGGAAAGCCATCCGAAAGCTGGAAATTTCTCCGAATGAACAGGAATTGCTGTTTTTCCTTGTATCAGCCCGGCGCGATATGCGGTTAAGAAAGGCCAGAAGTCGAAAGAAAACCAAGATATGCGGGAAAACGCCTGCTGCACAAAAACGTCACGAGAGACGGTGCCAGGTTCTTAGGGGACTTGCCTGCGGGAAAAGCGCTAAGGAGTTGGCAGAAACCTTAGGTGTTGTCCGAAAGACGATACTGAGCGATTGCGAGTATATCAGGCGCCATTACTGCGAATTTTCAGACATCATCAAATCACTTTCCTATCAGGTGGGCAACAATCTTGCACACATCCTTTTGCCTAAACAGCCAGTCGAAAAAGTCTGCGCTTCGCTGCAGACACTGCGATTATGAGGGTCGGAAATTTTTTGTCACATCAATGGTATCTATGTCCGGGGAGCAGGCCACCTCATAGGGTTCTTATGTTTTTTATGCTACCTAGCATCCAACTGTATCAACGGTAAACTGAACGCTTCGCGCCGTTGACACAGCTGGGGTGCTAGGTCTTGGAGAAAGTGAGGACCGCACAAATAACGGTAGGGAGGAATTGATTATGACATTTGAGATTATTGAAATCCGCGAAGGAAAACTGGGCTACAAGATTGCATTATTGCAACGTCCTGAAGGTGCTCCTGAAAGGTATGTTGTGGCTAAAGACTATAATCCCGAAAAAAGAATATGGCATATGGGGGGGATATATTTTACAACTCTGTACGATGCCGTCCGCTGTTTTGAGCGACAAACGACTTTAAAAGATGAAGACGATAACTATGAAGATGATTCTGAGACCCAGGAAAAAAGAGATTCGGATATGGCCAGATTAGATGAAATCCATTTGCTTGAATGCTTTTACGTAGGTCAGCAGGAAGTAGTCAATATACTTCTAGGCGAAATGGAATGTTACAAAACGGAATATTGTAAGATGCCCGCCAGACTGCAGGAGAGACTAAAACAAATAGACGCAAGAGTGGAAGATAAACTTGCCGAACTGGAAAGCAAAAAAATGAACTTTTACTTAAATGCATTTACGTAGGTCAGCAGGAAGTAGTCAATATGCTCCTAGGCGAAATGGAATGTTACAAAATGGAATATTATAAGATGCCCGTCAGACTGCAGGAGAGACTAAAACAAATAGACGCAAGAGCGGAAGATAAACTTGCCGAACTGGAAAGTAAAAAAAATGAACTGTTGGGATTCTGAAATGAAGAGTTCTGAAGCAAAAGCTGTTATTTCTCCAAAAGAAGCTAGAGCCAGATATGATAAGGCAGCAAAAGAGATTCTTTCTCTCCCGATTCTGTGTGCCTTAATTCTGAAAAAAAACGATGCCTGAGATATTTTCAGGAGACTTGGAAGAAATTGCCGCCAAATTCAGAAAGTCTTTGAATGGTACCAGCAGAAGTCACTGTCATAAACTGCGGGATCAGATGACCGAGATTGAAAAGGGTGATATGAGTTTTGATGCCTTACTTCTCTATGTATGCGAAACAGCGGATCCAGATGTTCTTTTCGTAGATGTGGAAGTGCAGAACTCAAATCCAGGTTCCCGGTCGTTAGCGGGAAGAATCTTTGACTACATTGGGGAAATGTTCAAATCGCAGAAAAACGATGTCAGTGGCTTCAAGGATGATGAGTACAAAGACATTAAGCCAGTTTGCGCAATTTGGATCATGCCACATATGGACCATAGTTTCGTCATTGACTGCAAGACGGTGGCACAAATGCTTTATAATGATAATGAAAGAGGAGCGGGAGAAAAACTCTGCCAATCTCTGAATGATTTTGTCCGAATAAAGATTGCTGCCGTTGGCGTGAACTGGTCAGAATCATCCGAGGAAGCAATCCAATGTCTTGGCCATATCTTCCGAGACTCAGTTGACCCAGAAAGACAGATTGATTATTTGGAAAGAGAAGGTGTAAAAATGACAGCACAAACTAGATCTAGACTTGATGAATATAATGATGCGCAGGTTGTGTGGCTCGATCCAAAAATGAAGCGCGAATACGATGAGATGATGACTCAGCGAAATGAATTGATGACTGAGCGCGACGAATACAAGTCTCAGCTAGAGTGGGTCAAGAAGAATCATCCGGAAGTATTCGAAGATTATTCGAAAAAGAAAAACAGGTGATCCTTAGGGTGGCAGAGATGCCATCCTTTTTAATTACGCACGATTTTATGAATTTTATGTTTCTCATGATTTCTATCAACCGCAGGCAACTGCTTTGCCGTCAATGGTAAAGTGCACGCCAATGGCGCCATTGACGGAGCATCTGCCTGCGGTCTGAAAGAAAGTGAAGACCGCACAAAGCGGCAGGAGGAAATCAAATGTTAAACGTATTTTGTATATCGGGGACTGTGGCATCGAAGCCTGAATGCATCGTCCAACCTAACGGAATTAAGCAATGTGTGGTTAAGGTAGCTGTAAAGCGTCCCTACGCAAATGCCCAAGGGATTTACGAGAGCGACCTCTTATTTCTGGAAACATGGCGTGGCTTGGCGGATACAGCATCTATGGTCGTTCCTGGAACATGCATTAACGCTACTGGACGTATAGCTGCCAGAATGAGCAAAGACGGATCTTCTGAACGTCCTCAATACGCATTTGTCGTAGAGCGGATGGATATAGTGAGCTAAGTAAAGCGGCAGGAGGTACTCAAATGTTGAATGTGTTTTGCATTTCAGGGACTGTGATAAAGAAACCCGAACTTACTGTAATGCCATACGATATAAAGCAATGCGAAATTACGATTGCTGTAAAGCGTCCCTATGCAAATGCCCAAGGGATTTACGAGGATGATTTGATAACTCTGGAAACATGGCGCGGCTTGGCAGACATAGCCTCTTTGATTGCACCAGGTACCCGAATCAATGCAACCGGACGCGTCGATGCAAGGATTAATGAAAAGCGACCTACCGAGCGTCCTCAATATGCATTCGTCACTACCCGATTAGATATAGTGAGTTAAGGCGGAGTACTTCCCGCCTTTTTACTTTGGGTAAACTCACCTCGGGCTTTTTATGGATCCTATGCCCTTTATGACTTATATCTGCCGCAGGCTGCTGCCTGACCGTCAATGATAAAGTGCACGCTGAACGCGTCATTGACGGCGCAGCTTCCTGCGGCTGTAGAAAAAGTGAGGACCGCACAAAGCGGCAAGGAGGAATTGAAATGGGAGCGAGATTAGTTGTTAGCATTGAAAAAGGCGGAATTGAAATTTGTAATGTTTATTTTCATTGGTCTGCGAATACTCTGGATGCTTACCGAGAGATGCAAAAGCTGACTGACATTATTGAAACATCAGAAAAAACTGACCCCGTTTTGGCAATTATTTATGGACTGGCCAAAAACGGTGGAGGATTAACACCCGAGGATGAAGAGTTTGCAAAACGGCGGTGGCCTGATGAGGATATTCCAATTGCAAAGAACAGGAATGAAGGACTTGTGGCGGTTTCAGCGGAACAGATTGCATACTCTGAGAGGTGGGCAGAGGGAACCTCTACAATCTATCTAGATAACCATACCTGCATCAATCAACTTTATAACTATTATGACAGCTGGCAGGAAATGAAATTGGTGTACCAGCTAAACGATTACGATTGGCAGAAAGACTGGGATGAAGCTCACTTCTCCAACTTTTCAATGGTTAAGTGGCTTGGGAAACCGGTACCTTGGGCACATCTTGATGATGCCATCAGTGAGATTGATGATAGTTTGGAATACAGAAATGAGTCTGGCAATCTCTTCTTTTTCGAGGAGTGCTGACCATTACAAAAGCGGGTCACCCCGCTTTTGTTTGTTATAGCCTTTTTATGGCTGATATGAAGCCTATGGTTTTTATGAATCTTAGGGTCTTCTATCGCCGCCCACCTCAGATCGGTCAACGGTAAACTGAACGCTTCGCGCCGTTGACAGTTCTTCGGTAGGCGGACTGTAAAAAAGTGAGGGCTGTTGGAGACAGCAGGAGGTTACGATATGAGTAAAAGATTAATGATTGACGTGATGGATAGTGGTTCGGTAATTTGTTCGATCTACTACCATTGCAGTGCCAATACTCACCGAGCGTATGTAGAACTAAAGCAGCTAGTCGATATTATTGAGAATTCCGCTGAAGTGGATCCAGTACTGGCCATCATTGCGGGACTTAGCAAATATGGGGGTGGATTAGTTGCGCAGGATAAAGATTATGCAAAATGGCGGTGGCCAAACAGAGAAGTCCTAATTGCTGAAAACAGGAATGCAGGGTTGGTTACTATGACTGCTGATTCAATGTCTAAATATCATCAATTGGCCGATGGATTTGCAGAAATCTGTTTGGATAACCATACATGCACTAACCTTATTTGGAATGGGTATTGTACCTGGCGAGAGATGAAGGCATGCTACGAGTTCCATGGATGTGATTGGGATGAGAAGTGGACAGAGGAATATTTCGCAAATCTTCCAGTGGTCCGGTGGCTTGGAGAATCTGTTCCATGGGTTCATTTAAATGAAGCCATCGCGGAAGTTGAAAACAGTAAAGAGTACAGAACTGAATCAGGAAGTATTCTATTCGATTTAGGGTGCGAGTTGGAATTAGCATAAGGCGGGGGTCCCGCTTTTCTTTTTTTCGGTCCTTTTTATGAACCTTATGGATTTCATGGATTCTATGAAACCTATGGACTTATATTTGCTGCAGTCCTTAATTCAGTCAACGGTAAACTGAACGCTTCGCGCCGTTGACTGAATTAAGGGCTGCAGCCGTGGAAAAAGTGAAGTCCGCGTAAGGACGATAAGGAGAGTTACTGATGAATCAAACCAATGTACTTGTTTTCTCTCGGGACGAGATGATTGCTATCCTGAAAGCTGTAGGAATTCTAGATTGGGAGAACTATGATCCCGATACCCCCTGGCTGACAAAACTATTTATCCTAGAACGGGACGCGAATTTTATTCCAAACGGCTATGATGCCGATAACTGGATGTCTGTAGAAGAAATCCTTGGACATGAGATAAACCTAGACCAGTATCTGAAAGTTTCTTCGTATTTGGATAATGAGCATGATACTCAAGCTATTGAAATCGCTGGATCAGTCAGTGAGTACCCATTTTGGATACCGGTATTAGAAGCCATAGTGACGCCGGCTATCTAATTAACTATCATTACTGTAGGAGAATGCACAATGGATCAGCTACAATTTATTACTGCCACTCATCAGAAAGACTACGAAGCTATCTGTGCTTCAAATGAATTAGACCCAGAACAATTATCCGACCGGCAGATGATAGTATTTCTAATGACAGTTGTTCCCGCTCTCTGCAATGATGATAATCTTCGGATATGGAATCCCGAAAAGGGAAAATTTGATGTCCAAACCTTCAGAAACATTGAGGATATTGACTATATATTTGCGCCGTGGGTACTGTACTATATATTCCGTGCGGCAAAAATTAATTGTTAATTCATAGAAATGGGGCATGATATAATGCCCCATTTTTGAGTCCACTTTTTATGGTATTTATGACTTTCATGGATCTTATAAACCGCAGACAGCTGCTGAGCCGTCAATGATTAAATGCACGCTAACCGCGTCATTGACGGCTCATCTGTCTGCGGTCTCGTAAAAAGTGAGGACCGCACAAAGCGGTAAGGAGAACACTATGAATTACAAAGACAAAATCAGAAAACTGCTCGCACTTTCCAAAAGTTCAAACGAAAATGAAGCCAAAGCCGCCTTGCTGAAAGCCCGTGCGCTTATGGCAGAACACAAGATTACAGAACAGGAAGTTTTTTCCGAATGCCGTTCTACTATCGTCAGGAAAACGACTAAATATTCATGCAGTAATCGGCGGGATCCGTGGATGAGCATTTTGGCTAATGTTATCGCCAGTCACTATTGTTGTCGTTCTTATGGCGCTGTTGAAGCTGGCGCACAAACCCGAACAATCGGTTTCATCGGTTTGCCTGATGATTTTGACCTGTGTGTGATGGTTTTCGAATATGCTGTTGATTCAGTACGGTCTGCATTCAAAAGATTTAACAAAGAGTTCTCCATGTTATCAACAAAAGAACTCCGTAAGATTGAGAATGGTTATGCATTTGGCTTTATCGCGGGCCTAAATGAAGCGTTCAAAAAACAGGATGAAGAATACCAGGACTATGCCTTGGTCCTTGTCACTCCACGAGAAGTTGAAAAGGAAATCGAAGGGATGAAAGTAAAACAGCACAATCTTAATGGCCGAATTTCAACCGCCAAGTATAATGAAGGAGTTGAAGACGGTCGAAATTTCCGGCCAGATCGGCGTATTTCCCCTACAGTCTAATTCCTTTTCACGCAGGTACGTCCTGCTTTTTTTGTACTTACGACCACCTCCAGGCGCGCCTATTTATGTATTTTATGGTCTTTGATTGTCTTTATGAACTCCGCTATACGGCCGTTTACATTCTATACTTTTATTTGCTGTCACCTTAAAGGTGTAGCAAAAACGGACTTCACACCACCTGAATAGGAGGAAGAGTGATTTTTTTTTAAGGCACGAAGTGCCTGATTATGATTTATAGGAAAATATAGGTTTGAAAATTCGCAAGCAAGGGGTTTGTATCCACAAAATATGTGGATGTATTGTATCCACATTTATGTATCCACACCCCAATTTTACTTTCGGGGTGTTACCCCGAGCCCCTTTACGTCACATTTAAGTAGAGCTTTCATGTTTCGATTCTATCGAATTGGAAATGATGATAATATGCTATCATGCAATAAAACTAAGGCGAACACCAGCATAGGGTTCGCCTTTTATATTTGCGTTTGAGCCAGGAGGTGATGATTTGAAAGACCAGGAATTTCATGTACGCTGTACAGCTGAAATGAAGAACCTCATAGCCCGCAGGGCAAGTATCTTAGACATCTCAATGACCTCTTTGATAAAAAATGCGACTCTATGTCCATATTTCATAAAGTATGAATATCCAAAAGAGGTGGAATCCTTAAAAATTGAGTTGGCAAAAATTGGATCGAATATCAATCAGTTGGTTAAGGCCATGAACGAGATCAATGCTATGTCTAAAAAATTTCACGATATAAATCTATATCTCGATAATCCTGATTATAGGAATCTTGCTGAAAATGCGGCTTCAATCATGAATACATTTAAAGAGTTCTCCAGTTCAGTTGTGCCTCAGCTTGAAACCCTGACAATCAAGCCAGAGAAAGTTTTCTATAGGGACGTTGAAATTGCATTCGAGGAAGATCCGAATTTGAAGGCAAAAATAGAAAGAGAGTTATAGTTGCATGGCAACTGTCAAGGGTTGGAGTATATCTGCCAGTGCATCCCAAGCGATCTCTTATATTTTAGATCTTAAGAACTCTGAGGAAAAAACAACAGGTGGGTACCTTGTCTATTCCAGCGATGCGAGAAACGGGCCTCCTCAACTTGCTTCAACAACATGGAAGGTGTGGAGAGAAAAGCGGCGAAAAAAAACCGGAAAAGAGGCTAAAGTGAAAGCCTATCATTTCGTACAATCCTTTGAACCTGGTTCTGTCACACCTGAAGAAGTATTTGACATTTCCAAAGAATGGGCTGACAAAATTACCGAAGGTAAATACCCTTATGTCCTGGCCGTCCATACCGACAAGCCTCACTTGCATTCGCATATACTAGTTCATCCTTATCAGAACGGTACAGGTAAGGGATGGGATATATTCTGGAAAAATGATCTTCAACATTTCCGTCAAATCTCTGATGCAGTTTGTAGAGAACACGGTCTAGGGGTCTTGCCACAGCAGTCTCCTAAATCTCGATCTTATTACGAATGGATGGCGGATTTTAACGATACACAGCAATCCACTGTGAAAAAAGTGATTGAATACCTGGCTCCGCGGTCAGGATCCTACCAGTCATTCAAAGATATTCTTCGCAAACTGGATTTTTCAGTGGAAGATGGCTCCCTGGATAACAACAGTAAGGATGGTGATGGTGATCCATCCGTTTTTTCTTTTACGGCGAACCGAGTGCTACTTGATAAAGAGCGTACCACCGATACAACATACTACCTGAGAATTCCTAAGTCGCAGACCTATGTGCAGATTCCCGCTGCTGCTGTGAGATGGCATCGGAATAAGCAAACGATGAAGGTAACCTTGCCCATGGAAGCTGACTTCCCTGCTTACAGATATGGAAAAGAAAGCCGGGTGTCTGTTGCGGATTTATCAGAACATTTTGATAAGCAGATGGCTCAAAAGAAAAGATCTGGTCTCCGGATTAAACCCCCAGGTGCTCAGCGCTACTTGAAGACAAAATATATGGAAACCACGAATGGCCAGCCCCTTGATCTTGATTCAGTAAAACTGATGACTAGTCAGGGGCGTTTGTCTCCACAGATGAAAAAGCTGCTGACAACCGACTCTCTTAAAGCCATCCACGAAATGCGCACAGAAATTTATCGCCAGGCTGGTATTAACACAATCCCGATGAATCAGCCGTGGAAAAAACGCGATGCCTGGCTGAACTACGTAGGGCAGCGGGCCGAAAACACTTGGCAACGACTGGAATGGGAGAGACACATGCGAACTCAAATGAGATCCCTTCCCTTCCTTCGAGACAATCGGTGCCAGATTGCGGAGGAGATTCGAAAACTGAACCAAACCATCGAGGATATTCAAACTTGTATCGGCGAAATGGAGATCCAAATGATTGAGAGTGACAGTGACAACCCCGAACATATTGAGCGATATAAGAAGGAAAACCTCATGCCTTTAGAAGATGCCAGGGACAAGTTGATCAAAGAGTTGGGACCATTGGATAAAGAGATACGGGAATTGGAACGCTACGAGAAATATCAAGAAAATAGAAAGGAGGAAAAAGCGAGATGAATGGATTGTGGATTTTTGTGATTGCGATTCTTGGATACTCTGCTGGCTATAACTCAAAAAGAGGAAAACTTCAGATTGAGGTCGATCGAATCGACTCAGCACGGAGAATACTTGCCGAAGAGCTTACTGTTTTACGGATGAGTTCAAATCTTCTGGAAAAAGAAAAATAATTCAGAAATTTGCTTGACACGATTTTTTCTGAATTTTTCGCGGCGGCCCACGCAAAAGCGTGGGCATATCTATATTTTTTTATGGACTTTATACTTGCACAGCAAAGCTGTGCCTCGAAGAAAGTGAGGTGTGGTTACAAACGCAAATGAATGCCACTAATGTGCATGTATATCGTCTTAAACCATGAGAGACTATTCATACAGAGTTTGTGAGCACATAGAATGTAGAGGATACGGTAATGAAAGTTAAAGAAGCAATCGGAAGACGAACTCTGTTTTCCGAACTAAAGATCGCTGGATCTGACAGCAGCATCATCTGCACAGAGTTGCCAGAGTACCAGGAAGTCATTTTGCAGAATGTCGGACCAAAGGAGGTCTTGGATCTTGTGTCGGTTTTGATTCGGAAAACTGCTGATGATTTAGATCAGCCTTTAGATGGGGTGCTCGATACAGTCTGGCAAAAAACAACCGCTGAACAGCTTTCCTGGCTTGAGAAGAACGATGCACAAAAATATCAGAATTTTGATGGAGGATGTTACTAATATGGGATTCAAGTCATCAGTCCAGCAGGCCATGACTCGTGGTTTTCGTAATATTTCGGTCGAGAAGATCCGTATCAACCCTGAAAATTTCTATGCCCAGACAGACTTTGAACAAGAGGCCATTGATCAAATGGCAGATTTGCTCAATGAGAATGGTCAGGATGCAAATATCCTCGTGTTCGCAGATCCTCAAGATGACGGCAAGGAATACACCCTGCTTTCTGGTGAAAGAAGATACAAAGCAGTTCTGAAACTTGTATCCGAAGGTAAATCAGATGGAATGATCCAAGCAAAGATTGAGGATGCACCTGAGTCGAAATCTGATGAGATGCTGCGGCTCATTCGTGGAAATGCACAGCGGACAAAAACTAAGGATATTCGGATCCAGGAAGTAAAATCTCTTCAAGCCATCTGGGAAGAGATGAAAAAGAGCGGAACTGCTGAAGGAAGGTTTGTGGACTGGGCTGGAAAAAACATCGGAATGAGCGCCCGGCAGATTTCCAACTATCTCAAGGAAGCAGCCGGGACTGGAGGAACCGTGGAGCCCGAAACCACAGAAGATGAAACTGACCAGGAGCAGCTGAAACTGGAAGAATTTCTGTCTGCTCTCAGCCGGGAGCTGAAGGATCACACAAATGGACAGATTCGCGTTAATAAAAAAATGCAACTGCAGGTGCGAAATGAAACGTTGGCCGAGTTGGCACATCATCTTGAATGTTTAGAGTGTGCATCGCTGGCGGAGATGGTGAAGAAGTTTGAGAGAGGTGAATGGAAATGAGCAAAGCAAAGATCATTGCGATGGTTTCAAACAAGGGCGGAGACGGAAAAACGACATCCTGCCTGAATCTTGCCTATGGCCTGTCTAAGAGCGGCAAAAAAGTGTTGCTTGTTGACAATGATCCTCAGTCCAACTCCACTAGCATTGTTTTGGGCCTGTCTAAGAGCCTGACAACGCAATGTGCACAGGAATATAAAGATACCTGGCAGCAGCTCGTTGATGACGGAGCAGACCCTTTTCTGGCCTCCTTCCAGGCTCTCGAACAGTACGTAAACAAGAATGACTTTGATGCAGACATCCATGATGTCATCGAGGGATCTGCATCCATCACCGATGCGATTCAGACGACAAAGTATGAGAAGCTGGACATCCTTCCTGCATCCCACAAGCTGGCCACATCGGACTTGAAGCTGAAGAGCAAACTTGCCGGCGCTCTGAGTGTGCTGCGTAAGGCGCTGAAACAGGTTGAAGATGACTATGATTACGTCATCATCGACAATCAGCCTTTCGAGAACTCGCTGACTCTCAACAGTCTCACTGCCTGCTATAAACAGGGGGATCTGGTTGTGATCCCCACAAAGATCGACAGAGGGGGTCTGGAGGGCACTTACAGTACCCTCAACAGCTGCTACAACATTCTCGATGAAGAGGAACTTGAGTTTGACGTTAAACTGCTGATTACGATGCGGAATCGGAATGGCGTTGACATGGCGTGGGTCCAGGCACTCAAAGACACCTTCGGAGAGGCGGTCTTCGATTCTGTTATCCGGTATCAGGCAAAACCGATTTCTACCGCCAGTCTCAATCACCAGGTCGTAATAGAAGCCTTCCCTTCCTCGCCGGTTTCGCACGACTATCAGTCTCTTGTAAATGAAGTTTTGAAAGGATAAGAATGAACCACGCTACATTTATGGGTTGGCTGGCTTTCGATCTTGAGTTGAAAATAGCCAAGTCGGGAACATCCTACCTAACCAACAGCCTCACTGTTCGGCGTCCGCATAAAGACGCTGAAGGCAATAAAGGGTATGACAATATACCTTTTATTGCTTATGGGAAAATTGCTGAAACGATTTCCCATTACTTGAAAAAAGGGGATCCTTTGCTTCTATCCGGATCAATGACATCAAGCATAAATACGATGAAAGTTCTTGATCCTACTACAGCCACTGTAAAGGACAAAAAAATTCAAAGTCTCAAGCTCAGTGTTGAAAGCTTTGAATTTGTCCCGACTAAAACTGGTGACCATTCTACAAAGGTCCAGGGTGAAAAGAAAAAAGAGAAGCGAGATCCTAAGGATCTCTACTATTCCGGCGATGAGCTGGCTGTTATTTAAGGATGAAGCGACTGATAACAAAAGGAATTGATTATGAATAAGAAGAAAAAGATGATCGCGGCAGCTTTGACTGCTGCTGTCCTGCTGGGAGTAGGGTGTGCAGCTACATTCCCTGCCCCGCAGGCAAAAGAAACCAAAGATAGTACTGGAACTGCAGAAACAACAAAAAAGGTCGCAAAGGCAACCAGCGATTCTTCAGGCTCTGCCAAAGATGATACTGAGACCCTGAACAACCCAGAAACAAAGAGTTCTGAATCCAAGACCGATACAGGTGAGACAAATTCAGAAAAGAGTGGCCCGAATTCTTCCTCTGCTCGAAGTACCTCTGAAAATAAGTCTTCCACTTCTTCCTCCGATAAGTCCTCTTCTTCCTCTCCAACTGCAAACAGTTCTGTGGCTGCATCCGCAGACAAAAACAACTCCAGTAGCACAACCTCTTCCAAGCCAGCCACGGACAGCTCCTCTAGCAGTACTGCCTCAAAACCTGCTCATACTCACAACTGGGAAGAGCAGTTCAGGACAGTCCACCATCCGGAAGTCGGTCATAACGAGCAATACTTGATCAAAGCTGCATGGACTGAGCAAGTGCCAATTTACGGCATGGATGAGCGTACTTACTGTAGTTCATGTCACGCAGATATTAGCGATTTGGGACAATCTGGAATTGGCGATCATGTTAAGCAACATATGCTGGCTGGAGAAAACGGTGGATACTATAGCAAATGGGTACAAGTCGTTGTTGGTTACGAAACCATTTCCCATCCAGCTGAGTACGGAACACGATGGGTAGTGGATCAGGCTGCATATGATGAGCGCGTATCTACCGGATTCAAATGCTCAAGCTGCGGAGCAACAAAATAAGTCAGCAATCTGCTGCGAATTATGTGATTAAGAATTAGATGAGTATTTGATATGTTGTATACGTGTAAAGACTGCGGACACCAGGTCTCTGATACCGCTCGGTGCTGTCCTCAATGCGGCGCTGTTAACTACTACCATATGTATCGTAAACAGGAGTACGAGGAAAAAGTAGCTGAACAGCAATATAGACAGGTTGGGATTAACGATAGCCTTAGAAAAGCTGCGATTTCACTTCTCGCAGCAACCATCTGCTGGATTGCTGTATATGTCGTTGTGAGCAAAGCTATCGAAAAAGGTAATGATTGGGAAATGACATTGCTATCATGCTTAGGCGCTATCTTCGTTATACGGCTGTGCCTTTGGGCCCGTAGTTTCCTCGGAGGGATGGTTCTGTTTTTCGTCATATTTGGAATAGTAGCCCTGCTCGAAGAAGCGGCCGGTAGATTTAGCCATGGAATCGACAATATCCTGTTTGGCACCGTTGTTTTGTTCTGTGTCTACACCATAGCAATCCGGCCAGTATGGCAGTTTGGCAAAGCCGTATGGCACTGGTGGAAATTGAACAAGATTGAATATACGGATGATGACAAGCTGGAAGCATTCTTGGAGAACGAATATAAATCATAGGTATAGGCGGTTGAAAAACCGCCTTTTCTTATCACATCTTAATCACATAATTGGTAGCAACTTTGCTACCTACCCAAATCCTCCTCCTGATTTGGGTTTTTTTTTGAAAGGAGTGACCAAACAAAATGGAGGATTTTAGAAAGGAAACACAATGAGAAGATTTAGAAAATTTTCGGCATTCGCGCTGGCTTCTGTCATGGGCTTAGGTGCCGTTGCCTCTGAATCCTTTGCCGTAAATGCAGCCGGTGAAGAATCCCCTCAACTCACGATTGAAGTAGAGGGCCCAGGAACGGTTTCTGTTGACTACGATGACGTATCAAGAACGATCACTGCCGCCAAAACTTTCGAGGAGCACCTGGCAGCTGGAACTGTGCTTGATATAAATGCAACGGCCGATGTAAACGCAGAAGTTGCTTCCGTGAAGATTGATGGTAAAAATCATGAGTTATTTTCCGCAGGACCTCACTATCAGTTTGACTGGAAAGTTCCTGAGGGTGACTCTGTAATTTCGGTTGAATTTGCAAATATCGCCAATATCCAGGAAGGAACTGCATCAAAAGAAAGAACTGCAACCCCGGAAACTGAAGAAACGGCTCAAGTTACATCAGGCTCCCCAGTTGAAGAGGAAGATGCCGTGATGGAAACAGTGACTCAATCTAAACTCGAGCGCCAGTTCCAGCTCACTCCCGAAGAAGAGAAAGCCATTACTCAATACCAAAAGGGCGATTATACAAGCGCCCTTGAACTTCGAAAGAAAAAAGTAGAAGAATACGATCTTCAGGAGGTCGTGGATAGTGACTATTTCTTGACGGAAGAGTTTTTACAGAATTACGGCATTTATGGAACTTCGTGGAATGGAATGTTGATTCTTGACCCGAATGTTCGTCTGGATTATGAATCAGAACCCTATATCAATATGCAGAGAAGTGCAGGAGGAACCGTAACAAATCTTACGATTCACTATTGGTATTATGGCGGTGGCGGATACATGGATGGGGGCACCTGGGATATAGCAACTCCTAACCACGGCAGTCAGCTCGCTTTTTGCGCTAACGGTATGCAGTCCCCTCCTCCTGCAGGAACTACTTTCGGAACTCCTGTTAAGCAGAACAATGAGAACCTCCGTAAGGCTTTATATTATGGCTACAACGGGCCCCAAAACAAATTAACAAACTACTCGAAAGAGCAGCAGGTAATCTTCACTAACGACTTGGTGTCAATGGCAAATACGGGCACATGCATATCTGCCAACATGGGTGGGGGCTGGATTTGGAGAGACTATGTTTCATCTATTTGGAATCAGCTGCAGAGCTGGCCGTCTCCACCTTCTGACTTTGTGGCTTATATTGCTCCGACGAGCGGCTCAGGAATGAACTGGCAGGGGATCACCACTCCCTATCAGCCGCTGGCTTATGGCGTATATGAGGAACAGAAAGGCCATCTGTCCTTACAAAAGCAGTCAAGTAATACGACTATCACAGATGGGAATAATTGCTACGACTTCACTGGTACGGAATATACGGTATACGACAAGAATAGGGTAGAGGGAAAGCTTTAAACTTTCACCCCTCCCATTGCACCGTACGTACGGGTCTCGTATACGGCGCTACATCGCTATTCAACCAATGTTACTTGAGGTAATATGCCAGGGGGTCGACTAA
>Ga0209694_1001371_pt1 | contig 27145 bp, 35 predicted proteins | sample GluameincwithD2O_FD_187499 | JGI IMG/M metagenome (GOLD analysis project Ga0209694, IMG submission 187499) | Mouse cecum microbial communities from Vienna, Austria - Glucosamine amended microcosms incubated with D2O (SPAdes) (version 2) | ecosystem: Host-associated > Mammals > Digestive system >... | reverse complement strand
TCGGATATTTTAAGGTCGAAGTCATCTCCGGTAAACACCCAATAGGCTTCCGGGGAAACGAGACGGGCAGCGTTTACACGGAGCGTACCGACCATACCTTCAAGCTGGTCATTAGCCTTGTTCTCGAAAGCAGACTTGAAGGGAGCCATTAACGAGGCAATCTTGTCATCCTGCATCAGAATGTCGAATATCTCCGCATACCCGTGTCCCAGGAATGACAATACGTGGGGCATATCAGAGTATTCGCCGGTGATTGTGTCAGGCTCCACCTCGTTTCCGGCATCGTCCTCATACCAGCAGCGTTCAATCGTGACAGTCTCCCCGGTACGCTTGGTATAGGAGTATCCGTTAAGGTCGATGAACATGCCGTCCTCGTCGACGGAATGATTCCGGCTCTGGTCATCAATGAAGTCGAGCACGACTTCCCCTTTATCGTTGATGGCGTTATAGTCAAACCAATTACGAATGACTATCTCCAGTTTCTCTCCCTCGTAGGATATGAAGCGTTTGAGCTTCTTGCCGTTTTTGAATCCGGTCGGGTGCAGATTGACGAAGAAATAGATAATCGCCGCGAGGAAGTTTTCGGCCGAGTTTGTGAAGAAAGCCTCCGAACCGCCTTTCTTCTCACCACCACCTTTATTGAGAGAGGCAAGCAGAGTGGCCGCAGTTTCCGAAGCAGCGGCAAGGTCAGGAATATACTTTCTCTGAATAGGGTTGATACGGTTTGAGTACTCCACATTGGTAAAGTTTACCTGGCGGAATCCACACCCTTGCGGCAACTTGCCGGACTTTCTGTTCTTGCAGAACTGATAAAAGAGAGTCTTTGCCAGAGTGGGCCACTTATAGTCGTAAACCATCATTGAGAAACCCTTTTCAGCGTGCTGTCTGATGAACGGATCAATGATTCCGAAAGACTTACCCGAACCCGGCGTACCCAGTACAATCGTGCCACGGAACGGATTGATGATATTTATAAACCCGTTGTGCATCTTGCGCTTATGGTAATAAAGCATAGGAATATTGACCGAATAAGGAGTCTCGACTTTTTTCTCTGACTGCTCGAAGGACTCATTTTCAAAGTTAAATCGGTCATCACCGACCTTATGGTTGTAATACTTGGCGATGCCGTCAAGCCCTTGATGAACGAGCATTGTTCCGGCCACTGAACAGAAAGCGTAGACAATTCGGTTGGCAGGGAATCCCATCCACTCCATACCCATAGGTACGCCGTGGAATATGAAGCACAGTCCGACAAGCGTCAGTCCGGCAAGGACGGGATAGATGACCATTGTCTTGACATTGAATTTCAAAGCTTTTTTAGCCTTGGTACCAATGCAGACAATGCAGATACATACAAGCTCAATCGTCTTGCATCCGGCAACAGAGCTGAATATCTTGAAGCGTCCCAGAAGGTCAAGTATGAACTGCGTGATACGGTTGTCGGCCGTTATGGGCAGATTCATCACGATTTCTATGATAAGGAAAATGTAGATGCAGCTGCGGAAGTAATTATACATCTGCTGCTGTTCCTTTGTTTCTTCAAAAGCCATAGCTCAGTCAGATTAGAATGGTATCTTCAATCCTATGAGCAGACCGTTCCGGAACGTGTCGCCATGTATGAAGTTGACGTTGTTCTTCTGGATCAGCGAGAACTCCCAGCCGTTCTGAAAGACATAGTTGTATTCAAAACCGCCCTCGATACCGAGGAAAAACTTTCTTTCAGTGGCGCCAAACTCGGGGCCAAAGCGGAAACGGAGCATACCGTTCTTGTATCTTACAAGGCGATGCTTGTATAGTATGCCGCCGTCCCAGTAGTATCCTTTCCAGAACTGACCGTCACCCGATTTCCAGTGATTGCCAATCTCGCCGAACACTTCCACGGCATTGCCGTATGTAAAGGAGTGTTCGTATCCGACCGTAGCGTTGAGAGTAGAGGGGAAAAGAAAACCGGCGTTGACGGTCAGCTTCCCCTGTGCGGACGCGCCGAGCGACACAACGGCGCATACCAGGGCTAAAAGAATCTTTTTCATGGCTTACTTGTAGATATGTGGCTGATAGTTGAAAGGCAGTTTTTTGAGGATGTCGGAATCAAAGCCGTCGGCATTGAGAATATCCTCATATTCGATGGTCAGAGTGATGACACGACCGCTTATCTGATTCTCCGAGATTTCGAGACGAAGCACCTTCTCGTCAGGAAATGTGAGCTTCGGGAGCACGAGGACGTTACGGTAGTTCTTCTTGAACTTCTTAGCGACATTCAGCGAGTAGACAGGCGTCAGTTCGATAGTCTGTGAGTTTGTCGCCTTGACCTCCTTCTTATCGGTGAGTTTCACTCTCAACTCCTCGATGCCGTAGGCGATCTTGGTCTTGTTCTGAAGAGAGTAGTCGATGAAGAAGTAGTCCCCGATGGAATAGATGTTGTTGACCACCGCCTTCATGCCGTTGGCTTTCGACACCACCTGGTTGTACTTGCGGTCGCTGCCATAGACAGCCCAGGCGTAGCGGGCCATTTCGGACTCAGGCATCGACACTTCCGGATTGATGTAGGACTCCGTGTGGCTATAAGGCACATGGTGTATGGAGGCGGCACGGGGAGGAGTATTCGTGAACATGATGTCATACTGCGCAAGATGACGTTCTCCGATTATGGTCAGGGTTCCGATAAGCTCGTTCTCGCGGAAGCAGGACACTCCGGCTTCGAGGTCATCGGCCGCGGTCGGCTTGATGCGCACGATGTTGTCCGCGCACTGGTTGCCAACAATCTTAGTGGTTGAGATGTCCACCATCTTGATGTTCTCAGGCATCACGATATGAGTGGTCACGTCATTGTTGACATAGATTTTCTCTTTGGCAGTGGCGACTCCGGTAATACCTACTGCACACAGAGCGGCCAAAAGGATTCTTGATTTCATATTAAGTAAATTATGTGATATATCTGTTTATAAGTTATTATACTTGTAATATAGTTTACCTATTTATATTCTTATCTTGCCTCGTCGGAGTTAATCAGATAAACGATTGTGTTATACTTGATTTTAGCCTTATTCTTGCGGATATTGGCAGAGACGGCTGATGTAGCGGAATTATACATATTCTGCAAGGCTTGCAGTGCTATTGCCTCGCCTGATATCCCCGAACCGTAACCGCTCTCGGACTCAAAGCTGATGTTCTGCTGGACTGCGCTTGCACCGGCCTCCTTCATGAAATCACGGAAAGCGGACTCCGGCACATAGAATCCCTCCATGCCGTCATTGTCGAATACCGAAAGGTTGACATTGATGAACTTGCCACCGATAAGGATGCTCGTGATTGTGGCGCGGACACGCTGCTGACCGAACCCGGTCACGGTGCCGTATAGATATGTTCCCTTTTTCAGACGTGTGCCGTTGACAGTGACATCATCAAGGAGCTTGAACCGAAGTCGGGTACCCTCATGCGCTTTTGTGGTCTTGTCGATCATGGCCCGGATAAGTGTCGCGTCTGCATTTTCGGCTTCCGAATTGACCGTGTTGAAATGGTCGGCATTTGTTTCTTGTGACTTGATGACCAGCTTGGAACGGTTGCGTTCCTTCTCTTCGCGTTTTGCCTTGGCAATGGAGTCTGCTCTCTGCTTTTTCAGTTCCTCTTCAGGATCAGGGCGGTTGTAGCCGAGTCCGGCCTCGATAGCCTTCTGCCGCTGGTAGCTTCGCAACTGTATCTCTTCGAGTTCACGGGCGAAATCATCCTGTGAGTTACCGGTTCTCCCGCCACCATAGGCATTGGTATAGTGATCATCGTAGGCATAGGAATTGATGTGCCGTCTTGACTCTGCCAGTGAGCGTTCAAGTTCCTCCATTTCGCGCTGCTGCCGTATGCGTTCAGCCTCGGCCGCGTCGAGTCGGTTGAGTTCTTCCTCGGTGTAGCCGTGTTCTATACTCTCTGTTTCCTCCTTATCCTCGCCAAGACCTCCGACAGCGGTAAAGGCATCCTCGTCATCGAATCTGCGAGACATCTCATACATCTTGTTCCCGGCTTCCTCGGCATTTGCCTGAGGCAGTTCCGTATTGATGCGGTCGGTGGCGACCTTCGTCTGTTCCTCTCCGCCGCCGTTGAAGGTCTGCATCACGAAATACACCAATGCGCACAGCGGCACGAATATCACCACCGGGAAGATATATTTCGGCTGTTTGAAATTGATTTTAGTCATTATCGTTCTGTTTAAGTGATTTCACAATGTTTTCAAGCTGGTTATATCTCCAGATGATACCAATAGAGTCGGCGTGTGACTTGGAGGGAATGGCAATCATGGAATCAAGCTCATGACGGATGGACTGACCTTTGCTCGTCATCTCAAGTATAGTCTTGCGATGCGTTTCCTTGTTCGCCTGAATTGTCCGGAAACCGTTGAATATCGGTTCTACATTGGCAATCATGTTCACATTGGGTTCCTTCATCTCGGCCCTCATGCCGGCGACCATAATGTCACCTACGAGTACCATAAGCAGAGTTGTCACTACATAGGCAAAAGTCCGTTTCGGATGTCTTGAAGCCCACAGGTTTGCCAGACGTATTCTTGCGGCGAGACGGTACCGGGCGCCGATTGCGCCCATCTTCGGTTTCAGCCATCCGCTTATCGTGTGGTGTGTTTTCAGACGGCTGTCACGCATGGTTTTTCGTAATGATTTCATAATATGGGATATTAGTAGTCAAGGTCTTTGTTCTCGATAGTCCTCCAACCGGTAATCATCAGTCCATGCGGATTATTCTCAGTGCGAGGCACGTTCTCTATATACCCCGTAGTCACCATCGAGCGTTTCAGGTCACGGGTGCGACGTTTTATGAGCTGCGTTCCATAGTAAGTGAACTTCTTGTCATGCTCGTCAAAATTGATTGAGTCACACATAATCGTGCAGACAGCCGATGAAGAGATTATATCCGAATAGAATCCGTTTTCATCCATAGCCTGCTTCTGTTTCAGGGCAGTTCCGTCAGCCATATACATAGCCTTGCCGACAGTCCACTTTATATAGTCGTTGTCGGGAGGGAGATTGAAGAAATACTGATGGAACAGCTGTATGTGTGCCCGGGCCTCCATAATGAAGTTCGCTTCCAGCTGTGCGCGTTGGGCAAGGAAAGGGATGTCACCGTCGAGAATATAGATCTGCTGACGCTCTTCGGTCACGAGAGCTATACAGCGCCAGACGGTGAACCAGCAGATGACGGCGCAACCGGCAATGGTTGCGACCACCGTCATCAGGGCGAGTCTCGTCTTCTGTGCTAATGATTGGATAAGCATTGCAATAGTGATTAAGTATTTTTGTTCGTGTCGTATTTATGTTTCAGATTATTCTCTCCGATTTGACCAAGTGTCCCGGCGATGGAACTTCCGCCGCTGAGTGCAATGCCTGCTGCAGTGCCCGCGGCCGAATCTGCTGACATGGCAGCACCCATTGACAATGCTCCGGCCGAAGATGCGACACCGCTGCTTACACCGCCCGGGATAAGCCAAGATGCGACCTCGGGAACGAAGCGGATAATGTAGGCTCCGACAAGCATCCCCATCGCATACATACAGTTTGAGCCGATTCCCTGAAGACCAAGAGCGCCGATCTGTGACCATGAATTGACCGAGCCTGTCAGAAGATGATTATATGCTATAAGGTCCTGCTGGAGATTGTATAGGAGAATGAAGTCGATGTAGTATAGGCACATATAGGTCACGAAGCCCCATAGTGAAAGAGAAAGATACTTGCTCATCCATTGACTCCATGCCGAGTTCCACGGCGGCGCAAGGGATAATGCGAACATTATCGGACAGAATATGGCCATTATTGCGAGGAATATCCTCTGAGCCACAAGTATTCCGTAGTAGGACATCTGGAAAATCAGCTCACCGATAAAGCGTATAATATCGTTAACCCATTCGCTGACCTTTGTCTCGGCGGCGACAGCAGCCCTTTGTGCATAGTTGTTGATGGTGTTGCCCAGATTCTCGACGTTATAGATCAGTTTGTCCCACCAGTTGGCATCCTCGCCTATGGCGGCGACCTGCTGTGCTGTGGCTATCGAATCCTGGACTGCGCGTAGCCGTTCAAGATATTCACCCTGTTTCTGAGCCACTTTCAGTTCAAAGGCGGCGACTTCCTTGTTCTTTGATTTCGCCATAGCCTTTGTCGCGGCCTCCAGACCTTTACCGGGAGTCTGCAATGCCGAACATATATATGAGGAACAGGATATGCAGATGGAGATTCCGATAATGCGAAGGAGTTTCATCACGTCCATACCACGGCGTCCGAGCATCATCATCCAACATTCGTAGGATCCGACACATAGTGCGAGGCACAGACCGATTATGCGGGCAAGACCTACGGCATCGCCCAGTACCGCGACATTAGGGAAAGTCTCCATTGCGACAAGGAGCTTGTCAAGGCTCTCGTCTATGGCGGGCAGTCCCATTGTGCAGAGTATGCTTAATAAAGTCATTGTTCAGTAATTTGTAAGTTAGCGGTTGAGTTTCATTCAATAATGAGTGGCTGCCACGGCGCACAAGTGGGCTGTCCGGCTGACAAGTTCGCCCATCTTCTCCTTTGCCTCTTCGTAAGCCTGACGGCGTTTGGCGTTTTCGAGTCCGTATCCGGCACCGGTCTTGTGGATGTAGGCAATGTCAGCACAAAGCACCTCGTTCTGGCGGCTAAGCTCGTCGACCTGATATTTGAGTTTTCCGTCGCTCTTCTGGAGACAGTACAGAAGTCCGTCGGTTATGCAATCCTGCATACGGTTGAAGTCATCCTTATAGGATGCGTATGTCAGATCTACGGCACGGTCGGCTTCTCTGGCGACTTCCTCCTTATAAAGTTCCTCGATATGGGCACGTTCCTTCTCTACTTGTGAGAGTTTCTGACGCTGTGTTTCCTCAGCAGTGACTCTGACCGGCATGATGCGCTTGACATTTGATTTGTTCTCGTCGAACTTGACCACATATCCTGACTTGAATCCACGCCACTGCCATTTCTTATAGGCTCCGGAATAGTTCTTGTGCAGGAAATAGTAGTACCAACCCGGAGCGAACTCCCACGGGCCGTTCTCCATCGAGCGCCATTGCTTCTCCTTTTCCTGGTCACGGATTTGTGGAGTCTTGGCATAAGATGTCATCGGCATAGCCAACAGAGCGGCGCCGGCGAATATTGTTGCGATGTGTTTAATTCTCATATCCTTTGTTCCAGTTGTTAATTACGATTTTTACTATTTCATCCTTTACCTCCGAAGTCAGTATCTCCCAGATATAGTCAGGCTTCCATCCACATTCGGTCACGAGGTAACAGTAGAGATTGGCATTGTCGATGATGTACCGGGCGCGGTCGATAGAGTTTTTGAGAGTCATCACAAGGTTAAGTTTCTCGTCCATGGATGCCTTCATCAGATTGATACCCGAGGCTGCGACAGCGGCATACAGCTTATAGCAATGCTTTATCTCTCTTGATATAGCCACATTCGCTTCGGTATAGTACCAAGCCACAAACGGCTTCTCCTTTACATACTTGAATGTGTTGACTGTAAAATCCTTATACTCTTTTGACAGCTGATACATTGAGCTTGCTGTGGACGATATGGCACCGGCAAGTACCACATAGGAATATGCGTTATTGAGCTTTGAGTCGAGCGTGGTGCGGACATCATTGAATTTCCTTGCCCCTTTGGTCACGATTGACTGTTCCCCGAAGCTCGTGGCGATGCGAGTCAATACCTGGTCTTCATCTTTCTTGATGCACTTATGAAGAGCCATCAATGCCTCTGCTGTCGGCAAATCTTTAGGAAAATCGAATATTTCCGCTGCCCAGGATGACAATGAAGAGGAAAGAAGAAGTGCGGACGCTATGAGTTTTATGGCGAGAGGTTTCATCACTTGCCCCAGTTGAATAGTTTGGAATAGTCCTTGTAAATCCATTCATGGTCGAGCTGCAGGTCTCCCCATTTTATGGGAATCAGTCCGTTCCAGTCCATAATCAGACCGCCGACAGAGTTCTGCATGACCATGATGTTTGCCCACCCTTCCGGATCGATTGCAAAGAACAGGTCGTTCATCGTTGCATACCGGGCCATCGCCATCATACCCTGAACCTTGTAGCGTATCTCCATAAGGTCGGTGTAGATTTTATTAGCGACGGTCAGACGCTCGTATCTGTCAAGAAAGTTGTATCCGTCACCCTTGGTCTCGGCGGTAGCCTGACCTTGGAGGGGATTCTGTATCTTGGCATTGTTGACGATATTCACGAAGTCTGCCACAAGCTGCTGTGTCTGGGTGACAAGATTGCCAAGTTCGTTAAGGCAAAGGACCTTGTTGGTGAATTTGGCTTTGTTCACGACCTTGACAAGTTCAGGGACATCCTTGATGATGTCAAAGGCACACCGACCGATCTCGATATAATACTTGCTTTCGGTGCCGAAGCCGGAGACATTCTCCATTGTCAGCTTGTAGAGTTCCTTTATGGTGGCCATGCTCACGGTATATTGTTCGAGCTTGTTCTGTTTAGCTGATATGGAGTCGAGTCTTTTGTTGTGCTGGTCTTCGATAGCTTTCTGTGACGCTGTGTTGGCGGCTACCTGACCGATACAGTAAGGGTCGATAACGATTCGCCACTGAGCGGATGCGGAAAATGCGGCGACACTTGCCACCGCTGCAATCATATATCTTCTCAAGCTGTCCATAAACTCATTACTTTCTGATGTTTGTTAATCTGTCTGGCGAAATCAAGGTATTTTCCGATACCGGCTTTCTTGCGGTCAATCTCTATATGCGTGATTGCCTCCTGCATGGTGCCGTAGTGACGGAGATAAATTTTCAAGGCTTCCTTCTCGGCTCGCTCGGTGGTGTATGCCCAGTAACATTCGGGCGGCTCCTCGACGCCGTACACATCCGAGTTCTGTCCACGGCATATCCACACCTCCTTGAAATAGTTGCGGTTGTCATGGTTGTTGAGCGCGTTGATTGTGAAAATCTGCTGTCGTTGAATCGGAGTGAGACCGAGAATGGCGGCTATATCCTCATACCTGTCCTTGAACTTCGTCTGGTCAAGAAGTATCTTCACATCCGAGTTGTTGATGATAGCCTCCTTGACAATCGGCGAATCAATCACGTCATTGAGTTCCTGGGTAACAACACCGGCTATGCCGTGGAACTTGCGGACTGTCTTGTAGAGATATTTTATATACTCGGCCATGGTAGGCGACGCGATTGCCTTCCACGCTTCCTCAATTATCAGGGCCTTGCGACCTTTCTTGATACGCATTTTCTGGAGAAACACATCCATGATAATCAGCACCACAATGGGGAAAAGCACCGGGTCATCCTTAATCTTATCAATCTCGAATACGATAAATTTCTCGTCAAAGAGATTCACGTCAAGGTCTGAATTTAGAGTCATCTCCAGCTCGCCGCCACGGTAGAACTGTTTGAGGATAGCTGCGAAGTCGCGGATGTCAAACTTGATTTTCTCCAAAGACGTAATCTGGGGAATACGCTCCAGCGCAAACTCATAGTAGGAATTGAACGACAGACCGTTCACCTTGAGCCGGCGCTTCTGTTCCTCCATGTGGTCAATCTGCTTGTCAATCTTGATAAGCATAGAGTTTTCATAGAGTTCTTTTTTGAACACCTCAATTTTGTTTGCGGCATGACGTTTTTCTGAATCGGTTGATGCTTTGTCTCGGACAATGGCAGTCAGAGCACGACATTGGCGAATCATCTTTAGGCGACGTTCCTCGGATGGTAGAATAAGCGCGTGTTTCTCTATCATTCCTATAGGTTCGTCCATATTAATCTGCTCGTCAATATCCTTCATTTCAGAATCAAACCGATCGAAATCATTTTCCATTTTCGCGGCCACAAGTAGCTTCTGTCTCAAACCGTCACGTTCATCATCAGAAAACCGCTCAAATGGATGGAAATAGGCATCGTAGTATTCCACGATTGTCTGGTTGACAAGCATATCCTCGATTTTTGAGGGCATTTCGTTACCTTTGAAAATCAGGAATATCAGAGATTTGAGAAAGTTCTTCTTTTCTCCGAAGTTAAGGTCGTATTCCTCGCGTGTGACCTTAAACGGATTCATGGATATAGGTTTCTCCTTTGAGTAGCTGATATATGTACCTCCGAAGTATCCGCATATACCCTCGTAAGAGTCACCCGTATCAACCATCACTACATCGGTGTTCTGTTCAAGCAGCTGTCGCACAACGCTGTTCATGTGGAAGCTCTTGCCGCTGCCGCTTGGCCCGATACAGAAGAAATTGGCGTTGTCTGTCATCTTGACCTTGCCTTCCTTACCTGTTATGTCGATGCAGACAGGGAGACCTTGGCGATCGGTGTAGTAAGCAGTGAGTGGAGTCTGCTCCGAACCTTTCAGATGCTCCTTAAAAAAGAAGCAAAGGGCGGCGTCCGAAAGTGTGAGGAAAAGGTCATAGTCCGGATTGAAGGAATAGGCATTTCCCGGGAACGAGTCTATGAAGAGTTCCAGCTGATTGTAGGCTGTCCTTGACGGCATTATGCCGCACTCATAGAGTTTGGTCTCCAGATATGATGTGACGGGAGTAACCTTATCAGCCGGACAGCTGACAAGGATATTGAAGTTGGTGTTGACAAGCATTGAGGAGTCGACAGCGAGTCGGTTAAGCACTTCCTCGATGTCAGCCTTGGCAATTTTGTTGCTCGGGTCGGGCATTGAGCCATGACGTTTCGCCTTGGCTTGCAGTTTCCTGAGCAACTTGCGCTGACCCGGAATCTGAACTACCTGATTGAACACCACGCAGTCTGTGAAAGGCACCGATGTCAGGAAAGAAAGAAGGTCGGTAGCGATGCCGTACCCATTGACACCCATAGTGGTATATGGCTTGATAAGCGAAGGAAGGTTGATTTCGTCTATGTCGACAAGCGGATACGAGCGTATCACGCGGTCGCCAATTTTCAGATAATCGTCCGATGCCTTGAAATTGGTCATTGAGAACGGGCCATGCCGGAACTGAAAAGCCATGAACCGGTGGCAGTATTCGCTGACCTCCGGCTTGGAGAGCTTGCGGTGGCGTATCCCTTTCTCTGTCAGAATATCGTCGACCTTTGAGACCTTTGCATGGAAGTCAAGCCACTTCTTCGGGTCATATTGGACGAACTGACCTTTTGTAGCCTCTTGTGTGATTATAAGGTAGGTGCATATTTCGGTAAATTCTCTTCCCTCGAAGTATTTGAAATAGCTCTTTGTCAGGAACTCGGCGTCCTCCGGCACATCATGACGATAAGCCTGCATGCAGAGAATGTCCTGTTTCTGGAGAGCGTAGCCCTCGCCGAGAGTCTGTACTATATTGGAGAGCACATCCTGAAACAGCATGTACTGCTCGGCGTCTGTGCAGAGCTGCTGCACGGGATTGGTCATCGCGAAGATGACCGAAGGCTCTCCCTTGGCTGAAAAGAGTACGACGTTACCGTCTGTCTCCTCCAGCTGAGCGTAGAGTCCGTCGAAAACACGTTTTTTGGATTGTGCCATGAATTATCGTTTGAAAATATTGTGATAAATGAAGATTCCTTTATCCCGTTTCTTGTTGTGAAGCCCGCCGCGCTGTTTGACATAAATCGTCACCAGCCCGATAGCCGCCATGACAAGCATGGCGACGAACCCGGCGAGCTTCCCGAGAACGATGGAGAAGATTATGAATCCGACAAAAGATACTCCGATTGCGGCGGCTGCCAGCATAAGGAAGCGTCCGCGGATCCCCATAAACTCCAGAGGTTTCTGTAACCCTTTGAAAACCGGGTAGCCATTCTGATTCATCGCCATGTCTGTAATGGTCAGGCGTTTCTTACTTGAAGAACAGGGGCAGGGCCTCGCTCAGAGCGATGAAGGCGATACAGCCTCCGATGGTGAGCATGATGGTCTTCTTCACGTCCTGGTCGCCGTTGCTCATCTTGAAGTAGACGTTGAAGGCGCCGACAAGCGCGATGACGGCCGCGATTGCCTTCATGAGATTGGAGACCGGTGTCTGGTATGAAGAGATTTCGGTGGTAGCCTTGGTGAAACCTGCGGCTCCCTTGCTGGAAGCCATCATGTCGCCCACTGTGAGAGTGAGGGCGCCGAGGGCAAGAACGCCCTTGCGTGCAAAACCTGAGTTTTTGAAGCGTGCGGCGGCACGCAGACATCTGTTTTTAATCTTGTGCATTTCTGATGTTGTTTTTCGTTTTGAACTGGGGCGTTAAAGACAACACAGGGCACTAAAGACATCATAGTTCGATAAAGGCAACAGGAAAAATGGAGCAGAGAGGGAGGAGATGCTGTTCAAGCGGCATCACATTTCATTACAATATTCTGAAGGTCGGCGGTTCCGTCATTGGATACTTCATTCGTGAACTGCACCAGATTCTCGACCTGCATACCGTTCGACATGCAGGGTTCACGGTAAGTCTTCCTGACATTGAGTATCGGGCCGTCATCGGATGTCTCATCGGTTTTCTCCGCAGGTACGGATTCCGGACTGTCATCGGCCGACTTGCCGCGATGCTCGTCAATCACAGACTGTGGAATTTCCCATGACTTCGGATCGTAGGCATCATTCGGTTTCTCTGAATCCGTTGTCTTATCCTTTTGTTCAGGACTTGCAGGCTTGTCTATATTTTCGGAAGTCACCTTTGTTTCATCGGGCTTCACCTTATCAGACTCAGACTCTTTTGCCTTCGAGTCAGTCTTGTCTGTATTCTCCGGCTGAGTTTTGGGCTGTGTCACAGGCTTTATATCGTCACGTCTGACCTGAATGGGCGTGAAGGTGCCGGCTTCATCTGAAATGTCGATATCGACCTCCGGTTCCTTCTCCTTTTCCGACTGTTTTTTTAGATTCTCTTTGTAGATGTCCAGGGCGATCATCGCCACATAATACAGTACGAGCAGGACTACAAGCACTGCGAAAATATCTCCGAATTTCATAGTGTGGTTATATTGCTACGGTTAATTCTTCGTGAGGCCACGGGGCAAAGCACAGTCCATATTTGGAGGCGGCAAGTTCCTTTTTAGTATCGCGGTTCTCTTCTGAAGTGAAATAAAGTATGTTTGCGGCTCTCTCCACTATGTATCCGGCGGATTTGAGCTTCGCCCTAAACCGTATCTTGGCGCGGTTGGTGACGACCTTTATTCCGGTCAGCGGGTCGAGTCCGAATATGAGTCTTCGTTTCTCACGTTTGAGTATGTTATGCCTGACGCGTGACCGGATGCCGGAGTTGACAGAAGTGGTGCGTTTAAGACCGAGTTGCGAGACGATTCGGGCTACGGTAGTCTTTGACACTCCCGCCATCTGTGCGAGTTCTGAGTAGGAATGGTTCTCGAAATTATTGCGGATTATGGCCGCTTTGTCGAGCCATTCGCCGTTCATACCCTTTGACAGTCCGTATTCACGGGCCTTCTCCTTTATTGTAGTGCAACCGAATCCAAGAATCTCCGCCGTCCGTTCGATTGTCTCGACCGGATAAAGTTCCTTCAGACGTGCGGTGTGCTCGTCAGTCCATTTGTTCCTTTTCACTGGCATACATTGTTAATGGGAGGGAACATACTTTTCTTGACACGGCGCAGTTCCATTAGTCTGGAAAGATGTCGCTTGAAAAAGGTGCGGACTATCGCGCTTACGATGTCCGGGCGACTACAGCCCAGAATCTCGATGTCGTCGATTGTCTCGCAGATGTCGCGATCGATACGACATACAAGGCGTTCGTCCCGGCTTCGCTTTGTCGGGTCGTATGATTTAAGCTCGGACATGAAACTGGTCCACTCCTGAGTGTTGGAGCAAGTGTTTTCCAGAGTAGATTCAGACAGCTCTTGTTCATTAAGCTCAGCAGCACCGACGGCATCCTGTAAAGCCTGCTTTGATTCGGCTTCGGTATCTGCTGCCTCGACATGCGGGATCGGCTCATAGTCATCGGGCATGAGTATTTCCCGGCGGTGGCCGTCAGGCTTGATTTCCTCTCCGGCTGTTTTACTGTTCGGGGTTTTCATTGTTTATCGGTTATTACGGTTTCTGGATTATCATCTTTTTCTATGCCTGACGTGGTTTTCTCGGCGAGGTCGTGCATCATCTCTATAAGCGTAGGGGTGTCGGGATTCTTCTGCTCGGACTCCGACTTCTCTGTTTTTCTTATCGGATCAAGTGTGTCAAACATATCATAGTATATTTTGTCGAATACCGGGATGACGAGCTTTGCCTGCTGGTCGAAGAACATCACAGTGCTGTATCGCTCCATGTCTGCCTTTCTTGAGACTTTCGGCGTGACTGTTCCGTATCGGCTGTATGTGTCACGGGCCTCGTCCCACAGTTTGAGTTCATCTCTGGTTCCTACACGTCCGTCATGGAGATTCGGTATCAGGAAAAGATTTGTCCGCATGGGCTTCGCCAGATTGCGTTTGTGCTTTTCAAGCCCGATTATGAAGAGGGAGGTGGATGATAGTGTGGTCTTGTCATAGTGGAACGGGATAGCAAGAATATCGGAATTAGTCAGCAATGTGGCCGTGTTCTTGTCTGTCACATTGCCGGGGGTATCAATCAGAGTGACATCATAATCCTGATTGTTGAAGGCTTCGCCAAGCAGCGCCCGTACCTGTTCAAGATTGTCGAACTTACATTTCTCGACAGGGAACGTGACGGCATCCTGACCGTACCTGTCCACATCCGCTATCCTGCGTCTGTATATCGAGAGCTGCGCGTCACAGTCGAATACACGGACACGCACTCCCTTTGCCACGAGGTAGTGGGCGAAGAGGACGCAAAGCGTTGTTTTGCCGACGCCCCCTTTTTGATTGGCGAATGTGACCAAAGCCGGAATCTGGATCATCTGTGCGGTTTATTAATTGTTTCTTCGCAAAATTACCCATGACCGATGCCCCGGGACGAAATGCACAACACTATTCATGACAAATCACATAATTTATCAGGGAATAATCTATTATTGGCTAATGAGCAATGGTTTAAGCGACCAAAGTCGGAACGTGAGAAAGTTCCCGTTACTTTTTTTACATCTTCAAAGAGCGTCCATCATCAATATCATCGTAGCCTTTCTTGTTGCCGACCTCCCATTCACGGTTGGCGTCCTGACTTCCACCACCGGCATCGCGCAATGCTCTGACTCTACTCACTTTCTTTATTGCTCTTACGGCAGTGGACTTCACATTCTTCTCCTTTCTCTTTCGTGGCTTGTATTCCATACGGCTCATATCGAATCCGGCGGATTGCAGGTCAATTATGACATGCCGTTTGAAGTCAACAACAAAAACATTTCCATCCTCCGAATGATGAATCTGGAATCCAGCTTCCCTTATTGTCTTCTTCACATTGCTTATCTCCGGATTGTCGAATATTTCACTCAGCTTCTTTATCGCTGCGAGAGTGTTTTCATCCCTTTCTGACGAGAGGGAAAGAAGGTCTTTCCTTTCCACCTTATAGATTTTACACAGATGGTCAAGTTCAGCTTGAGTCACCGGACAGAAAGCCTCGATTCTGCGGATCTTGTCATTTCTCAGAACAGTATCCCCGATAATGGGGTTGAGCTTATGCACCGGCTTATGGTTGAAGTAGAGTACACCTCTTTTGAGATATGCTCCGGAGCGGTATATTACTTTGTTTATGGCGTAAGTATCGGCTTTCGGATTCGTTTCAAGAATTGAGTCAATCAGAGCTTCTATCCGTTCAATTCTCTCCTCATGTGTGGCGAAGTCAAGCAGGTCTTCCATTTTAAGGATATGGCCTCCATGAACGGCTTTCTTGTTCTTGTGGTCGATGATGATATATCCGTATGGATTGTCCTTTCTGCCGAAGAATACAAGATCAAGACCGAAATTCTTTTTCAGGTCTGCCTGAAGCCCCTTGACATCTGTGTTGATATTCCGATATTTAAGCATTATGGCTCGGAGCTTCCATTTGTCTTTCTTCGACATCCCATGCTTTTGGGACAGAGGCTCTATGTCCGATACTTTGACTTTCATCTGGACTGTGCCTTGTCTCTTTATATATAATGTGTCGTCCTTGACGTATGACTCATATCCCATTGAGGATAGGATTGCCTTGAACTGTGCAGTTGACGAGAACGCATACCCTTTGGCGGTCTCGAAATCCTTATCCATCTTCTTGGCTGCACTTTGTCCGAGTATCTTGTCTATCGCCTTTTGGGAACGGATACGCTCCTTGCTGTCGTTTATCTTGGTGCCGTCGGGCGCTACTCTCGATGTGATGATATGGATATGGTTGTTCTCTGTATCGCGATGTGCATAGACAAGCAATGGCTGTCCTTCTTGCCCATATCCCATCTCATCAAGATAGGCGTGGGCAAAGTCAAGCAGCTCTTCCTCCGATATCTCCTTTCCCTTGCACGATACGGCGAGATGAAACTGGGTTTTGGAGATTCTGGAGTTACGGGCGGAGTAAGTTTCAAGATATGCACGCAGATCCTCCGGCGTGTATTGTCCGAACAGGTCTCTGTCCTCGATGATTCCAAAGTTCTTCATCTCGATAAGACGAGCAGTCCCTTTGGCTACTTTTCTCTCATTATATAGGACGGCGTGGAAGTTGGAGCCTCCCGGCAAAATGGTGGCTATCATGTATTATGTGTTGTTGGAAGATGTATCATCGGACAATTAGCATTTGCGTAAAGTACCAATGGATAATGAATCAGCAGATGACGATAGAAAAGCAATGAATGAACGTAGCATGATGAAATGATAATGATGCAATGCCTTATGATAAAAGTGCAGGTAAGAGACGATAAAGAATCAGATTACCAATCTTCCATATCCATATCTACCGACAATAGATAATGTGACGATAGATTATTGGCGTGCCGGATGAACATAGTTCGTTTGGCATGTATGGTCTATCATTAATCAAGCATATATAGACAATGAAACGTTTGTCAAGGACGCATGATACATTGTCTGTTTGACTAACGATAGCTATATCATCAAGCGATGCTCGAAGTCACTGTGTCATGTGATAAATGTATCAGCGTAACTTAGCGGCCTTTTTCGTAACGTCAATAAGTTCCGATCTGATGGCTGAAATAAGGCTCTCCGTGGCTTTGACGGCTGGCATGACCTCTCTTTCCACATAACTTTTTGTGAGGATACCGGCTATGGCAAGCTCATTGGCTCTCTTCATCGACTGGTTGAGATTGGACGATATATGGTAAAGCTCGTTGTGGAAAGATTTGTAGAATCCGCCCAGTTCATTGATAAGCTCCAGACGTTTCTTGGCATCCGTGTCTGAAAACTCGGCGATAGCCTCCCTTATGTAATGACTCACTGAGGAATAACCGGATGATTTCTCCCTGATATACTCAGCTTCCTGCTCTGTGAGCCTAAGCTCGATTCTCCTGTTTCTTCTATTCATAACTGTCTGATAATGTTTACAGGGAGCGTTATCTCATACTCATATCGCCGGAGGCGAAACAGCGGCTCTGCCGCCACCGCCGCGCAGCGGTCGGCAAGTCGCTTTTCGGGGGCAAAAACCGCAGGTTTTTGTACGGCGAAAAGCACAACTTGCTTCCCAAAAACTACAACTATGGGCATAGCTCCACAAGGTTCTCAGAGGCAAATTTACCTATGCTCATACCTGCTCAAAGAAATGCACAACACATTTCTCATCATACAATCGTTAACGCTAATTTTGACTAACGGATTATGACCGATGACATATCGGACGATGCTCCATATGCCATGATACATCGTTCAGCTGTATTTGATAGATTGTTCCATGATAGCTCTTCTGCAATAGATTGACTCATTGACTACGCGATAATGAAAGATTCTCCTACTGGTTCTATTATGTAATACATGATAGATGCTCATTGATAAGATAATAAGTGTATGAACCAGTCAATGATTAATGAGTACCGGACTTATGATACATTATGCAATCAATCATGTCTACATAATCAATGTACGCATATAACTTAATCGAATGACCGAATAGCCGTCGTTCATGCTCTCTTGAGAAATCTATCATCGTCCCGATTCACAGCGATAGATGTTGAGCCATTCAATCCGGATATGATAGATGAACTGATGAGAGAAATATCGGTCAGTCAATGATTCATGAGGGAATAGAACATGATGCCGACTCCCCGGGGTGTCGTTTCCTCAGTATTCATCGAAAGCAATCGTAATAGAGGTCTTGAAGAGGCAGTAAATCCAGTGAAGGGAAGAAGCCGATTTTAACACTTAACATGCTGTATCTGAGGTGATTTTAGCCCTTGAAAATTTGCGTAATTCATTTATTTTCAGTAATTTTACGAGAGGGAACAGACAAACTGAACCTCTTTCTCTCACCCTTAAAATCGGATGTTATGTTTGAATTGCTCCTTACAATATTTCTTATTCCTGTATTCACAGTCGCCATACTTCTTTTTAAGTTTGCTTTCTGGCTCCTGGGGCAGTTGCTCCGGCTTACGGTATGGTTGGTCAAGGCTGTGTTCAGTTGGTTAGGGATAGCTGTCACTTGGCTGTGGAGGAAGGCTGTCATACGTTATAATGCGCGGCAGCAACAGACGATTCCCTGAAGCCCAACAATAGGGCAAAGAAAAAGCCGTATCAGTCATTGTGAAGTGACCGACACGGCTCTGTGTGGTAATGTTGCGGGTCTGTTCCCTCGCGTGATTATTTATTTGCGGCTTACGGCGATGTCAAAAGCCTTTTCCTTTTGTCCTTTCGTAGACAACATCCTTGTCAGCGTCCACATTCGTAATGCGGAACTGTACGGCTGCTCTGTCGGGGATAGTATCCGGCAGCATCGGCACAAGTGCCTTTATGACTTCATCGACGGTGTTGAAGCCGATGTCCTTGACTTCGGCGAGTAATTCGCCTTTGAAATACGCCCGTCCTTGTATCATCATCTTCTTGGATATGCGGAAGAGCTTGTCTTTTGGCTCTTCAATATCTCTTGCCTTTCCTTGCTTGCTCTTCTTGGTAGTGAAGAATACGAAGTCGATTACCTTGGCGTTCAAGCGCCATGCAGGAGAGAAGTCAATCTTTACATAGCCTTTGGTGATATTGAAGCCGCTGCTGTGGTTCATGCCAAAGGCGACCTCATAGAGATTCGCGTCACAGTCATTCTGTGCGATGGTTCCCCAGGTATGACGGAATGTGTAGACACAATAGTATTTCTCCTGCTTCATCCCCATGTCTTTGCAGATTTTCTTGATGCCATTGTTGACATTGGCACTGAAGCTGTCAGAGTCGCAATAGCGGAAATGGAAGTTGAAGAGGTATTCATCATCCACCGGTGAGAGATACTTGTCGAATATGGGCTGAATGAAAGGCTCCACACGCATTTCAATGTATGCGTCATCCGAACGACTGTTTCTTGTCTTTGCTCGACAATAGCATATCACTCCGTCATGATAGTCCTTCTTCTTCATGTAGAACAGGTCGACCGTATTATTTCCTCCAAGGCAGAGCACAAGCATTGCCACATCGCGTCCAAGTTCAGGAAGCGAAGAAATCATCTTTGTCTGGGGAAGGGGACGATTGAAGAACTCACGACAGGCTTCCGCACTGATGGCTCGCTGGCTGCCTTTGTCAGCTTTGGGAATCTTGATTTTGTTCCATGGGTTGAATTTAATCTTTACGATTCCCTTCTCCTCGTCATTCAGCTCCATGATAGCTGCCTTATATATCTGTCTGATGCAGACAGGATACATCTCCTTGGCTCGATTGGTCAGAATGAGCGTTTCTATCCAGTTCTTCAGAACAGCCGTTGTCAGCTGCCCGAACATAAGCTTGTTCGTACCCACATAGCGTTCAAGATGGGCGACAGCCATCTTGTAGTTCTTAGCGTTGCGCTCGTGACCGGTATTTATCATCCGGTTTATATGAATCTTGGCATAGTCGCTGAAACATATGTCGGATGACTCTGTGGTCAGGAAGTCGATAACCTGATTCACGTCCCATTGCTCGATATTTACCGTATTGAGCATGTTGTTGTATCGGATGATTACATCCGCACAATACTTCAGAACGAATGGATCCTTGATCTCGTTGTTCTTGGTCAGCTCTTTCTTGGTGACCATCTTGTCCGTCTTGATGTAGCCCAGCCATCTGCGGTGCGTGACTCTGATATACACCTGCCAGAAGCCATCACTCCTTGGACGCCGGACGCATGCTTTAAGATTTGCCATAAAACTCGTAATATTTGATGTTTAATATTTAATTATAACTCTCTGATATGTAGCTTGTTACAATGGTAAACATTTGGTAAACATCTGGTAAACGGGCATGGTTCAAATGGTAAACAATTGGTAAACATTTCCGCTCAAAAGTACCCGGATAGTGATGACAAATGAACGGTCGGAGCATAAAAAATTAGGCTGTAATCTTCTGATTTCAGAAGCATTACAGCCTAACTTACTGATATTCTTAGATGTCGGAACTAACGTCTATTAGTCCTCTATCGCGGCCTGAGCCGCGCTCGAAAAGCACGTAATATCGGATATTTAGAGCGGCCTTGTAAGTTTCCTTACATTTTGGCTAATCATTCATTTTTGATTCATTGTTTTTGACGGTCTAACAGAGAGGGCGGAAACCCTCTATTTCTTTCAGAAATGCCCCTCTGCCGGACTTTACAGCCTCGGTTGAGGGTTTTATTGTTTTTTGTAATGTTGCGCCTGCAAATACCTTAAAATGGCTTCTTGTTCAGCGGCCTTGTCGTAGCGGTCTATCGCCCCATACGAAGAAAATCTCTTTGCCCAACCTCGGAAGGTGTTGCATTCTCCAGTATCGCTGTCGGTATATTCGTCATTCCACATCTCGGAAAGAGAGGCGTATGCTTCCGCAGGATGAGAGCCGATAGCATCTACAATCTCGGCAGGATATTGGCGCATGAGCAAATCAATCCATTCGTCCATGTCAATGCCGGGATTCTCATGCAGGATGTTCCATGCACACTCTTTCAGTTCACCATAGAAGTCCGGCTCATCATCGTCAGGCCAATACATGTCATCTATTTTCTCTTCCATATCCATGTCCCATGAGTTTGTTTATCCGTGATTAGATACTTCGCAACTGAATAAAGTCCACGGAGAACCATTATCAGCCATAACAGAGTGGCAGTGCCAAGCACGTTTAGCCATGTCGGCTTATCCACCCACGACATAAGGTAGAGCAGATACCGCACACCTCCGAATGCCGTTGAGATTAGCAGGCTCAACACGGCCAACCATACGAGATGGGCAATGAACTGAAACAAGGTTTTCATCGTGTCAGCAGAATTTCCTTTGTAGTATTAACCACACCCTCCGCAAATGTTTCGGGAAGTACATACGACCAATCGCCATAAGGCTCATCGTCCGAATATGCAACCTTCCCATCTTTGCCATAGCCGACCGACTTAACGACTTTCACCATGTCGAAGTCGGGCGAGATAAGCCAAGTTTGTTTTGTCATCGACTTTTCGGGGTCATCGGTAAACTCCCACTTGATGAATATTCTATAACACCCATCAGCCTGCAGCTTGACATCCTCATACACAAACACCCATTCGGGCTTCTCCTCCGACCACTCGATTGCACATACCCACGCAGGTTTCTCCGCATGCACTGGAAGCAATGCAGTAAATGTCACTAAGAGGAAGAGCAAACGTTTCATTTCGCTCTAAGGTCAGAGATGCGCTCTTTAAGGTCAGAGATGCGCTCTTCTTTTTCTGCAATAATCTTTTCAAGTAGTCTGACACGCTCTGCGAGAACAGCATCACCTACAAGGACGGAAATATCCCCACTATCCGATGCAGGCGAATAGTCACCCTCGGTATGCACCTCGTGATAGTCTATGCTTGCGTAGAGTTCAAAGAAATTAAAGTTTAATGCCCGACTTACAGCAACAAGCCTCTTGGTGTCTATGCTCTCTCCATTGAACACTCTGCTCACGTTCTGCTGTGGCATTCCAATTCTTGACCCAAACTCCTTTTGAGTTAGGCCGGACTTATCAAATCGGCTTTTTATCTCTTCGCCGATGTGGATGTCGGGTATTGGCTTCATTTATTCACCTATATTAACAATTAACATCAAACAAAGTTAAAGACAGTTAAATAACACATCATTATGATGTTGGAAACATAATTATGATTATCTTTGCACTCAAAGTTACTAAAAAGTAATCAAAGTACCGAAAGAATGGAAATAAAAAAACTCAAAACCGCTTCTCTCGCCGATGCGCTAAAGGATATGACTATCGGCGAAACGTGTGTCGCTCCTGATGGTTATCAGCCTAAATCGGTAACCAAGACGTGTGTAGAACTCAAGGAGCAAGGTTACCTATTTCAAACCTCAACACGCTCCGGCGTGCAGACAATAACCCGACTGAAATAAAAAATTGACTATGGCACGAAAGTATTTCAAGGCAAAATCAGAGGCGCGTAAAGCACTCGCCGACCGCAAACGCAATGACCTTACCTGTTGCGATGAGATTTTCAGAATGCCGAAAGGCACACGTCACGCAGGGCAATATGCCGTCTGCTCACACATGGAGTACCTAAACACCTATTGACCTATGGCAAGCAATCACGAAATCTTCTATGCGATTTGCTCCCTCTTCAACGAGGGCGAGGCGGTGGTCAGCATCGACAACGCCAAACAGGTAATAACCGCAGCTCGTCACACTCTTCCCGAATTTGTGGTCTGTGCGGGGTTATTCGACCCGGATAGCAAGACAATCGAACTCTATGTGGAGAACTACAAAGACGCAAAATGATGAAGACCACTGAGCAGAAGAGAGCGCAGGCACAGCGCATTGTCAATCTGATTGACACCCGTGGCGACTGGGTCAATCGCCTATATCGCTTTACCCAGTACCTCCTCAAATATCACCCCGATTTGATAATCATCAACAAATAACAATAGAATGAAAAAGTACATCATAACTCTCGCACTCGCGACTGCCCTGCTGACCGGTTGCACCTCCAACAAGGTCGCTCTTGAAAATCTCCGTGGCGAAATCTCATGGAACGCATTCTGCGATGCACGCGGATACGACCGCACCGACAACACCTATACAGCCGTCAACGAGTACCTCGATACTTGGTGCGGCTCAGTGGATGAAGAAGCTGCACTCATTGAGGCAGGAGTTGAACCCTATTAAATCCCACCGCCATGCTACACAAGATAGAAAAGATATACCTCATCGCGCAGCTCACATTTTCATTCCTCGTGATTCTCTTCGGAGTTAGTTACAGCATTCGTTGCCTCGTAGCTAATCAGATATTCTGCGCCCTCTGCTTCGCCGTAATAGGATACGTCAGCGGATACCGCCTGCTGTTCAAGGCTTCAATGGCAGAACTCCGAGAATACAAACAACGTGTTGGCAAATGACATTTCTCCAGTTCTCAGACAAGAGCGTACCCTACGGCGTATTCGTGAAAGATGTAGCCGCCGAGGTTGCTGTATTGCTCCAACAATTCAAGGACGGCCCCGAATACATCAGCCAAAACAAGGCTTTTGCGATTTTCGGCAGGGCAAACGTGGAGCGGTGGCGCAGGCAGGGTAAAGTCACTCCCTGCAAGCGTCCGGGCAAGATGGAATACCTCACGGCAGACCTGCGACTGCTACAAAGAACTCAACAGGACTATTTAGACCCGACCAAATAGTCCACCAATGGGAGATAAAGACCGCTAAAGGTTACGAGGCGGCCCAAGTAGCGGACAGCGCGCACCGCGAAAGACATTAGACACTCAGTGGCAGGTTCGACTCCTGCCTCTCCCACCAACATAGATGACATAAGTTTAACTTTCAACCCCAATGAATTATGTGTAATACCACACAGCAACAGCAGGCCGTAAACTCGGATGCCTCCAAGGAGTTGACCGCACTTGACGTTGAACTCAAGCGCGTGGAAACTCAGATGAGGATTGCCGAGTTGCAATCTACTATGGACTACAACCGGTCCCTCGCAGGTCAGATGCAACGGCAGTTTGAAACATTCCAACGTATGGCCAAGCCTCTCTCGGAGTCCAACTTCGTTCCGGCCGCCTACAAGGGCAATCTCGGTGACTGCGTCATCGCCGTAGAAATCGCGTGCAGGCTTAATATCCTGCCCCTCACCGTCATGCAGAACCTCTGCGTGGTCAAGGGCAAACCGACATGGAGCGCAAAGTTCCTCATCGGATGCGCCAACACCTGCGGACGCTACAGCACGCTTGACTACCGCTTCACCATTGACGGCAAGGTCGGCGAGGTTTCCTACAAGACGTGGGTAAAACGAGAGGGTAAGAATACCGAAGTATTGAAGCCTTTTGAACGTCCCGACCTTGACAACGTGGTGTGCGTGGCCTACGCCATAGAGAAAGCCACAGGCAAAGAACTCGTTTCGCCTCCCGTATCCATCCGTATGGCTGTCGGAGAGGGATGGTACAGCAAGGACGGCTCAAAGTGGCCGACCATGCCGGAACTCATGCTCCGCTATCGTGCTGCCTCCTATTGGGTGTCAACCTTTGCTCCCGAAATGTCCATGGGCTTCCGCACTACCGAGGAGGCGCAGGACATAGTGGACGTGGACTATGAGGAAATCAATGACACCGCCCTGCCTGCTCCCACCAAGCCGAAGCCAAGACCGACAACAGCCGCCATGGAGGATGCCAAGGACAGACTCCGCAATCGCGGAACAAAGACCGCAGGCACCGAGCCTGCCAATCAGCAACCCTCAATTGATATGCCATGACACAAGCTATCAACAAATATTCCCTTCTGAGTGGTGACGAGTTGGAGAATCACTTCTCAAACTTCCTTATCGACTCATGGTCTTACTCCGCTGTTGCGACTTTTTCCCGCAACGAAAAGGAGTTTGAACGCCGATACATCTATCGTGAACCCTCACGCCGTTCTGCTACAACAGTAGCCGGTACCGCGTATCACGCAGCCCTGCAGCTCTACTTCGAGACCCTGCGCGATGACGGCATAGAGGCTACCATTGCTGAAATGGAGGAGGCGGCTTTCGCGTCCATAGATGAAATGAAAGCCAACGAATGGAAACTTGGCAAAAAGACTCCCACGGTTGAGAAGTGTGTGGAAGTAGCCACAAAGACCGCCACCGCTCTCATCGCAAACTTCTATAAGGAACGCTCCCTTTATACCTCCGACATTGCCAAGATTATAGCGGTTGAGGTACGTACCAATCAATGGCTCGTTGTCAATGGCGTAGATATACCCCTGCCTTGCCACGGACAGATTGACCTCGTTGTGAAACTCAAAGACGGCAGGATTGCCATCATCGACCACAAATCAAAATCCGCATACACGGACGATGCCGAACTTGCCTACACCGGTGCCAAACAGGCAATCGTTTATGCTCTCTCTTGGGAGGATGCTAATCCCGGAATCACCGTTGATGAAGTGTGGTACATGGAGAACAAGCACAGCACCAACAAGGACGGCTCCCCGCAGCTGAAGAAGATGGTCATCGTGCTTGATCCGGACACACGCAGGTTGTATGAGGCCATCCTATACGAACCCCTGCGCCGTGTAATACAGGCTACGCAAGACCCCGACTACCTCTATACCATCAACGATGCCGACCCGATGACCGACCGCTCGGAACTCTACAACTTTTGGGCGCGTACCCTCATTGCCGACATTGATGATTTCAACATCCCCGAAAGCAAGAAGATACTCATTACTCGTCGTCAGCGCAAGATGCGCGATGCCTCAACGGCCTCTATCTCTCCCAAAGTAATCACATCATTCCGCAAAAAGGCGGCAACATTTATCTCATACGAACTCCGTGACGATATGACTCCACAAGAAAAAATAGAACATACCCTCCGTTCATTCGGGATTATGGCCAGAGTGGCACACGTCCTCGGCGCATACTCCTCAACTTCCTACCTGCTTGAAATCGGCGCAGGTGTCAAGATTGCCAACATCGCTTCCCATGCGCTTGACATCGCCAACGCCATTGACGTGCCGTCCGTGCGCGTCCTGCCCACGCTGTCAATGCACGATGGCCACTCATACCTCTGTGTGGAAGCACCCCATCGCTCCGGCGAAACGCTCATGTGGGATGCCAAGTACCTGCAAGGCTCACGCCTGCCCATCGGCCTTGACAACTTCGGCGAGACAGTTGTGTGGGACATCAACAATCAGTCCACGCCCCACATGCTCATCTGCGGTGCAACAGGCTCGGGCAAGTCGGTCTGCATCAAGAGTACCATTGAATACGCTCGCCTCGCAGGCGTGTCGCGTATCATCGTGCTTGACCCCAAATATGAATTTGTCGGCAACCTGCCCGGCTGTGAGGTTATCTCCGACATTACTGACATTGAGAAGCGCATGAAGGAACTCGTTGACGAAATGCAGAACCGCGCCAAGACAGGCGCGAACAGCAAGACACTCATCGTCTTTGATGAGTTTGCTGACGCTGTTTCCTCGGCTCGCTCCGGCAAGGAACTTAACATCAAGGAAATGGTGACTGTCGGTCAAGACCGCAACGGCCTGCCGAAAAGGGAGCTCAAAACCGTTGGCCGTGAGAAATCTCTTGAAGAAAATTTGAAGATGCTCCTGCAAAAGGGTCGCTCCCTCGGCTATCGTATCGTAGCCGCCACACAGCGCGCCTCCACCAAGGTCATCACGGGCGATGCAAAGGTCAACTTCCCCGTGCAAGTCTGCTTCCGCGTCCCCAAGGCTGTTGACTCCAAGGTCGTGCTTGACGAGGAGGGCGCAGAAACACTCGCAGGCCGTGGCGATGGTCTTATCAAATCCCCGGAATACTTCGGCACCGTGCGTTTCCAAGGCTTCTATAAACCCTAATATCCCATCCGTGTATGCCTGACATTTGCAAGACTGACCTGCAAAAGGTGGTGTCCTACCTTGACGAGGCCGCTAAACTCTATGACGCGCTCCCCATGCAGAAATGCAAATGCCGGGCGCACATGATAAACCAGTTGACAACTAAATTAAAATCAAAACTAAATGACAAAAAATGATTTAGCCAAAGAGGTTGCGGTTTCTGAGAAACTATGCCTCTCAACAGCATTCAAAGCTGTGGACGGAGTAATCCGTGTCATCAAGGAAGCACTCGGCAAGGGCGAGGAAGTAACCCTGCGAGGCTTCGGCACTCTCTCCGTTGTTCAGCGCGAAGAGCGCAATGCGGTTCACTTCAAGACCAAAGAACCGATA
>Ga0209694_1001360_pt1 | contig 27298 bp, 24 predicted proteins | sample GluameincwithD2O_FD_187499 | JGI IMG/M metagenome (GOLD analysis project Ga0209694, IMG submission 187499) | Mouse cecum microbial communities from Vienna, Austria - Glucosamine amended microcosms incubated with D2O (SPAdes) (version 2) | ecosystem: Host-associated > Mammals > Digestive system >... | reverse complement strand
GGCAAAAGAAGGATAAAGGGCAAGGTCGAGATAATCATCGACAAAGGAACTGACAGTAGTGAAGACAGAATCCATCTCAATATGAGGGAAGAGAGAATGGAGCAGTGGCAAACGGCCCTGAATCGAGTTATAGTGTGTTTGGTAATTTTGTTTATTGAGCATGAACATATTTTACCAAAAAAGGCACCTCATCCATTACGGATCAGGTGCCTCTTTTTATTTTTGGACTGTCAGAAATTTAACAGCCCCTTTTTAATATTCATCTCATCAGACTTTTACCTGAATCAGGACAAATTGATTATCAACTCATATCTGAAATTCCTTAAAAGATTCCCGCAATATTTAAAAAAGAGAACAAACAAGATAGGATCTGCATATCTGATCTTCGTAATGATGACATTCAGATTTTAGGATCGTCAGTCAATGATCCAGCAACCGATCAGGTTTACGATACGAGGAAATAATATGAATAGAAAATGAGACGTTTCAGGCAGTTGCTTGATTACGGGCAGAATGTTGAAATTCTTAAAAAGAATACGAATGGAACTCTTGCTCTGATCGATGATGAAGGTTTTCCTTACGCTCTTCCGATCAGTTATGTCTTTGATGATGAAAACCGGAAGATCTACTTTCACAGTGCTCGCGCGGGTCACAAGATTGATGCGATCAGATCCAATCCAAATGCTTCTTTTGCCATTGTTGACCAGGACGAGATTATTCCTGAAAAATTTACAACCTGTTTTAAAAGCGTGATCTGCTTTGGAACCATTCAGATTGTTAAAGATCAGTCAGAAATTATTGCAGCGCTCGATATGCTCGCACAAAAGTACTCTCCGAATGTATCATCCATTCTAAGGAAAGAAGAAATCGATGGTTCATTAAAGAGAGTTGCTGTACTCGAATTTGATATTCAAAAAATGAGCGGAAAGCAGGCCATCGAACTGACTAAATGACTAATCCAGCATCCTGAAAGCAAAATTAGTTTCTGCAATTTATTTCGGGCTTTTTGCCTTTGAACATTCGACCACCGCAATCCCCTCAAAATCAGAAAACCGCTGAGTTAAACTGCTCCTTTCAAAAAGCAGTTTTTCTTAGCGGTTTGTTCTTTTATTTTCCTTAACTGAAGAATCTGATTGAATCAGCTTCAAAGAATCTCTTTTTCAAATCTGGTTTGAAGGGGATGGTTTAAGAATTGGCCTGCAAAACAGTTTCCAATCTTTTTTTCTGATTCTTTTGTTCTATTTCTTTTTGTTCCAAAAAGAGATTTAAGGCAGAGGATGATGGCAGGCTAGATAAAGATCGTACCATTCCTGTCTATTCAGCTTCAGATTAGCACCAGCAGCCAGCTGCCTTAGATGATCTGGGTTGGTTGTTCCGGCAATGACCTGCATTGCTGCCGGCAGTCTCAGAATCCAGGCCGCGGCAACAGCCGATTTCGTTACACCGTATTTTTTGGCAAGTTGATCAAGAACTTCATTTAATTCAGGATATTTTGGATGATCCAAAAATGATCCATCTTCCCAGCTGGCCTGTAAAGGACACCATGCCTGGAGCACAATATCATTCTTCATCGCATAGTCCAGAATCTGATCGGTTCTGGAAATGGCATGATCATCCGTCATATTGAAAAAGACGCTCTCATCCACGGCAAGAGCATGAACTGCAGAAAGCTGAATCTGATCAATAATCAAAGGTTGGCTGACATATTTTTGCAGCATTCTGATTTTGGAGGAAGGGAAATTGGAAACTCCAAAATAATGAACCAGTCCATCCTCTTTCAGTTCATTAAAAGCTTCCGCGACTTCTTTTGGATTCATCAATGGATCCGGCCGATGGATCAGAAGAACATCAAGATAGCCGCAATGCAGATTTGCAATGGACTGTTTTGCCTGTTCGATGATGTAGTTTTTTGATGTATCATAGCGTGGTCCCTGATGATCTGGCGTCACGATATCACATTTGGATTGAATGATCATCTGCCTGCGCAATTCAGGCTTTCGTTCCAGTAAATGACCAAAGCGTTTTTCACATTCTCCTCCGCCATAAATATCCGCATGGTCAAAGAAATTAATTCCAAGTTCAAGGGCGGTGCAAACAAGCGCTTCGAGATGTTCATCATTAAGCGATGAAATCCGCATACATCCTAAAGCAATTGTCGAAACATTTAAATCTGTTCTGGGGATCTGAATTTTTTCCATTTTAACTCCTTTTTTTCTGCCATTTCCGAAATGTCTGATCTGGCCTTACTCGCTGCTGTTCATTTTCAGTCTAACGCCTCTCAACCTGATCTATTCAGAAATTAAAAAATTGATTCCTTTCCATATAAAAAGCCACAGTCTGGCTGATCATCAGTCCTGACTGCGGCTTCAATTCTCATCCATTGTTTCAGAGTTTCGGTTGGATCGATTGGTTATAAGGATATACCTGATGATCCATTTAAATCAGAAACTCAAAGCTTTATTTAAAGCCTGATCAAACCATTTCTTTTCAATGAAAAAGCAGACAATAAAAATTGCCAGTGAGACATCAAATCCTGCAGGCAGCCACATTCGAAACAGAAATGATAACAGAACGGCAGCGACATCGAGCATCAGATACCGGTTGATTGAATCAGTCGATCTGATCAGGCGAAGCTGCATTCTCATGTTATGAAACAAAAAGAACAGAGCGGCTATTCCTACGACCGAATCCACCGAGAAGTTAATCAGATAACGTTCATCAATGACAGCCCAGATATACAGAAAGCTCAGAAAGGCTGACATGACAGACATCAGTCCGGCCATCTGAAACTGACCTTCCAGGTTCTTTTTGAACACCGGAAGTGTTTCCTTGAATACCGATGTCTTTGGCCAGATCGAAAGTTTTTTATCCCAGTACGGGTTGGTTTCCTTTTTTGAGATTTTCTTTGACCGAGATCCAGCTATTTCATTCGTTGAAGAGTTCTCATCAAAATTTGGTTCGATGCTTTCAACAAATGCGCCCATTAAGACTTCAGTGTAGAGATTCTTAATGACACCAGGCTCTTTCATCTTTTCAATCTTCTGAAATGCCCGGTCTGCAGATTCAGTCAGATCCAAAGCAACCAATTTTTTTGAAATATAAGGATACATCCATCGGCTTGAAGATGACTTCTCCTTATTTCTTCGTTCTTGCTTGTCTGGTCTGGTTATTTCTTGTTTATTCAGCGTTTTGTCCATCCAATTCTACTTGAAGCTGACGCGGTCTGCGCCTTCAATCAGAACTTCAGTTTCGAAGTATTTCTTCATGATCTGCCATGTATACCATCCATCAAAACTGCCAGCTGTTTCATAGCTTGAATGCATAGCCAGCTGCGGAAGTCCGATATCGACGGCATGAACAGAAACCTGAGCATTCGAAAGGTTACCCAGAGTGCTTCCACCTACCACATCTGAGCGGTTGGCAAACACCTGCACAGGCACATCAGCCAGATTTGCGATCTTTTTGAATACAGCACGGCTGAACGCATCCGTTGTATACTTCTGATTTGCGGATTCCTTGATGACTGGTCCCTTGTTCATATAAGAGCAGTTTACTGCATCTGTTTTTTCAGGATGATTGGGATGAACAGCATGTGCGTTGTCGGCCGATACCAGGAAGGAACGGGCGATAGCCTGATGATAGTCATCTTCAGATTTGCCAAGAGCTCCATTAATCCGGCTTAATGTATCTTTCAGGAATGTAGACATGGCACCCTGTTTGGTGTTGCTTCCAACTTCTTCATTATCAAAGCAGCAGTAAACATTGATGTGGTTCGCAGGTGCGGCATCCACAAATCCCTTCAGGGTTACAAACGCGCATTCAAGATCATCCAGACGGGGGGAAGAAACGAATTCATCTTTCCAGCCCCAGATATTTCCCTTCTGACGGGTAACCAGGAACAGATCTTTACCAATGATGGCATCAGTTGTAACGCCCAGAACTTCAGCAACCATTTCATCAAAGCTGCCTGACTTCATGGCTCCATTAGAATACAGTGGGCACAGATCAACCTGACGGTTGAATTTATATCCATCATTGACCTGACGGTTAAAGTGAATGGCCACATTAGGGATGATCATAATGTCCTTATCAATATAGAAGAGACGGCTTTCAATCTGACCATTGTTTTCAACAAGGACACGTCCAGCAACTGTTAATGGCCGATCCATCCATGTGGAGTCAATCATTCCGCCATAAGCTTCAACATCAAGTTTGAGATATTCACCAGGTCCAGTCAGCTCGGGTACCGATTTAATCTTGTAAACTGGAGAATCTGAATGAGCAGCACTCATCTGGAAATGATAGTTTTCAAGTGCTTCAGGAATCTTGAACGCAATAATTGAAGAATTATTTCTTTTTACGTAGTAGTTATGTCCGGCTTTCAGAGTATAGGGGTTTTCTTCTCTGAGTTCTTCAAAACCGTTTTTAACCAGTTCCTTTTCGATTGTTGCTACCGAATGGAACATGCTTGGACAATGGTCAATGAAGTCGACCATTTCACGGCATAAATCAAGATGATTCATTTTTTACCTCCTGAATCTGTACAAGACAGATTTGAATCCAAAACTAAAATTATAATGTTATTTCTTTGTTCATGATACAAAGTTGAAGCTCTGCACCATTCTTCCAATTCAAAGTCCTGTTTTTTTCTTCAGTTATGAAATCAGATTTCTGGATAGGTGATGAGAGCGAATTAGAACAAACGTCAACAGCGTGTTTTAAGAAATATTGGAACCCACTTCAAATCAGAAAGCCTGTATCGTACCTCACTGCCGGCAGTCTTTAAAAACAATTTTTAAAGACTCGATTTTTGTAATTCACATCTATTTATCGTTTGAAGTCTGAAAATGAAAAACAGGAAGACAGCAAGCTGTCTTCCTATATTATACAAGCCAGATCAGACTTTGTATCTGAAGGCAATAGGTCAAATTGTCTGAATGGTCCAAAGTAAGAGTATCAAAGCAATTATGGTTTAATCTGTGATTTTCAATGATTACTGTGCAGCTTTAGCGTCTTCGCGCTTGCGGATTTCTGGCATAACCAGACCTAATGCAAGAAGAACGAATGGCATAACAATGTTCAGAATAGTTCTGACAATATCACCTTCAGCATATACACCAAGCAGACAGAAGATGGCGGTTACGGCAAAACACCAAGCGCCGACGAAGATTGCCAGACCTTTGTTCTTAATAAAGGTGTAATCAGATTTGAAATGCTTAGTTGATTTTCTAAGCATAATGTATGCGAAGAATACCCAGAGATAACGCATCGGCATACATACAGAATTCAGCTTGGTCAGCCAGGTAATGATATCGGCCGCACCAGTTCCAAGCAGCTGAATTGCAATGATTGCTCCACTTAAAACTCCGACCAGGATAATACCATTGACATAGGCGCCATGGGTATTCTGTTTGAGTAAGGGACGTGGAACAAACTGACGGGCACTTTCATCATCAAGAAGCATACGCAATGGAGCATCGATTGAAAGAACGAGTGTAGAGAACTGTCCAATCGCGTTGCAGGCTCCATAGAAAATAACGAACAGATCCCCAACATGATAATATTCGCCCAGTTTCTGGAAAGCGACATAAGCACCATTGGCAATAAAGCTTGACTGCTGTTCAGCAGTAACTCCAGTAGGATCAAACATCATACCTAACGCAAGAGTACCCAGAATGGCGCAGACCATAACCATGATAGCTAAGGCAATCATACCTTTAGGGAAGTCTTTTCCAGGGTTAGTCACCTTGTTAACATATGGAGAAATCTTTTCACATCCACCGACTGCGAACACAAGAATAGACAGGGATGTGAAGTAATTGACGTTAAACTGAGGGATTATATTTTCCCAGGTGAAGTCCAGATGAAAGTACTGGGCCGATGGATTGATCATCGGAGCGGCAAACATCATGAGGATAAAGAGAATCGACATGACAAACATGGAACTTCCCGCAAGTGTCGTCAGAGCTTTCAGAGGAGAGAGCCCTTTGGATGCTACCCAGAGGAAAAATACGAATACCACTCCAGTTGCGAGCTGTACCTGCCAGGATGGCAGAGAATCGTACCATTCATTTTTAAGGAACATCCAGGCCAGAGCCTTAAGACCACCGCTTCCTTTTGAAGCAATATATGGAATGTGAACTACCCAGTAAGTATACCCGGCATAATAGGCCAGCTTTGGGTTAGTCGTTTCAAGAACCCAGGAAGTTACTCCACCTCCAGCATTCTTGAAAGTTGAACCGAGTTCCCCGACCATCAGAGAATACGGAACAAAATAAAGTGCAAACATCATGATCCAGGAAAAGATAACCTGAATACCGTGGAAGTAACCAAATCCGTTAACAACGTTTCCAAATCCCCATACGGTGGAGAACGCCATAAACGCCAAAGTATACCAGGTAATTTTCTTGGTATCGGTGTTGATTGCCTGCTTATTTTGAGGCATAGAATTAAATCTCCTTTCAAACATAGCAATTGTCCCACAAATCACAGCCAAAGTCCTGACTTTCAACAAAAAAGCTTCTGTTTGTTCTCAGATTAAAGACAACCTATATTTAGAAAACGTTTTAATCCTAATCCGCTAGTCATGGATAATCATCACTTCTTCTTTGAATTTTGTCACTTTAAGATAAGCAAACCGACTTTGAAACAGAATCTGTCTTATTCTGCGTCATTTCCGAAATCTGAATTTTAATCAAGACAGAATCAGATCTGCTTTTGAATTGAAAAGTGATTACGCATTTACTGTTCTTATGAATAAATCGAGTTGAGATGCTTTGTCTTTGGTCGATCAGAATAGAAGCACTCAGAAAGGCAGTAACATAAACAAAAACAAATGAAAAAAAAGAGAAGGACAATATCCTTCTCTTTAACTACGTTATGAAATAGAGTTTGAATAAAAATTATTCAACGATTTCAGTTACGTTTCCAGCACCTACAGTGTGTCCACCTTCACGGATGGAGAATGTAGTACCGTTTTCGATAGCGATTGGAGCGATCAGTTCAACGTTCATTTCAACGTTATCGCCAGGCATAACCATGTCAGTTCCTTCTGGAAGAGTGATGACACCAGTTACGTCAGTTGTACGGAAGTAGAACTGAGGACGGTAGTTGGAAACGAATGGAGTGTGACGTCCACCTTCTTCTTTGCTCAGTACATAAACCTGGGCTTTGAATTTTGTGTGAGGGTGTACAGAACCTGGTTTTGCAAGAACCTGTCCACGCTGAATTTCGTCACGGGATACACCACGAAGCAGTGCACCGATGTTGTCACCAGCCTGAGCTTCATCAAGCTGTTTGTGGAACATTTCAAGACCAGTTAATACAGTAGAACGAGTTGGTTTGATACCAACAACTTCAACTGTGTCACCAAGGTGAGCAGTACCACGTTCAACACGACCAGTAGCAACAGTACCACGGCCGGAGATAGTCATAACGTCTTCGACAGCCATCAGGAATGGTTTGTCAACGTCACGAACTGGGTCGTCGATCCAGCTGTCAACTGCATCCATCAGTTCATCGATAGCAGGAGTCCATTTTGGATCGCCTTCGAGAGCTTTCAGAGCAGAACCACGGATGATTGGAGTGTTGTCGCCATCGAATCCGTATTCAGTCAGCAGTTCCTGTACTTCCATTTCAACAAGGTCGATCAGTTCTTCGTCATCAACCATGTCGCATTTGTTCAGGAATACAACGATTTTTGGTACACCTACCTGACGAGCAAGCAGAATGTGTTCACGAGTCTGAGGCATAGGACCATCAGAAGCAGCTACAACCAGGATAGCACCATCCATCTGAGCTGCACCAGTGATCATGTTCTTGATGTAGTCAGCGTGACCCGGGCAGTCTACGTGAGCGTAGTGACGTCCGTCAGTCTGGTATTCTACGTGAGCGGTATTAATGGTAATTCCACGTTCTTTTTCTTCAGGAGCACCATCGATATCGTCGTAGTTCTGTTTTTCAGCCATACCTTTGCCGGCAAGAACACTGGTGATAGCAGCTGTTAAAGTTGTTTTACCATGGTCAACGTGACCGATGGTTCCAATGTTGACATGAGTTTTACTTCTGTCAAATTTTTCTTTAGCCATTTATATATCCTCCTAAATGCTAAATTCAGTCTTTCTAAATTCTAAAACAACGGAAATCTAAAATCAACAAATCTTTGAAGGACTAGCGTCCACTCTCTTTAATAATCTGTTCAGAAACGGATTTTGGTACTTCAGAGTAGTGGTCAAACTTCATGGAGTAGTTTCCACGTCCCTGAGTGAAGGAACGCAGGTCGGTTACATAACCGAACATTTCAGCAAGAGGGATCATCGAACGAACGATAACGGCATTTCCTCTTTCTTCCTGGTCAGTAATCTGACCACGGCGGCTGCTGACATCTCCCATGACAGAACCAAGGTATTCAGCTGGAGCAGTTACTTCAACAAGCATGATTGGTTCAAGCAGAACTGGATTACACTTCTTGGCAGCTTCACGAAGAGCCATGGAAGCAGCAATCTTATAAGCCTGTTCAGAAGAGTCGACATCATGGTAGCTTCCATCAAACAGAGTCGCCTTGACATCGATCATTGGGAATCCGGCAAGAACACCTTTTTCAAGTGCATCCTGCAGTCCCTCGTTGGTTGGTTTGATGTACTCTCTTGGAACAGTTCCACCAACTACGGCATCCACGAATTCATATCCCTTACCTTCTTCATTCGGTTCAAATTTGATCCATACGTGACCGTACTGACCTTTACCACCGGACTGACGGATGTATTTTCCTTCACATTCAGCGGCTTTGCGAATGGTTTCACGGTAAGCAACCTGAGGTTTACCAATGTTTGCTTCAACATTGAATTCACGGCGCAGACGGTCAACGATGATATCGAGGTGAAGTTCACCGACACCAGCGATGATTGTCTGTCCAGTTTCCTTGTTCGTGTAAGTTTTGAAAGTTGGATCTTCTTCAGCCAGTTTAGCCAGAGCAAGACCCATTTTATCCTGGTCGGCCTTCGTCTTTGGTTCAAGAGAAAGTTCGATTACAGGTTCCGGGAATTCCATCTTTTCAAGAATGATTTCATTATCCGGATCACACAGCGTATCACCAGTTGTGGTATTTTTCAGACCAACAGCTGCGGCAATATCGCCGGCGTAAACTTTAGGAATTTCATGGCGCTGGTTGGCATGCATCTGCACGATACGGCCAAAACGTTCTCTCTGATCTTTTGTCGAGTTCAGAACATAACTTCCAGAATCGGCTGTTCCGGAATAAACACGGAAGAAAGTCAGTTTTCCTACGTATTTATCAGTCATGATCTTGAATGCAAGAGCAGAGAATGGTTCGTCATCAGAAGAATGTCTTACAGTCTCGGTTCCATCAGGCAGAGTTCCCTGGATAGCAGGAACATCTACTGGAGAAGGCAGATAATCAACGACGGCATCCAGAACCATCTGTACACCTTTGTCCTTATAAGCAGATCCGCAAAGAACCGGGAAGAAGTCACCGTTGCACACAGCGATTCGTAATACACGCTTGATTTCTTCGATTGAAGGTTCTTCACCTTCAAGAACCATCATCATGAAGTCTTCGTCATAGTCTGCAAGGTATTCAAGCAGTTTCTGACGGTAGTCTTCCATCAGGTCAACGAGATCTTCAGGCACTTCGCCTTCAACGATCTTGATTCCCTTATCGCCTTCGTTATAGAGGGCTTTTCTTTCGATAATATCAACAACGCCCTTGAATTCGTTTTCTGCTCCGATAGGAAGCTGAATTGGGCATGATTTAGCCCCCAGACGGTCGATAATGGTATTGCAGGACATGATGAAGTCAGCACCAGTTGAGTCCATCTTGTTTACAAAAACAATTCGCGGAACTCCATAAGCGGTAGCCTGACGCCATACAGTTTCAGTCTGTGGTTCAACACCGGCTTTAGCATCAAGAACAGTAACCGCACCATCGAGTACGCGCAGGGAACGTTCAACTTCTACTGTGAAGTCCACGTGACCCGGAGTATCGATGATGTTGATGCGGTTGCCTTTCCAGTGAACGGTTGTAGCAGCGGAGGTAATTGTAATACCGCGTTCTGCTTCCTGTTCCATCCAGTCCATAGTGGATGCACCATCATGGGTTTCACCAATCTTATGGTTAACACCTGTATAGAACAGAATACGTTCAGTAGTGGTTGTTTTTCCGGCGTCGATATGGGCCATGATTCCAATATTACGAGTGTTGTCTAATGTATATTCTCTTGGCATATTCGACATCCTTTTCTATTTATTAAAAGCAGCTGATTACCAGCGGTAATGAGCAAATGCTTTATTGGCTTCAGCCATTCTATGAACATTGTCACGCTGTTTAACAGAAGCACCAGCATTGTTGGCTGCATCGATGATTTCAGCGGCAAGACGCTGTTCCATAGTCTTTTCATTACGCAGTCTTGCGTAGTTTACAAGCCAGCGCAGACCAAGTGTCAGTCTTCTTTCTTCGCTGACTTCAACTGGTACCTGGTAGTTGGCACCGCCGACGCGGCGAACTTTCAGCTCCAGCTGAGGCATAACATTTTCGAGAGCCTGTTCAAAAACTTCCATAGGAGGTTTTCCTGTTTTGACTTCGACGATATCGAAAGCATGATACAGGATCTTCTGTGCAGTTCCCCGTTTTCCATCAATCATGATTTTGTTGATTAAACGAGTGACAAGTTTAGAGTTGTAAATTGGGTCTGGTAATACATCCCTTTTTGCAATATGTCCTTTTCTAGGCATGGTTTATTCTCCTTTCACGATTGATTTATTTTTTTGGTTTCTTCGTTCCGTACAGGGATCTGCTCTGTTTGCGGTCGTTCACACCAGCGCAGTCAAGTGTTCCACGAATGATGTGGTAACGAACACCTGGCAGGTCCTTAACACGTCCACCGCGGATCAGAACAACAGAGTGTTCCTGAAGGTTGTGTCCGATTCCTGGAATATAAGCAGTAACTTCCATTCCATTGCTTAAACGTACACGAGCGTATTTACGCAGTGCTGAGTTTGGTTTCTTTGGAGTCATGGTACCAACACGGGTGCAGACACCTCTTTTCTGAGGGCTGGACAGGGTAGTCGGTCTGGACTTTAAAGAGTTGTAGCCGCGGTTTAATGCCGGGGCTTTGGAAACCTTCTGTCCGGTATGACGGCCTTTGCGAATTAACTGGTTAATTGTAGGCATGGTTATCTCCTTTCCTCTTATGGATCAGCCGGCTGCTGCCAGCTTGTCTTCAACAAACGAAACCGGGTGGATCATTTCCACCGCTTTTTTTACGGGCTCAAGCCCGTTTTTCGCATGCTCGTTAAATTTACAAAATCAGTCGGTCTATGTCAATAGAAAATACAGATTTATTTTACTTTCAGGGCAAAAATCGATAAAAAAATACTTTTCATCTCTATTGCCGGTTTATTTTCAGATAGATCGATCCAAAAAATCCAGATTCGTGAAAGGATCAGATGATGAAAACTTTATGAAAACGTTGTCGTCTGGTTGAATTTTATTTACATTTAGTTTCAAGTTTCGCAGCGCAATCTGTCCAGATCAGAATAACAGCCAGGAACAATGTGATAACTAAAACAGCTGTGACAAGCAAATTGACGCTCTTTTATCCTGAATCTTCTTATAATTGAACTGAACACATTCAATGAGTTAAAGACTGGAGGATAGATCATGAAGCATAAAATTGTTTTTTTTGATATGGATGGAACGCTATTTCAGACGACGGATGGAATTATTCAGGATTCAACCCTGGCCGCCATTGATCGTCTGAAAAATCAGGGATACCTGGTGGCAGCAGCTACAGGACGCGGCCTGAATATGCTAAAGCCCATTCTTGATCGTGTTACTTTTGACTATTATGTATTAATCAACGGAGGATATGTTCTTGATGGTGATTTCAACGAGATTGGCGCAGGACCGATTGCCCGTTCTGATATTCAGGATCTGGTAGAACTGGCTGGAAACAACGATCTCGGCCTGCTGTTCCATTTTGGAGATTCTTCATACATCTATAATAACTTTTATCCGATTTACGATTTCATGAAATATACCAATTCTCTGGATGGTGTCTTTTACGATCAGACCCAATCCTTCCACCATCGCCACGACCCTTATCAGGCAATCGTCCTGACTCGTGATTCTGGCATTATAAGTGATTTTATTGAAAGCCATCCGGATCTGCGCATGGATTTAATCAATGTAAGAACGAACGGCTTTGCCTATGATCTGTTCCACGCTGGAAACGATAAAGCTTCTGGTATTGAAACAGTTCTTGAGCGTGAAGGACTCAGTTGGGACGACGTTATTGCTTTTGGAGACTCAACCAATGATATCCGCATGCTTGAAAAAGCGGATTTGGGAATCGCGATGGGCTCTGCATCCGATTTCGTAAAATCTTTTGCCAATCGAACCACCACTTCTGTATACGCAAACGGAATCTTCAATGCCGTCAAGGATATTCTGGCTGAAGAAGAATAGTCTAACCTGACAAGTATCTGATCAGAAACCTGAAGAAGTGTTCTTCAACCATAACCACGAAAGCAGCATTAAAATCGAATAAAAAAACAGGATAGGCAAAAGGGAGCGCAATGATTCACTGCACTCCCTTTTTATATGTCTTTGATTATATGTTTTTGATCCTTTTTTGTATGTTTTGTTTACATCTCTGGTTTTGCTGGATCTCAATGATCTGACCATTTGCAGACATCGCTTATAAGCTAATCCATTTATTTATATTTGATTCCATATCACAGAAGTCCGTCGGATTTGTCACCGATATTCCTGGTTATGATCTGATTTCCTTCTGAATCAAAGTAGACTCTGCTTAATATTCGAAAACCAGAGACCGAGCAATCCTGCAGATCCATCTTTTGATCCGCTTTTCGCTCTTCAAGAACCTGAATCTGATGATTTTGAATTGTAAAGACAAATAATCTGCCAAAACCAGCTTCAGTCGTCGATATCATCTTTGCTTCAAGAAAGTTCTGATCCTTTCTATTTTCCCGCTCTAATCTTCGATCTGTTTCTTTTTGATCCCCTGGATTGAGGTAAACCACTTCTGCCTGCCATGGATAAAATCCCATCCAGAGTGCCTGTTCTGGAATTTCCTGCTGCAGGTGTGCTGGCAGACCGCTTATATTTTGCACAGAACTCAGATCATAAAGGTTCATTGGAAAATAGCCCATACTTCCTGCAGTAAAAAGGCTTGAAGGATCATTGATCATGGACCAGATCTCTCCCATTCTCTGCAGCTTGCCATTTTCAATTAGCACCATAGTCTGTCCAAGCTTTAAAGCCTCCGAGTAGGAATGGGTAATCAGAATCAGAGTAAATTTTCGTTTGGCATGCAATTGCAGAATTTCTTCGATCAGCTGCTCTTTTAAGGCACTGTCAAGCCCCTGAAAGGACTCATCCATCAGCAGCAGGTCCGGATCTTTCATGAAAGCCCGGGCTAAGGAGACTCTTTGTCTTTGTCCGCCGGACAAAGTAGAGACGGGACGGCCAAGCAGATCATCGCATTTAAAAACTCTAGCCCACTGTTGCGCTTTCTGTTCCCTCTTTTTACTGGATACTGAATTTGCAGGAATACCGTATTTTATGTTTTCAAGAACCGATAATCTTTCAAATAAACCATCCCGCTGAAAGACCATGCTGATTTTTTCAGCGTTATTCTGAATCGTTCCTGAGATCGGCTTCTGGAGTTTACAGATCAGCTTGAGCAATGTGCTTTTTCCTGCTCCGGAAGGCCCAAACAAAACGGTTCTAGATCCTTTTTGGATTTGCAGAGAGAAATGATCAATAATCATTTCAGCATGTGGATCATTCTTTTTTGCATAAGCAAAGCGGACATCGTCAAAGACAATGGCCGCTTCATTTTCTTTATTCTTTACTTTCATATCCTATTCGTGCATTTTCTGATTACTCTGTTTTCGAATTCTTCGAATTTGAGTCTTTTTCATTTGTTAAACGCCGCTGTCTGGCTTCAATCCAGTCGGCTATCTCCTGCAGACCTTCACCCGTCTTGGAGGAATAACGGATAATTGGAAGATTTGGATTCAGTACCCGGACTGCTGCAAGAAACCGGTCCATATTGAAATGGAAGTGCTCTGCTGCATCTGATTTTGAGACGACCAACAGATCTGCCCTTTGAAAACTTGCAGGATACTTCAATGGTTTGTCTTCTCCTTCTGGAATGGAAAAAACCAGAATTTCCGCATGAGCCCCTGTTTTCAGGGAGACCGGACGCGAAAGCGAACCGTTATTTTCTAAAAACACAATATCCAATTCATCCTGAAGCCTCGATTCAAAACCATTCAGTCCCTCATAGACCATCCTTGCATCAAGATGGACTCCATCGGGTGTCAGCATCCGGACAGTCGGATATCCAAGATCTCTTAAGGCGCTTATTGCATGTGAACTGTCATAGTCCGCTTCAAGCACTCCCGCTGACAGGCCTGCTTTTTTCATCAATGAATACAGCTGTTTTAACAGAGTGGTTTTCCCAGCCCCGGGAGAAGAAAAGAAATCGGCAAGCAGAACCTGATGAGAACCTAACCAGTTCTTCAATTCTTCGGCATATTTTTCATCAGAATTTGCGGCCTGCTCCGAAATCACGATTGCATTCATGCTGATCACCTCCGCCACAGTATTTTCTGACAATCATTCTGAGTTATAACCTATGTGCTTTGTACCTCAATTATAACCGAACAAAGTGACATATAGAGGCCTGCCAGGAAATTATTCACCATAATCTGATAATTCGAAGCATACAACAGTCTGGCTTAAAATGAAAAAAGCTGTAAATTAGCTGTTCATCCTGTAAATCTTTTCACAAAAGCGATAAGATGGTACTCGATCCTTAATTTTTGAACTTATCTTATATTTGAATATCTATTTATATCTTAGGATCAGGAGGTTTTATTTGATGAATATCGAATCCAGGCGTGTTGGCTCCATACTCGCTCCTTCCTTTAGTGCGCTGGCCAATCTGAAAAAGAAATATATACAGGATCATCAACAGGAAGTCATCGATTTTTCGATTGGCAGTTCCAACATTCCGCCTGCCGATGCGATTAAGGATATCCTTGCTCAGGCCGCTTTGGAGGATGCAAGCTATCAATATACGCTGAATCCTGGTGATGAATTGATCGCAGCCGTTCAGAAATGGTATCAGCAACGATATGATACTGAACTTGAAGAAAAAGAGATTGCCATTCTGAAAGGTTCACAGGAAGCCTTATCTCATATCCCCATGGCTTTTCTGGATGAGGACGATCTTCTTTTACTGCCGGATCCTCATTATCCGATTTATTCCATCGCCTGCTCTATTAACAATAATCCCATTTATGAAATGCCGCTGAAACCAGAAAATGATTATCTTCCTGAATTGGATCAGATTCCAGAAGAGGTTTTGGACCAGGCAAAAATGATCCTGGTTTCCTATCCTAACAATCCAACCGGGGCCTGTGCACCGGATTCGTTCTATGAAGAACTGATCGATTTTGCCAGAAAGAACAATCTTCTTGTCGTTCACGATAACGCCTACTCCGAACTGCTTTTTTCCGGAAAACCAGGCCGCAGCTTTCTCTCATTCGAGCACGCAAAAGAGGTGGGTATTGAGCTCAATTCGCTGTCTAAATCTTATTCTTTAGGCGGAGCGAGATTTGCCGTAATGGTTGGCAACGCAGATATGATTGCCGCTTATCGAAAGCTTCTGGATATGATCGACTTTGGGGGATTTGCCCCAGTCGCTAAAGCTGCTGTTTATGCCCTGGAAAATGAAAAGGAATTTCCAAAAACAGTCTGTCAGGAATATAAGCGCAGACGGGATGTTCTGATCGAAGAATTTGAAAAGGTCGGATGGAAAATTGAGCCTTCTCAGGGAACCATGTTTGTCTGGGCGCCTGTTCCTGATTCCTATCAGGATTCCATGGAATTTACCATCGATCTATTAAACAAAGCCGGAGTTCTGGTACACCCGGGAACAAATTTTGGCTCTCTTGGAAAGTATTTTGTCCGGTTGGCTCTGGTTCGTTCTGATCAGGAAGTCAAGCTGGCAGCGAAGCGAATTGCTGCTTCCGGCCTGTTTTAATGGTTAAAGCCGACAGACTGCTAATCCTTGACAAATCCGAATCGGATACTTTTTCAATTCTTAGAAAATAGAGTTTCAGAAGGTGGCATCCGGCTCAAAATTTGCTATAATCTAATCGCTCAAGGAATACATTTTTCCTACATCTGAGATATGGGATTCCGGACGATTGAGCCGGTGTTGAAGACCGTTCCTGTTGATTCCAATTTTCGAATCTTCAGAAGATCGGTATCCTAAACGCTTGATCAGGAAACCCACCTGTACAAACGACAGGTAAAAATCTCTTTCTTGAGTTTATAAAGCTGAATCTTCGGATTCGGCTTTTTTTATTTTCCCTGATTCCTTTTATCCTTTTTTCTCTCTGGAAGAGGACGAATAAGAAAACGAGGAAGTAAAAGCAGAAAAAAAAGAGACACCAGTTAAGGTGTCTCGCAGAATTCAGCAGCCGGGGTTTAAACAAACATTTCGTATGAACCCGAACTGAATTCTTCTTTTTGTTTTCTTGTAAGCTTAAATGATTCTTACTTAACTTCAACAGATGCGCCGGCAGCCATGAGTTTTTCTTTGATTTCATTAGCTTCTTCCGGAGAAATGTTTTCTTTGATTGCAGCAGGAGCGCCGTCAACCAGTTTCTTCGCATCAACAAGTCCAAGACCAGTGATTTCACGTACAGCTTTGATAACTGCAACTTTAGTTCCACCAACTTCTGTCAGAGTAACAGTTACTTCGGTTGGTCCTTCGTCTACAGCTTCAGCAGCGGCAGGAGCAGCTACAGCAGCAGCGGCTACAACACCGAATTTGTCTTCGATTGCTTTTACAAGATCGTTCAGTTCTAAGATGGTTGCTTCTTCAAGATATGCAAGAATATCTTCCTGAGTTAATTTAGCCATTTATATATCCTCCAATGTGCTTATTCAGCAGCTGGCGCTGCTTCTGTGTTAGTGCCTTCTTTGGCTTCTGCTAAGGCCTTAACGGTCATAGCAAATTTGATAACAGGTGCGTTCAGGCAGGATGCAAATTTTGCCAGCATGCCTTCCTTGTTTGGCAGACTCGCTAAAGTCTGGATGGTTGCATTGTCTACAACAGCTCCGTCAACGATACCGTTTTTCAGGATCAGTTTGTCGTGTGTTTTTGCGAATTTCGCAAGAACGCGGGCAGGAGCTACCTGGTCAGCACCAAATGTAAGTGCGTTTGGTCCAACCAGAGTATCAATGATCTCATCATATCCAAGTTCTTTGGCTGCACGCTGAGCGTAAGTGTTTTTATACACTTTCATGCTAACGCCTTCTTCACGGAGAGCGCGGCGAAGTTCTGTGACTTCACCAACAGTCAGACCGCGGTATTCAACAACGACAACGCTTTTAGCGTCCTTCATCTGCTGAATCAGGGCGTTAACGTCAGCTTCCTTCTGAGCAAGGATTTGTTTGTTCATCGTGTTCCTCTGCTTTCTGTATATTGCATCAATATTCAAAGAAAAAGCCCGCAAAGCGGGCTTGACGAGCACAGTAAAAAAACAACCAGCGTCAATCCCTCGGTAACAAATTAAGCTTTCGCAGTTACTGTCTTTGGAATAGGTTCACCATCCGGTGATGGGCTTTTTCGAAACAGGATCTGTTCCTTTTTAAGAATTATTGAGAACAATCAAAATAATAGGGAAATAAATAAACGGTGTCAACTGTTCGTTTACTTAATTTCAACATGAATTCCAGGACCCATGCTTGTAGAAAGAACAAGATTCTTCATGTAAGTTCCTTTTACTTTAGCAGGTCTTGCTTTTTTGATGACATCATAAAGAGCCTGGAAGTTTTCTACCAGTTTTCCATCATCAAAAGATACTTTACCGATCAGGCAGTTGATGTTTCCGGCCTTGTCAACACGGTAAGTGATTTTACCTTTTTTAACTTCATTAACCGCATTGGTTACATCCATTGTTACGGTTCCAGTTTTTGGGTTAGGCATGAGACCTTTCGGTCCGAGCATACGACCGAGTTTTCCAAGTTTACCCATCATGTTTGGAGTAGCGATCAGAACATCAAATCCGAGCCATCCGCCCTGGATTTTTTCGATCAGATCGTCTGCGCCTACAAAATCTGCACCGGCTTCTTCAGCTTCTTTTGCCTTGTCGCCTTCAGCAACGACGGCAACAGTCTGAGATTTACCAGTACCGTTTGGAAGAACCATCGCACCACGGATCTGCTGATCAGCATGACGTGGGTCTACATTCAGGTTGAAGGATACTTCAACGGTTTCGTCAAATTTAGCTGTGCTTGCTTTCTTAGCAAGAGCAACTGCTTCTTCAACTGTATAAGTTTTCGTTTTATCTACAAGCTTGCTAGCTTCTGCAAAACGTTTGCTCTTCTTAGCCATTGTTCTTTTCCTCCTTACCCTTCATAGCCGTTGATCTTGATACCCATGTTTTTAGCAGTACCAGCAATGATCTTCATTGCGGCATCTACGTCATTGGCGTTCAGATCCGGCATTTTATATTCAGCAATTTCACGCAGCTGGTCAACAGTGATAGAACCTGCTGTCTGCTTCTGATCTCCGCTGGCCTTGCTGATGCCGGCGGCTTTTTTAAGCATGTTAGCTGCTGGGGTTGTTTTCAGTACGAAATCGAAGCTCTTGTCTTCATAAGCAGTGATGACTACAGGTACAACGTCCCCTTTACGATCTCTTGTTGCATCGTTGTAGGCGTTGCAGAACTGAGGCATGTTAATACCAACACCGGCTAAAGCTGGTCCTGGTTTTGCTCCTCCAGCAGGAAACTGGAGTTTTACAACTTTAGTAACTTTTTTCTTAGCCATAAGACTCTCCTCCTTGTATGGTCTTATGCAGTGGTTTACGGAATCGTCCTCCCACGCATGCCAAACTATTTTAGTAAATACACCCTGTTTTCACAAGTCATATGTGAAGATCTTATAAAAAGCATGAAAAACTGTTCGAATTCTTCTCAATAAAAAAACCTTTATCTTTCGATAAAGGGCTGCTTTCAAAATGGTGACGCGTACGGGATTCGAACCCGTGAATGCATGCGTGAAAGGCATGTGAGTTAACCGTTTCTCCAACGCGCCATCTAAGATCTTTATTTGCTGATCAATCAGTGCTCACTTATGTTATCACTCAAATTCCAAAATGGCAAAAGAAACATTTCAATTTCAGTTATTTAAAACTAACTTATAGATGATCTTCACTATCTGAATGCCTGCCGCCGCGGTTTCATTCTTCAAACCTGGCTAGTTATTTAACAACTCGAACAAACCAATCATTCTCTGATTTCCATCGTTTTATTCATTCTTTGAATCCAGTTTTACAGAAGAGAAGAATTGCATTTTTTCTGAACGTACTTTTCATCGATTGTTTTTTCCTGACTCTGATTCTTTTGGCCGCTACACCTTTCAGGTTATATATCTTTCAGAATATACAAGCTATATAATTAAAGAGCCTGTCTGATTACTCAGACAGACTCTGTTGATTTCAAAATGGTGACGCGTACGGGATTCGAACCCGTGAATGCATGCGTGAAAGGCATGTGAGTTAACCGTTTCTCCAACGCGCCATATATAGTTACTTAAGACGGCCGGCATGTCTTAAGGCTTGATTAGTATAACACACCGTTTAACGTTGGCAAGCAAAACAATTAATTTTTTTGAACTTTTTTCACGACTTTTTTGGGACTCATCTCATACCAAATTCATTCTTTATCCTTGCGGACTGACAACCACTGTAAAATCCGGATACATCAACGCTTTGAAAAGCAGCAGGGCCGCGCTATCGCGTTTTATGGTTCCTGGTGTTTTCCTGGTTCAATCTTTTTCTTTTCTCTGTTTTTTACTTTATTTTTTCTCTGTCTTGTTTCTGTTTTTTTTCTCAGCTTTACTTCGTTTATCTGCACTCTTCAAATCAGCCAATGATCATGAATGTCAGATTTGCAGGCTATTGCTTTGCACATTGAATGACTCAGTGCGTGTTCTGACTGGTAGCCCGCAGACAGTAGGAACTCATGTCCCCACGACTGTAGTCAAGTTCGATGGACAGCAGTCGTCTGGCGCCATCTGTTGTCTTTCTTGTACGGCATAATACGGGGACTTCATCCGAAATCCTGAGTGCAGCTCTGACTTCCTGATCCGGGATCATTGCCCGCAGAGACTCTTCATAATGCCTCTGATTTTCATTGACATGATTCAGCAGCCGCTGATGAATCTCACTGCGGCTGACTGGCCCTTCTTTTTCCTGAACCTTTTCCGAACCGGCATACCATGTTTTTGAAAAGCTCAATGGAATATTGTCCGAGCCAAAAATCTGAACCTGACAATACATCATCTGCTCTTCTGGAAGATTAAACTCCCCGATAATTTCTTCTGGTGGGTATTCACGCACAATCTGTTGAAAAACCAGCTCTCCCTGCTTTTTCTTGCAGGGATGGATTCGCCAGTGCTCATCTTCGTAGGCTTCTTCTTTTTGTTTAGGAGACTGCCATATAACAAAAGTTCCCCTTCCGCGTCCGCGGTTGACCAACCCTTCTCTTTCGAGATCGAGAATGGCCTGTCGGGCCGTAATTCTGGATACCCCAAACAGCTTCTGGATCTGCGCCTCACTGTCGAGGCGTTCTCCATGTTTGATCTGTCCATTCAGTATCTGTTCCTTGTACAATTCCTTTATCTGGATATACAGCGCTTTGGATCCTTTCTGAAAGTTCAACAATTCCGTTCCTGTCTGTGCCATTCCGGTTCTCTCCTTCCTTCAATTCCTTACAGTTTTGTTCTTTTACTTCACATCTGGAGTGGCATTTCAAGCGATTCATTGATTCAGCTGCGTATTTTCATTCTGGTGTTTTTAAAGATTGAAAATCGCATGAAGAAAGAAAAAGCAGTAGTTCAGTCCGATTGACAGGTGAAATGCTGCAGCAATTTTTCACATTCACCTTTGATATATCCAGCTGACGCTGGATTATACCAGATATGCAAGGACAACTTAATTCCATCCTTGAAAATGGTTCTTATCGTTATAACTGATAATTATGTGCCATCAAAATGATTCATCATCCTGGATAACAATATAACAATAAGGAAAGGAGAAAAGAGAGAAATAATCATATCGGGACAGGATGATCAGTCAGGATCGATCCGACAGATCAGTTAAAATCTCCTGATGATTTGAAACGATCGAAATGATTCAATGATCGATTCCTGTTTAATCAGGAGATTTCTAAGTCCATTCGTCTGAATGGAAAGTCATCTTATATGCAAGCAAAAGAAGCATTTCAGACGGTTTGTCTGATTTATGAATTCTGACTTTGTGCTTACAATTTACTCCTTAGTTGATCAGGGAGTTTTCTGAAACAGACATCTTTTCTCTTCTTAACTTGTCATTTTCAATCCACTCATCAAGCGTAAGCGGAATATAGTTGGAATACATACAGAAGCAGTTGATCATATTGAAAGGAATAGGCTGACTCGAACCATCTCCAATCGAACGATGGGTCTGCGAGCGAATAAAATTTCCATACATCTCAAGGAATTTCTGATCCCTTGTATCATGGACGTGTCCGTATAACATGTAGCTTTTGGGATTCCCATCTTCATCCTTGCGGTACTGTCCGTTGTAGCAGGGCATCGGATAGTGAGACAGACAGACCTTGCGCCGGTTGTCCCTGAGTTCCGCATATTCGCGAATCCATACAAAATAAGAAGGATCAAAATTCTTATCTTTCAGATACAGGTCATGGTTGCCGACAATCAGGTATTTCTTCCCATTGAGCATTTCAAGAATTTCATTGGTCTGTATTCCATTACCCCAGGAGAAATCTCCCAATATTACGACATCATCATTCTTTCGCACTCTTTTATTCCATTGTTCAATCATGAAATCATTCATCGCTTCCACGCTCTCGAAAGGGCGGTGATCCATTTGGGATAGCAGTTTTTCATGCCAGAAATGGCAGTCGGAGATGTAATAACGCATCAGTCTTTCTCCCTGGACAGGCTGAGTCCCAAAGGACAGGCTTTGTCATTAAGTCTGTCCCGGGTCTTCTGGAATGAAACAAACGAGCTCGTTTCATCTCCGCCCTGCAGGAGTCCTTCTTTTTCAAGCTGCTTCAAATCTGCTTTTTCAAGGTCATAGACCGTTGTGACTTCAAAAGCCTTTTCGGTATCCTTAATCGAAATATCGATTCCATCTAAGGACGAGTGCATTGATTTCGCGCTTTTTTCAAGCGCTTCTTCTGCTTTTTTTCGATCCGTATTTTCGGCAACGCCGATCTCTGAATCAGAAATCGTTATCGTCTGAATAATGCGGACTATCTTATCTCCCGTGGCTTCATAGGTCGTATTAACACCTGGACCATTGCAGACCAGCGAGAGCCGGATTTCACTTTGCTCCTCATTTGCACCAGTGTTTTGAGAATCTGATTCAGACATATTGACGCGCATACAGCCTGAAAGCAGGCAGATTCCCAGAAAAATCCATATTTTATTTCTTCCTTTGTTACTCATTTTTTCTATGGCCTCTTCGTTTTTGTTATATCATAATTACACAAGAAAGTCTTTACCCGGGTAAAGACTTTCGGAAATTGTGTGTTTCTCAACAGAAAAAGACAAATATTCTAAACGATTCAGAATATTTGTCCTTATCAATATATTCATTTTAAATCAAACAGAGATTTCCTGCCTGTTTTTTTTACAGGATAGTTGTCTGCAGGAATGTCTGAACGTCATTCCATCCTGTTAATTTCCTGATTTTTCCTTTAAAGGAAATGATTAAATCACAACCAGTGATATTCATTTTTGCAGGGTTGATGGATTTTGTTTTAAATACTCTTGCAGAAAGTCTCTGACTTCATCCAGTGAACCCTGGATATTTTCATGAATAAAGCCTAATCCGATTCGGACATAGCCTTCCTTTCCAAAACAGGACCCGGGAACAAAGAAAATCCCGGTCTGATCCAGAAGTCTGCGGCAAAAATCAGCCGAATCCGTTATGGGAACAATTTTCATAAAGCCAAGGCTGCCGTTTTCCGGTTTCACCCATTCAAAGTCTTTCTGAAGTCCGATCCATTCATCCACTGTCTGCCGGTTATGCCCGATCACTTTTTCAATCGGTTTTCGGATTTCATCCCGATGCTTTAAAGCGATGTATCCAAGCGTATCGATTAAGGGGCCCGTTGAAATCAGTGAATAATCTCTGGCCAGGGTGATATCGGAAACGACGCTTTCTGGTCCCTTGATCCATCCGATTCTCAGTCCCGGCAGTCCCAGTGTCTTGGAAAGACTTGAAGTGACAATTGCCTGATCATACAGATCATTAAACGAAGGATGATCTTCATCCGGATACAGATACACTTCATCGCATAAAATCCAAACATGATGTTTTTTGCAAATCTCTGCGATTTTAAGCATCTGACTATTGGACAGGCTGGCTCCGGTTGGATTAGCTGGATTGTTCAGAATCAGCAGTTTCGTTTTTTTGTTGATGCTTTTTTCCAGCTTCTCTATATCCAGTGACCAGTCTTTTTCATTCAGTTCAATCAGCGTAACCTGGCATCCCATTTTTTCTGGAATTTCCCAGAATTGCTGATAGCCGGGTACGTAGGTAATGACATGATCCCCTGCTTCCAGAAGCACCTCCATGACCAGCCGGCTGCCCTCAGAACACCCATGCGAAATCGCAAGCGTTCTCGGGTTTCGATCCTTATAAAAAGAGAGGATCTTCTCTCGCAGGCGAAGATCCCCTTCTATCGTTCCATAGTCCAGAACCAGATTCTTAAGCAGATCCGGCTCGAAGTTTGCCAGCTGCTCAAAACTCAGGGAATCCGCCGAAGAATCAGTCAGGTTGATCCTGGCCTGATGTTCATATTGTGTCATCCATTGTTCAGATAAAAAGCTGGCAGGTTTCATCAGTTATAAAATACCTTTCCTAAAAATTCCCTGGCCCGATCCGTCTTTGGATTGGAGAAGAACGTTTCGGAATCCGCTTCTTCAATGACTCTTCCAGCTTCCAGAAAGACAACGCGGTCTGCTACCTTGCGGGCAAAACCCATTTCATGTGTTACGACAATCATCGTCATCCCCTGTGCAGCAAGATCCTGCATGACTTCGAGAACTTCCTTGATCATTTCAGGATCGAGCGCCGAAGTCGGTTCATCAAAAAGCATGATATCCGGATTCATGCACAGCGCTCTTGCAATCGCTACACGCTGTTTCTGACCTCCTGAAAGCTGATTGGGATAGCTGTCTTTCTTATCGAGAAGTCCAACTTTTCCCAGATACAGCAGAGCTGTTTTTTCTGCTTCTTCCGGAGTCTTCTGTAAAACAGAGATCTGAGCCAGAGTGCAGTTATCCAAAACAGTCATATTTGGAAACAGGTTAAAGTGCTGAAATACAAATCCCATCCGATTTCTCAGACGGCGAAAGGATTCCTTGTTTTTCGGATTGAGAGCTTCGCCTTCAAGATAGACAAGTCCTCCATCCGGTGTTTCCAGGCCGTGAATACAGCGTAAGAATGTCGATTTACCAGAACCGGAAGGACCGATCAGGCAGACGACTTCTCCTTTATTGACTTCCAGAGAGGCATCATTTAAGGCATGCAGACCGGAAAAGTGTTTGGAGATATGTTCGGCTTTAATCACTGACTGCAAGCCTCCTTTCCAATCGGCGGGCAAACCAGGAGATGACTAACGTCATACACAGATAAATTACCGCCGCAATGATCAGCGGATACAGATAGTTATAGTAGCGGGCACCCAGGACCTGGGTGTTGTACATCAACTCACCTACGGCAATACAGGAAGCAAGTGAACTGTCCTTGATCAGCGTAATGAATTCAGAAACCATCGGCGGAATAATGCGTTTGAAGGCCTGCGGCAGGATTACCTTAAGCATCATGGTCCAATAGGAAATCCCAAGGGTCTCACAGGCTTCCCACTGCCCTTTTTCAACCCCCTGAATTCCTGAACGGATCAGCTCGGTCTGATAGGCACCCGAATTCAGGGATAAGGCGATCAGAGCAACCATGGTGACATCCATACGAATGCGAACCCCTGTAACCATTCGAATCAGAACTGGAACTCCCAGGTAGAAGAAGAAAATCTGCAGAAGCATCGGGGTTCCACGAAATAGTTCGACATAGATTGCTCCAAGCCAGTTAAAGATTTTCACTTTAGAAAGTCTGGCTGAAGCCATAATGACACCAATTACCATCCCAATGGTCAGGGCCCCAAAAGCGAGCAGTAAGGAAAGCCCAGCCCCCTGAAGCAGGAAGCCGAGATTCTCTGCCGTTAGAATCTTACTCATTCGAAGCGACAAACCACTTTTCAGTTAATTTTGTATAATCATCGCTTTCCTTGAACGCTTTGATTGCAGTATTGATCTGGTCAAGGAGCTCTTTGTGGTCTTCTGTTGTGTAAATCAGATTTTCTTCATCTAGAAGCTCTTCATCGAGAACTTTGTATTCACCATTTGCGGCATAGGAATCAGCTACAGCCTTATCGATAATTACAGCATCGATTCCGTCAGCCTTCAGGTTTTCCATCAGCACTTTGGCATCACTGATTGCCTGGACATCAGCTGCGTCTACCGTACCGGCAACAGTTTCGCCAGTTGTTCCCTGCTGAGCTCCAACCTTCTTGCCTGCCAGGTCTGCAGAAGAAGCGATATCAGAATCAGCTTTTACAACGATCACCTGTGCGGAATCATAGTAGGAATCGGAGAAGATTCCTTCTCTGTCTTCATCATAAGTAAATCCAGAAATACCGAGATCGATCTGTCCGGCCTGCAGGCTGGAAATAATCGTATCAAAAGACAGTTCTTCAAAATCGTAAGTGTAGTTATAGCCATTTTCGTTGAGGTAGTCGAACAGCCATTTTGTCATATCGACGTCGAATCCTTCAATTTCACCCGCGGTGTTCTTGGATTCATAAGGTGGATAGTCTGGTGAAATTCCAATCAGAATTTCCTTGGCTTCTGCTGGAGCCTCTGAGCCTGCTGCATCGTTTGATCCAGCGTTTGAGCAGGCTGCTAACGTAAGCGCCATAGAACCCGCAGCCAATACAGTCATCAGTTTTTTCATGAGTTAATTTCCTTTCCGGGCACACGCCCAATGGATAAAAAGAGACAGCGGAAAATAAAAAAACGCCCCTGCGAAAGGACGTGAATCACGCGGTACCACCTGACTTCCCTGTTCATTGAACAGGACGCTTGTCCATAACGCGGACCGCGGCAGGGATTAGCCTGCACTCCAAGACACGTTCCAGAGTTTCCTCCAGCAACTTGCACCAACCGCTGCCTCTCTTCAGGATTCCCGTCTGTACTCCTTCTCTTCAACGTTTATGCGAGTATTTAAGCACATGAACCATGGATTGACAAACCCTTTTATTCAATTTGAACAATAAATCCCATATTCATCCACATTTTGGGCTTTGATTTATGAATTAGTGAATGATTTCAGAACCATTATGGAGAAAACAGGACAGATTTCGAAGGGATCTAGAATCGATTAGCTGGTCTGAAGGAGGTGTTGATGCCTTTGATCCATTCACATCTTTGACAAACTTATGTCTTTTATATTTTTGGGTTATATCGCCAGACCGATGAGTCGTGTTCTTCATTATAAATGCCAAAAAAGGACAAGACCTTTCTGTTGACCTTGTCCTTTGAATACCGATTTACTTTTAAATACAACTTTCCCAAATCGATAGACTATAGACGGGCAGACTTCTTCGGTCTGCCTCTTTTTCTTTTAGCTGATTTTTCCTCGGTTTCTGAAGCAGGAAGAATACCCAGTTTCTCCAGTATCTCGATTTGATTCTTATTGGTTTTCACCAGAGTCCATTCTTTGCCATCCATTCTGACTTTCTTTGCGTGTTTGAGAATCCTCAGGATCTGCTTATAGGTTCGATTATCCAGAAGCTCTTCTTTTTCAAACAGGTTTTTGATCCTGAATGTCAGGCATACTGATATGTGTTAAATGCAAGATAAAATGTGCCAATTATTGCAGTGAGAAAGTTACCATTTCTTGCAGTGGGTGGGGTATAGGAGAAGACACTTTCCATGGAAAGTGTCTTCTCCTATACCCGCGCGCCTAGCTCTCCCTCCTCCTTTCTTCCAGTTCTGAAACGAGATCTTTTGTTCTGTAGGATCTTCCAGGTATCTTGATCACTTTCGAATGATGTAAAAGCCGATCCAGTAATGCATTTGCCAGAGCCGGATCAC
>Ga0209694_1001355_pt1 | contig 27374 bp, 18 predicted proteins | sample GluameincwithD2O_FD_187499 | JGI IMG/M metagenome (GOLD analysis project Ga0209694, IMG submission 187499) | Mouse cecum microbial communities from Vienna, Austria - Glucosamine amended microcosms incubated with D2O (SPAdes) (version 2) | ecosystem: Host-associated > Mammals > Digestive system >... | reverse complement strand
CCTGACCAGAAAAGCCGCCCAGTGCAACGAAATGCAATTCGATGACAGGGACGACTGGACGCCGGAAAGCGTGCTTGCCTATTATCAGGAGCATGGCATCAACGCCGTTGAAGTTGCCGTAAACGCGAGCGACCCCAATGTCGTGGCCGTTCCCGCTTCTGAAGCCGTAACCGTTCCCGCCGGCGAAACACCGTGGGGCGATCAGGTTTTGACAGACGTGCAGCTTACGGCCGGCCAGGACGTCGTTTCCGACGACGGCATGCCGACCAATTTCATCGGCGACGTTGCCACAAGCCAGTCCAAATCCACTTTTAATCAGAATGACCAGATCACGGCCACAAACGATGCCGACGTTCTGACCCTGGCCATGAACTCCAGCTTCCAGGGCATGAATCGCGGCGGTTTTGTCGATGGCATCAAAACCATTGACCTGACCAACGAAACCGCGAGGGATCTCAACTTCAACACCAAGGGCATCACCGGCGCGGATACCTACAATATTGACGGCGCCGTCGGCTTGCAGAATCTTGAGAAAACCGGCATTACCGTCAATTACAGCGACGTTCACACCAACAGCAACCTGGTTGTCGGCTTTGCGAACGGCGTGAACTCCGGCCCCGATGATTCCCTGACCGTTGGATTGAGCGACGTTTACATCCCCGGCAACGGCAAGGACGCCAACGGCAACGATCAGCCGGACTATGCGGTAAGCCTTGTTGCGCAGGCCATCGAGGATCTGACGATCAACTCGACCGGCCCCCACGACAACCACATTAACCTTGACGGCGTGAACTATATGCGCTCGCTGGAAATCAACGGCGACCAGGATCTTCATGCCGAGGTGCAGGGGATTTACCTGACCACGATTGACGGTTCCGCGGCAAAGGGAGACCTTGATTTGAGCATCGGCAGCGACAGCCCCCTGAACAGCGTGAAGCTGGGCGAAGGCGACGACGTTATCAGGGCCTGGAGTATCAGCGCCACAGCCAGCATCGACGGCGGGGCCGGGGAAGACAACCTTGTGCTTGAGGGCGCTCACAATAATTACGCCCTTACCTCCTCGGAAGTCGAGACCCTTACACTGGCGAACACCAACGCATCATCCATAGGCCTGGTCGGCGAGAATATGGACGGTGTGGAAAACCTTGTCCTGAAAAATGTTGGAAATGCGGTATCCGGTAACACCGATATAACGCTTGCCAATTTCCCGAATTCGGAGCTGAACGTTCAGGCGGTTAACCAGAACGCTGTCGATCTTTCCATAGCCGACATCCCGGTGGTCAACGTGGTTGTCGGCGACGGCAAGACGTTTACTAACGATTCTCTTACCGGCACTCTCAACCTTGGCAGCGCGACCAATCTGAACATCACGGCCGATGACGGCATAAATGGCGCAAATCCAACTTTCAGCGCGGAAGTGAACGCCAACAGGGTCAACTATCTCGGCATTGACGCTGCCAACGGCTCGAAAGTTACCCTGGGCGGTCAGACAGACCTCGGCGCGCTTTCCAATGTCGATGTTTCCGGCGCAGGCGATGTGCAGCTTGGCTCTGCCGGCTCATTGATCGGTTCCGCCTCAAGAAGCGTTTATGTGAATACAGAAAACATGAACGGCGGAACTTTCACGGGCTATTTCACAGGCAATACGGCCACAGACAACAATACCGCCTCCCTGGCCGTGCAGGGTTCAAACCTTGCGAACAACGTCATCTATGTTGACGGCACATACGGCGACATTGACGTAAACACGGGCATGGGCAGTGACAGGCTTGTGATTCAGGGCGGCAGCTGGAATCCGAACAACCTGAACGCCAACCTTGGCGGCGGCGTCAACACGGTTATTGTGCGCGGCAATGTTGATGGCTCCGACTTCAGCGGCATCACCGGCGTAACCTCCATCCAGTTTACCGACTATAACGAAGCTTCGTTCAAGGAGGCGGGAATAAAACTTGGAGAGGGCGTAAGCTCGAATGTGCTGCCTTCCGGGACGATTCCCCCCGATCAGGTCTGGGAGGATGATGCCCAGGATGTGCCGGTTACGGCTAAGCCAGACGCCACTGTCCAGGTTGGCGTTGACAACCCGGTTCAGGATTTGGGCATTGTGGTTAACAAGTCCGAAGGAGTTGAAGGCCAGCAGTCGAACGCCGTGGCCGGCGCGATAGCCGAAGCAGGCAAGCTGAATGTTGCTGGCGGCACAGCCGGTATTGAAATGAACTTTGCATCCGGCGCTGGCGCCGATCCCTCAAAGGACATCGTAACCGACAAATCCCAGAGCGTGATCGCCACAGGCAGCACGGCGGCTCCGAACAAGTTTACGGGAACGGTCGCAAGCGTGGACAGCGCCGCTATCACGACCGGCACGAGTAACGACACCGTTGATTTGAAGGTGAACCAAACCCAGGGCCAGACAACAGCAATCACCAATACCGGCGGAACTTCCGGCGAAGGTTTCACGGTCAACGTCCAGGGCGCTGGCGACACCACAATCACCAGCTCCGATTTCGCAAACGTGGCGGTGAGCGCAAGCGCGACGGGAAATACGACGCTGAGCGCTTCCGACCGAACGGAAAACATGACCGCCAATATCGCGGGCGGCGACATAACCACCATCGATACCAATGGCGCTGACGTTGACTTGAATGTAACAGGCGGAAACAAGGTCGTTGTTGATGGCGCTGCTGCCAAGGGTCAAACGACGAATATTTCTGGAAGCATATCTGGAGATGCTGTTGCCGATACCCAATTGCGTCTTGAAGGAAGTGGAGGTAACTTTGCAGTAGATGGCAGCGACATGTCAGGTTTGGCGAACCTGAGCACAACAGGTGCGGCACAAACCACCGTTTCTGACTTGACGACCACCGCTGACAGTTTCAATCTCACGACGGATAACAGTGTTGTATTTGAAGATGCAACCATGAACAGCGTCAGGACCTTTAATATAGCTACGGGTGAGGGGGCAGAAACCGCTGCGGCTGCTCCCGTAACGATTAGTGGTGCGTTTGACACGTCCAATCCCGGCGCCGCACCGAAACCGCTTGGGCTTCAAAGCGTAAAGGAGTTGACCATTACAGGCGACCAGCAGGTTACAATTGAATGCGCTTTGGGTACGCGTGGCGGCGAAGCCGTTACCATTAATGCTGAAAACGCAGATGGCGGCTTTACTCTTGGAGGTTCTGGTATAAACACTGCAGGGGGCACATTTTATGGCGGGAATGGCGCGGACAGCCTCGTAATTGCCGGAATTGCGGGTGTTTATGATATGAACATGGGCAAAGGCGCGGATACTCTGCTGGTAGAGACTGGCTGGGGTACCCAAGATCGTGTTGCCATGATTGATGTCGATCTGGGTGCTAATGACGACGCAGCAGATACTATTGCGCTGTGGGGTCAGAAAGGCTCTGGAAACCACAGTAAAGGCGGAGCATATATCAAGGTGTCCAATTTTGTTGCCGCTAATGACAAGTTGGGCACATTCGATATTCCCGTCGATGACGCCTCTACTCTTGGTGGCGCCTATGTCAACTGGGGAAATATTAATTCAGATTCTGCGAAGATCACTGGCTTCCTGAACGCTTTCCTCGGGGATGGCATGATAACCGAAACCGATCTGAAAGCCGCTGGCGCATATACATCTGACGGCAAATTCCTTACCACAGGAACCGGCGCCAATGCCAAAACCTATTTGGCATTCATCACTAATGACGGCGGCTCAAGCCAAGCCCTTGGTGATTCCGCTACGGTAAATGGATGCGCCCTTGTGGAACTTGTTGGTGTCACCCTTAACTCCACTGCGAATAGTGGTTGTGTTACAGGCGATGTTGGCGCATAAACCTGAATAATTATCACATACAAATCCCCCGAAGTTCTCCGCTTCGGGGGATTTTTTTGGCGCAGCTTACTTAGCGCAAGAGATACCGTTTTCTATCCCATCATTCATTTTATGGCCTGCGTCATTTCTTTAGCGAGGCGCGCAGCGCCGAAGCGTTAAAGGGGGGCTGGGGGCCCGCGGCCCCCAGGCGGGGTTCGGGGCGGCAGCCCCGACAAAAAAATTACTTCCCTTGCAGCATTTTGACGGCGCAGAATTTGCCGCACATGGCGCAGACTTCCTCGTTCTTGTGGGGTTCGCGGCGCTCGGCCAGCTTTTGCGGATCGATGGCGGCTTTTTGCATGCCATCCCAATCCAGGCGCCTTCTGGCGTCGTTCATGGCTTTTTCACGCGCCAGGGCCTGCGGGCGGCCCAGAGCCACCTCGCCCACCCGGGCGGCCACGCGGCTGGCCATCACGCCTTCAAAAACATCCTTTTCATCCGGCAGGGTCAAATGCTCGGCCGGGGTGAGATAGCAGAGAAAATCCACGCCGGCGGTCACGCCCACCGCCCCGCCGATTGCGCCCGCTATGTGGTCATAGCCGGGGGCCGTATCGCAGCACAGCGGCCCAAGAACATAAAGCGGGGCGTTATTGGTAAGGCGCTTGATGCCCTGAATCTGGCCGCAAACCATATTGAGCGGCATGTGGCCAGGCCCCTCGATCATGGCCTGCACGCCGCGCTCATGGGCGCGTTTGGCCAGAATGCCAAGATTGATGACTTCCTCCCACTGGGCGGCGTCGCCGGCATCGCAGCCGGCCCCGGGACGCAGGCCGTCGCCAAGGGAAAGAACAACATTATTGGGCAGGCAGATATCAAGCAGCCGGTCAAAATTTTCAAGAAGCGGATTTTCGCGGTCGTTTTCCAGCATCCAGCGGGCCAGCATCGAGCCGCCGCGCGAAACAATGCCCATGGCGCGGGCGTCCTTTACCGCAAGCTCGGCCCCGCGGCGCGAAAGGCCGCAATGCACGGTGACAAAATCAACGCCCTGTTCCGCCTGTTTGGCGATTTCGTCAAAAAGCTCGTCCGGGCGCATATCGGCAATGTCGCGGCCATTGTCCATAAGCTGCTGGCCAACGGAATACATGGGCACCGTGCCCAGGGGACGCGTCCATAGCCCGAGCATCTCACGGCGGATGGCATCCAGATCGCCGGCAATCGAAAGATCCATGATCGTGTCCGCGCCGGCGCGGCTCGCGGCTTCTATCTTGCGCTTTTCCGTCCCGATGCAGCTGGAAAGCGGAGACGTGCCAAGATTGGCGTTGACCTTGACCGAAGCCGGCTGGCCGACAAGGCAGGGCCGCACCCCTCCATGGCGGGGATTGCCCAGCAAAACCATGGAGCCAAGGCTAATGGCCTCCTGGATTACAGCCGGGGCCAAAGCTTCCCGAATAGCCAGTTCCGGCCCGTGCTCGTTCCATAATGACAAAAGCGCGCCATTTTTGGCGAAAATCCCTTCCGACATTCCCGTTCTCTCCCTTTTATATTAAGGCCTGCAACTTATAATCATACTTACTGCGCCTGTGATTGTAAAGCTCGTGAACGGAAGGCTTTTGACTTAATCACGGGCGGCGTATAAATAAAACTTCAAAAACAATCGCGGAGATATTCATGCGCGCATATCAGGATTTGCTGAAAAAACTGAACGAGGAAAGCCGAACCTGGCTTGTTACCGGCGTTGCCGGCTTTATTGGATCAAACCTGCTGCAGCGGCTGCTGGAATGCGGCCAGAAAGTCGTTGGCCTGGACAATTTCCTTACCGGCCACCGCCGCAATCTCGAAATGGTTCGCAAGCTTGTGGGCGAGGACAACTTTGCCCGCTTCATCTTTATCGAAGGCGATATCCGTGATCTTGAAACCTGCAAAAACGCCTGCTCCGGCGTTGACCATGTGCTGCACGAGGCCGCTCTTGGCTCCGTGCCAAGGTCGATAGACGACCCGATTCTCTCCAACGGCTGCAATATCGACGGTTTTCTCAACATGATTCTTGCCGCGCGCGACGCGGGCGCGCAAAGCTTTGTCTATGCGGCCTCCTCCTCCACCTACGGCGACAGCGAGGAATTGCCCAAGGTCGAGGATCGCATCGGCCATCCCCTCTCGCCCTATGCGGTAACCAAATATGTTGACGAGCTTTATGCAGACGTCTTTGAGCGCTGCTACGGCTTTCCATCCATCGGCCTGCGCTATTTCAACGTCTTTGGCCAGCGCCAGGATCCGGACGGCGCGTATGCCGCCGTCATTCCCCAATGGTTCAAGGCCCTGATCAGGGGCGAACAGGTCTATATCAACGGCGACGGCGAAACCAGCCGCGATTTCTGCTATATCGACAACGTCGTAGAGGCAAACCTGCTGGCCAGCCTCGCGGGCCAGGATGCCCAAAACCAGATTTACAATGTGGCCTTTGGCAGCCGCACAACGCTCAATGAGCTTTTCGGGCTCATCCGCGCGGAAGTCGCCAGACGGCACCCGGAAGCGGCAAAGGCAAAGGCCGAATACCGCGATTTCCGCAAGGGCGACGTGCGGCACTCGCTGGCCGATATCTCAAAGGCCAGGAAACTGCTCGGCTATACGCCCGAATTCGATGTGCGGCAGGGCCTGGCCCTTGCGGGCGCATGGTATGACGCGAATTTGCAGTGAAGCGGGGCGGGCAAATGGCGAACACGGTTGCGACATTCAGGGCGGCAAAGGGCGTTTCGCGCCTCTCCATGCTTACGGCATACGATTACACGATGGCCAGGCTGGTCGATGAGGCGGGCATCAATTGCATCCTTGTCGGCGATTCCCTCGGCATGGTCATGCTTGGACATGATTCCACGCTCAAGGTGACCATGGAAGACATGATTCATCATTGCGCCGCAGTTGCCAGGGGCGCCAAAAACGCGCTGATCCTTTGCGACATGCCCTTCATGAGTTCGCAGAACGGCATCGAAAACACCGTGCGCAATGCCGGGCGCCTTGTCCAGAAAGGGGGGGCGCAGGCTGTAAAGATGGAAGGCGGACAGGAATTTTGCGGCGAAATAAAAGCCATGGTCCGCGCCTCGATACCCGTCATGGCCCATCTTGGCCTGACGCCGCAATCGGTAAATGCCTTTGGCGGCTACAAGGTGCAGGGCAAAACCCGCGCCGCGGCCCAGAAACTGCTTGACGACGCGCGCGCCGTGCAGGATGCCGGCGCCTTTGCCGTGCTGCTCGAATGCGTGCCCGTGATGATAGCCAAAAAAATCACCGAAACGCTGGAAGTGCCGACAATAGGCATTGGCGCGGGGCCGCATTGCGACGGCCAGGTTCTTGTCTGGCAGGATATGCTGGGCCTTGCGGGGCGCGCGCCGAAATTCGTGCGCCAGTTCGGCGGCGTGGCCGATGAAATCAAAAAGGCGCTGGCCACCTATCGCGAAGAAGTCGAACACGGCTCTTTCCCCACAAGAGATCATTGCTACAAGATCGAGGGCGAAGAAGAACTGCTGGACAAGCTTTATTGAAAATATGCCCCGGGAGGGGCATATTCAGAATCTGTCTTCACATGCGCATCCTGCCCTCTCGCTGCGTCATGCCGCGCAACCGGAGCCCCGCATCCGCAAGCCGCTTTCAGCGGCTGCGCCGGATTTCGTAAATTATTCCGGTCGGGTTCCGTAAGGGCACACTCCCTTCATAATATACTTATCTTCCTTGCGAGAGAACAAAATTCTCCATGCGCAAACAGCTTTTCATTTTATTGAATTTTTTGGCCCTGCCTTTCCTGCCAGGCCAGCCCCATGAGCAGATGGGCCAGTTTCGCCGCTGTGAAGTCGGCATGATGCAGGGCCGGAATCGGGGCCAGCTCCATGACGTCGCAGCCAATGATTCTGGCCTGGGCCGCAACCCGCTCCAGAATGAAATGCGTTTCTTTCCAGACCAGGCCGCCGGGCGAGGGAGTGCCGGTTGCGGGCATCAGGGACGGGTCAAACGCATCGACATCGAAGCTCAGATAGATATCCTTTGGAAAGTCTTCCGGCAGAGGCTTTTCAGGCAGGCCCACCCTGGAGAGAAAAAGGGAATCATAGTGGGTTACATTGTAAATTTTGCGGGCTTCGATTTCCTCTTTGGAAATCTCACGAACAGCAAACTGCGCGAGGGGCAGCCCAAGGTCGAGCACGGCGCGCCGCATGACGCTGGCGTGGGAAAATGAATCGCCCTGGTACTGATTGCGCAAATCGGCATGGGCGTCAAACTGCACTACTCCAAAATCACGCCCCGCAGCCTTGAGGGCGCGCAGGGCGCCAAGCGTGGCCGTATGCTCGCCGCCAAGCAAAACGGGAACGGCGCCGGCTTTCAGGGCTTCTTCCACCACATCCTGAATGCGCGCAAGAACCTCCTGCGCGGAACCCGAGCAATCAATTGGCGCATGGGTATAAATGCCCGCGCTGCCGGGTTCAAGATCATTGTCGATTGCTTCAAGCTCCTGCGAGGCGCGCAAAATCGCCTCCGGGCCCCTTGCCGTGCCCGCGCCCCAGGAAACGCTGCGCTCAAGAGGCGCGGGAATAACCCAGAACATGGCCCTGCCGGCCTCGGCCGGCCTGTATTCGCTTGCAAGAAATCCTTCGCTCATGGGATTGTTCCTTCCGGTTATGCGGTAAAATTAAAAAACAAGCCATCCGAATCCCCTGCCCCCAGAAAAAACATCCCCCAAAAAGCCAAAAAAGGCTCGCCGGGGATGCGAGCCTTTCTATTTGGAGGAGGCTGTCAGCAAAAGAAAGGAAGGTGCAACACCTTATGCAATTCTCATACCATTCCCCGCGCCAGTTCCAATGGAAGCCAATCCATTGAAATATTTGAATAAAAATTTAAATTACAAAAGAAGATTGGTACAATGTTTTATACCGGATAAAGGGTTTGCAAACGCTGTGGCTGTAAAGGCTGTAAAAATATTTTCACTCCATCCGGCAGGCTGGAGCATTTTTTTTGGAAACTACCCATCCGGATGAAGTTTTTCGAGGAGTTCTTTTGCACCCTGGCTATTACGCCACTGATCGAAAAGATCAAGCCATTGGTCAAACTGGAGGAAGCCCTGGTCGAGCTGATCCTCGTGCATTTGCACCCAGGCGTTGAACAGTTGCATCTGGAGCTGGAAAGCGGCGCTGGAAAGGACAATCTGGGCCATGTTTTGCGGGAAGGCCTGGCCGTCAAGGCGGGCAAGAACAAATTCGCAGACGGCTTTTTGGGACGTCTGGAAGTCGATTTCCCTGTTTTTCAGGCCTTCTGCCAAAGGCAGATATTGCGGGTACAAATTTTTTATTTTGTTCATGCTTTTTTCCGGAATTTCCAGAAAAAGCCTTTCATCCTCGCCCTTGCCGACAATGAAATAAAAACGCAGCCAGTTTTCAAAAATCACCACCCGCAGAACTGCTTCGACGGCATCGCGGAATTCTTCCTGTTCTTTTGGCATAATTCCTCCCGCAGGATTTATCGGCAACGCCCGCAAATCGTTAAGGGGAGGAATTGAAAGTTGGCGCCAGCGGAGCGAGGCCTTGCCGTGCCCATTCCCTCGATTCCTTTCACGGCGGCAGCCCCGGCAGTTCCAGTTTTGCTTGTTATCGTAACTGTGTCCAGGCAAACTGTTTTTGCAAATTCGCAATTCCCGGCGGATAGGATTTTTTGCGAATTTTGTAAAAAATGCGTATGAGCGCGATAACATTTATTGAATGAAAATATCTGTTCTCGCAGCCGCCAGGGCATTTTCAAAATGAAAATGCCCCAAAATCGGAATTGCGGGGTTAGCAGGGCAACTTGACCTTGCTCCCCGGACTATCTATAAAAGACTGTTTGTGCAAAAGAGCATAAGGGGGAATAATGCCCAAGCGTAACGATCTGCGCAAGATTCTGGTAATCGGGGCGGGCCCGATCATCATAGGCCAGGGCTGCGAATTCGACTATTCCGGCTCGCAGGCCGTCAAGGCCCTCAGGGAAGAAGGCTATGAAGTGGTGCTGGTAAATTCCAACCCCGCCACGATCATGACCGACCCGCACATGGCCGATTCAACATATATCGAGCCGCTGGAGCATGACACGCTGGCCGCTATTATCCGCAAAGAAAGGCCGGACGCGCTGCTCCCGACCCTGGGCGGCCAGACCGCGCTTAACGCCGCTCTTGAACTTTCAAGGAGCGGCGTTTTGGATGAATGCGGCGTGGAAATTATCGGCGCGAGAGCCGACGTGATTGAAAAAGCCGAAAGCCGGGAGCTTTTTCGGGAATGCATGGCCAATATTGGCCTGAAGATGCCGGCCAGCGGCATTGCGCACAATATGGACGCGGTGCGCAAGCTTGGCAGGGAACTGCCCTTTCCGCTGATTATCCGGCCTGCCTTCACCCTTGGCGGCACTGGCGGCGGCGTGGCCCACAACATGGAAGAGCTGGAGGCCATTGCCGCTCGCGGCCTCTCCGCCAGCCCGATCAACGAGGTCATGATCGAGCAGAGCGTGCTGGGCTGGAAGGAAATCGAGATGGAGGTCATGCGCGACAAGAAGGACAATTGCGTGATTGTCTGTTCCATCGAAAATTTCGATCCAATGGGCGTGCATACCGGCGATTCCATCACCGTCGCGCCGGTGCAGACCCTGACCGATGCCGAATACCAGAAAATCCGGGACGCCTCCATCGCCATCATGCGCGAGATTGGCGTTGAAACAGGCGGGAGCAACGTGCAGTTTGCGGTCAATCCCGAAAACGGCGAGCTGATTGTCATCGAAATGAATCCGCGCGTTTCCCGCTCCTCCGCCCTGGCCTCCAAGGCCACGGGCTTTCCCATTGCCAAGATCGCGGCCAAGCTGGCGATTGGCTACACGCTTGACGAACTGCGCAACGACATCACGCGCGAGACCGTGGCCAGTTTCGAGCCGGCCATCGACTATGTCGTTCTCAAGGTTCCGCGCTTCACCTTCGAGAAATTCCCCGGCGCAAAGGACGAGCTGACAACTTCGATGAAAAGCGTGGGCGAGGCCATGAGCATTGGCCGCACATTCAAGGAAGCCCTGCAAAAAGGCCTGCGCTCCATGGAAATCGGCGCGCCCGGCCTTGGCGACAACTTCCGCGCCCCCCTGCCTTCCCGCGACGCTATCCTGGAAAACTTGCGCGTGCCCAATTCCCGCCGGATTTTCGCAATGCGCGACGCCCTGCTTGCCGGCATGAGCGAGGACGAAATCTTCAGGGCCACGGGCATTGACCCCTGGTTTATCCGCCAGCTTGACGACATTGTGAAGATGGAGAAAAGAATCCGCGATTTTGGCGTAAAAAGCGACATGACGCCAGCCAATCCCGAACTGGCCGAGATTTTGCGCGAGGCAAAGGAATACGGCTTTTCGGACAGGCAGCTGGCCGAAATGTGGAAAAGGCCGGAGGCCGACATAAGGCGAATAAGGCGCGAAACCGGCGTCGAGCCCACCTACTATCTGGTGGATACCTGCGCCGGCGAGTTCGAGGCCTACACTCCCTATTTCTATTCCACCTACGAGCGCGGCAGCGAAATCGAAGTCAGCGACAAGCCCAAGGTGCTGATTTTGGGCGGCGGCCCCAACCGCATAGGCCAGGGCATCGAATTCGACTACTGCTGCTGCCATGCCAGCTTCGCCCTCAGGGACGCAGGCATCACTGCCATCATGGTAAATTCCAATCCCGAAACTGTCTCGACCGACTATGACACCTCGGACCGCCTCTATTTTGAGCCCCTGACCTTTGAAGACGTGATGAACATAGTCGAAAAGGAAAGGCCCGACGGGGTCATCGTGCAGTTTGGCGGCCAGACGCCGCTCAACCTGGCCGTGCCCCTGATGCGCGCCGGCGTGCCGATAATGGGCACCAGCCCGGATGCTATCGACAGGGCAGAAGACAGGGAACGCTTTCAGGCCCTGATTGAAAAACTCGGCCTTTTGCAGCCGCCCAACGGCACGGCCATGGATCTGGAGGAGGCGCAGGCCGTTGCCAGGCGAATTTCCTATCCCGTGGTCGTGCGTCCAAGCTATGTGCTTGGCGGCCGGGCCATGGCCGTGGTTTATGACGATGACGAGCTTGCGGCCTATTTTCAGGAGCAGGTGCCCAAAAAGCCCGAGCATCCAATCCTGATCGACAAGTTTCTGGAGCATGCCATCGAAGTTGACGTTGACGCGCTTTCGGACGGAAATGAAGTATATGTGGCCGGCATCATGGAGCATATCGAGGAAGCCGGCATCCATTCCGGCGATTCGGCCTGCGTCTTGCCATCATTTTCGCTTTCCTACGACCAGGTGGCCCGGATTGCCGACCAGACCGAAGCCCTGGCCCGCGAATTGCGCGTCGTCGGCCTGATGAACATTCAGTTTGCCATCAAGGGCAATGACATTTATATTCTGGAAGTCAACCCCAGGGCCTCGCGCACGGCGCCCTTTGTCTCCAAGGCCACAGGCGTGCCCCTGCCCTATCTGGCTACCCGGGTGATGCTGGGCAAGACACTTGACGAGCTTGACCCCTGGAGCATGCGCAAGGGCGGTTTTACCTGCGTCAAGGAAGCGGTAATGCCCTTCGGGCGTTTCCCGGGCGTTGACGTCATCCTCGGGCCCGAGATGCATTCCACGGGCGAAGTAATGGGCATGGGCAAGGATTTTTCGGAAGCTTTCCACAAAAGCCAGCTTGCCGCGGGCCAGAGACTGCCGGATTCGGGCACGGTGTTCATTTCCGTCAACGACAGGGACAAGCCCGGGCTGCCCGAAGTTGCCGGGAATTTTTCCGATCTTGGCTTCAGGATCATTGCCACAAGCGGCACTGCAAAGGTCATTGCCGATGCCGGAATTCCTGTCGAAGTTGTGAGCAAGGTGCACGAAGGCGGCCCGAGCATTGTGGACAGGCTGGCCGGCAAAGAGGTGGATCTTGTAATCAACACGCCGTCCGGCAAGCATACGGCGAGGGACTCCCGGGCCATAAGACGCGCGGCACTGACTTACAAGGTGCCCTACTGCACCACGCTCTCCGCGGCAAAAGCATCGGCCACTGCCATTGCCAACCGCCGCAAGGACAACCATGTCGAAAGCCTGCAGGAATATTACTCCAGGGAAAGGGCCTGAAATGGACAAAAACAATAATGATTGCAAAAGGGGCGTAAAGGCCCTCCTGACCCTGGCCGACGGCTTTACCCTTGAGGGCCGGTCCGTGAACGGAGAGGTCGAAACAGGCGGCGAGGTCATTTTCACCACGGCCATGACAGGCTACCAGGAAGTCCTTACCGACCCCTCCTATTGCGGGCAAATGATATGCATGACATATCCGCATATTGGCAATTACGGCATCAATGACGAGGACAACGAATCCGCGGCCGTGCATTGCAAGGCCCTGCTTGTCAAGGAATGCTGCAAAAAGCCATCCAATTTCCGCTCAAAAAAAAGCCTGCCCGAATTCCTGGCCGGCTTTGACGTGCCGATTGTCGAAGGCCTGGACACCCGGGCGCTGACCACGCATTTGCGCAAGAACGGCGCCATGGCCGGAATAATCTCGACCAATATCGCGGACCCCGGGGCATTGCGGCAAAAGGCGGCGGCAATGCCCGGCATGCGCGGCCAGAAGCTTGTGCCCCGGGTTGCATGCAAGGAACCCTGGACCTGGGTTGACGGCGCGCCGGCAAGGATTGGCCGCACGGAATCCGGCGCCTTTGCCTTCAAGGGCACGGGCCTGCCGCTGCTGGTCTATGACTATGGCGTGAAATGGAATATACTGCGCCATCTGGTTCAGGCGGGCTTCGAGCCCGTCTGCGTGCCGCCTTGTTTTTCACCGCAAGATGTCAGGAATTCAGGCGCAAAGGCCGTCTTTCTTTCCAACGGCCCGGGCGACCCGGCGACGCTGGACAGGGAAGCGGCCATAATCGCCGAACTGATGAAGGAAATGCCGGTAACAGGCATCTGCCTTGGGCACCAGATCATCGCCCAGGCCCTTGGCGCCAGGACGGACAAGCTCAAGTTCGGCCACCACGGCTGCAACCACCCCGTCAAGGATCTGGTAACCGGCAAAATCGAGATTTCATCCCAAAATCACGGTTTTCATGTAATTCTGGACGGTGTGCAAGATGTGAAAGCCACGCATGTCAACCTGAATGACCATACGCTGGAAGGGCTCAGGCACAAGACCCTGCCCGTAATGAGCCTGCAGTATCATCCAGAAGCCGCCGCCGGCCCGCGCGACAGCAACCACCTCTTCAACCGTTTTCGCCAGATGGTGGGCGAGGCTTTGGGCAGCTAGCGGTATTTGGCTGCCCGTTCCATCTTTTTTGCGAGATACATAAAATCCTTCCTCTTTTCTTTGGCAAGCCGCGTGGCGGCGCAGCGTGAAAGGGGGTCTGGGGGGCCCCCGGGCGGGGCCCGGGGCGGCAGCCCCGCCCAAAAGTGCAACTGTGAAAATGCCATAAAAGGAGCATTCCATGAAAAAAGCCTGCCTGCTCGCGCTGGCGTTGCTGGCCATCACAATCCTGGCGGCCGGAGAAGCCCTGGCCGCAAAGCGCTTTGTAATCATTCCGTTTTCGGTCAACGCGCCCCAAAGCTACAATTATCTTGGCAAGGCCGTGCCCTCCACAATTCAGGGCCGGCTCAACAGGCCCGGGGTGCTGGAGGGTAAGACAGTCGCCGGCAAGGGCGGCCAGGATGCCGCGCGCCGCGCTCTTTCGGCCAATAATGCGGATTACGCCATCTGGGGCGTTGTCAACGTCATGGGCAACGAGGCGACAGTCGAGGTCAACAGCGTCGACAAAAGCGGCAAGACCTGGACAAAGAGCACCCAGACCCCGGTAAGCGGCATTGCCGGCGCGGTGAACGGCCTGACTGCATCCCTGGGCAGCGAGGCCATGGGCGTGCAGGTTGCTTCAAGGCCGGCCTTCATGAACCCGGGCGGCAAACAGGCCGTGAATCAGATGAATCCCGGCATCGTGGTCAACGAGACGGGCCAGCAGCAAGTTTATCTCAACCCGCAGTTCCGCTACCAGGGCGCCGGGGCGAATGACGGCTCGCGCCTGCGCACCCAGCGCCTCAAGTTCAACATGGTTGACATGGCCGTTGCCGATTTCAACGGCGACGGCAAGAACGAGATCGCCATCATTGACGACAACAGTCTCTACATCTATGTCTGGGGCCAGGATGGCCGGCTCAAGGAACTGGGCAAGACAAAAATCTCGGCTTCCAACCTCAATTTTTCAATGCGCGGCATTGACCTCAACCGCGACCGCGCGACGGATATGGTCATCGCCACCTTCGAGGAGGACAGCAACAGGCCCTACACCTATTTTTACAGCTTCAAGGGCAACAAGTTTTCGCAGCTTGCCGAAAGAAGCCCCTATTTCTGCAGCGTCATGCGCACGCCCCCGGCTTTCATGCCCGTGCTTGTGGGCCAGGGCTACGACAGCATCAAGCTTTTCGCGCCCGGCGTGCACCAGATGGTCAAAAACGGCGGCAAGTTCAGCCTGGGCGCCCGTATTTCACTGCCCACGGGAGCAAATGTCTTCAATTGCGCCTGGATCCCCGCCGGCAACAGCAAGGATGGCAATTTGCTCGTGATGCTGACAGATGACGAGCGCATCAAGCTTTACCAGGGCAGCATGGACAAGCCCCTGCACACGACAATGGAACGCTTTTCCGGCTCGGCTACAGGCATGGATCACTACAAGGGCATGCCGGGCCTTGGCATCGACAAAACCTCCCAGCTGCCGGCCAAATACTATGCCCCCATGCGTCTGCTGGCAGCCGATATCGGCCACACAGGCGAAAATGTGCTGCTGCTCAACAAGCCCATTTCGACTGCTTCGCAGCTTTTTGACCGCTACCGCTTCTTCCCCCAGGGTGAAATCCATGCGCTTTACTGGGATGGAGTGGGCCTTGGGCTGAAATGGAAAACCCGGCGCATCAGGGGTTCCGTCGCGGAAATAGATTTGGCAGATGTCAATAATGACGGAATTCTTGACCTTGTTGTCGGCCTCAACTCCTCGCCCGAACTCGGAATTGGCTCGCGGCAGTGCATGATTACAGCCTATCCGCTGGATGTCTCGCAGGTTGATCCCAATGTGCCTGCCGACATGAGCGACTTTGAGGTCAATCCCACGCATTGATCAAATTGGCAGCAAAGCCCTTCGGGGCGGGTGCGGGCTTATTCGGCCTGAAGGCCGGGGTCTCAATTCACAAAGGAACTTGCGAATGAAAGTACTGGTAATCGGTTCGGGCGGCCGTGAACACGCCCTGGTCTGGAAGCTGGCCCAGAGCCCCTCGGTTGACGAAATCTACGCCGCGCCCGGCAACGGCGGCACGGAAACCGACAGTTTCAAAAATGTTCCCATCGCCGCCGATGACATTGCGGGCCTTGTGGACTTTGCCAAAAAGAACAGGATAGATCTTGTCGTTCCAGGGCCCGAGCTTCCCCTGACCCTTGGCATCTGCGACAAAATGAAGGAAGCCGGCATCGACTGCTTTGGGCCGGACGCCTATTGCGCGCAGCTTGAAGGCAGCAAATCCTTCGCCAAGGACGTGATGGCCGCGGCGGGCGTGCCGACAGCGGCCTGCAGGGTCTTCGACGATCTGGACAAGGCTTCCGGATACGTGCGGCAAAAAGGCGCCCCGCTTGTGGTCAAGGCCGACGGCCTGGCTTCCGGCAAGGGCGTTGTGGTGGCCCAAAGCGTGGAAGAGGCCCTGGCGGCCTGCGAGGACATGCTGGGCAAGGGCAAGTTTGGCGCGGCCGGCAGCAGGGTTGTCATCGAGGAAATGCTGCCTGGCGAGGAAGTCTCTCTGCTTTGCGTCTGCGATGGCGAAGAGGCCTGGCCCCTGCCCTCGGCCCAGGATCACAAGGCTGTTTTTGACGGCGACAATGGCCCGAATACCGGCGGCATGGGCGCCTACAGCCCGGCGCCGCTATTGCCGGACGAAAATCTGACCGAAATGGCGGCCAAAGTGGCGGAGCCAATTCTGCGCGAAATGAAAAAGCGCGGACATCCTTTTGTGGGCGTGCTTTATGCCGGACTGATGATAGGGCCGGAAGGCGCGAAGGTGCTGGAATATAACGCCCGTTTTGGCGATCCGGAATGCCAGCCGCTCCTGATGCGTCTTGAGGGCGATCTTGCGGCCCTGCTTAAATCCTGCGCGCAGGGCAGGATGGATAAAAACAGTGTCAGCTTCGACAAAAGAAGCGCCCTGGGCGTTGTGCTGGCCGCAGAGGGCTATCCCGGCTCATATCCGAAGGGCATGGAAATATCCGGCCTTGAGCAGGCCGAGGCCCTGGACGGAGTAAAGGTTTTTCACGGCGGAACAAAAGCAGAAAACGGCAAGCTCGTTTCCAGCGGCGGCCGGGTGCTTTGCGTAACGGCGCTTGGCGACACGCTGGGAGAAGCCCGGAAACAGGCCTACGCCGCTCTCGGGAAAATAGAAATGCCCCAAAGCTTCAATCGGACGGATATCGGCGGCAAGGGCATTGCGCGGCTGGCAAGGCGGCAATAAGGCGAAACCATAATGTTCAAGGAACCTGTTCCCAGATATCAGCTGATAATAGGCAGCGCGCTCAGACACTCCTTCATCGGGCCGGCCAGGCAGCCCAAACGCTGGGACAAGCCCCACGAGCCGCGGCCAAAACTGCTCTCGCGGGACTTTGTGCTGCTTTTTCTGATGGCCATGTGTTCCAACAGCTACATTGCAGTCTATTACTGCTTTGAGCAGTGGATGCAGGGCCTGGGCATAGCGCCAGCCTGGCGCGGCGTGCTGCTTTCTTCGCTTTTCGCGATGATTCTGCTCTTTCGCCCACTGACCAGCATCATCCTGCTCAAGCACGGCAAATTGTGGTCCATGCTGATTTCGCTTGTTATCTGCACCCTGGTCATGCTGGTCTATCCTTTTGTGCAGCCGCATAACGCCATCGAGGTTATTCTCGCCCTGCGCCTCCTTCAGGGCGTTGCGCTGGCCGTGTATTCGGCCTGCACAGTGGCTGTTCTGGTCGAATGCATTCCGCCGGGCCAGTCCGCGCGCGGCTTCGCCCTGTTTTCGCTGACAATGCTTCTGCCCTATTCGATTATTCCCGGCATCTCGGAAACCCTGCTGCCCATATTGGGCGGCGAGGCGCGCCTTTTCGCGGTAATGGCCATTCTGGGCATTCCTTCCCTGATAATGGTACTGCTTTTGTCCAAAAGATTGAAAAAGCCCGAAATGCCGGCCGAAGGCCAGGGCAGCATGAGCATACAGGCAATTCTGCATTCCATCCTGCATTCCGGCCTGGGCTATCTCTATATGGCCTGCCTGTGCTTTTCCATGATGACCAACATGGCCATATTTTTCATGAAAGGGCTTTGCCAGCTAACAGGCGAGCATCCGGCCGCGTTCTTCACGACCTACAGCATAACAATTATTCTGGTGCGCGTTTTCGGCAGCCACAACATGGATACACTGCCGCGCCACAAGGTAACCATAATCTGCGCCGCAATCCTGGCCCTGGTCATGCTGGGCTTCGTCATGGCCCCGCAATGGGCCTTCATACCCCTGGCCTGCGTTTACGGCCTTGCCCTTGGACTTTTGTATCCGCTGCTCGCGGCCGGGGTTTATGACCGTTCCACGCCACAAACGCGCTCGGTCAATTCTAACGTGATGATGGCAACTTTCGATGCCAGCGGAATGTTGGGGCCAATTCTTGGCGGCGCCGTGCTTGCCGGCAACATGGGCTACAGGGGCGTTTTCATTGCAGCCGCCATAACCGTCGCGCTATGCGGAACATTCATGCTGCTTGACCGGATGAGACTGCGGCGCGAAGGCAAGTTCAGGCTGGCAAGGCGTTAGTAATTTTTATGGGGGAAACCATAATTGATCTTGCGTGGAAAATGTTTGCTAGATACGCTGGACAAGCGTTGCGACAGGTATATCAGCGCCATTGTGCTGGGTCTGAATGACGCCCTTGTGGAAATGACAGGCGCCCTGGCGGGCTTTACCATGGCACTGCACGACAACAGGCTTATTGCGCTTGCCGGGCTGACCACGGGGGTGGCGGCAACGCTTTCCATGGCCGCATCGGAATTCCTGGCCAAGAAGGCCGATCCCGCGGCCAGGCATCCCTATACGGCGGCAATCTATACGGGCACAACCTATCTGATTACGGTTGCCCTTCTGCTTTTGCCCTTCTTTATGCTGGATGATCCCTTTACCTCCCTGGGCTGCTGCCTGCTTACAGCCGCTTCAATAATTACCATGTTCACCTGGGCCGTGGCGCGCCTCCGCCAAAAGCCTTTTCTTGGCAATTGCCTGCAAATGCTTTCCATCAGTTTCAGCGTTTCGGCCATCGCCTTTGGCATAAGCTGGGCCGCCCGCTATTTCTGGGATCTCAAGGGGATGTGAAAACAGGGCAATTGCCGCATGTTCATGGAGGAGCTGCATGGATTACGGCGGTAATCCTGCTATGGCTGCTTTATGGCGTTTGCCTCATTTTTTTCATAATCGCGGGAGATGATTTCGTCCATCATCCGCAAGTTCCTTTGTGGTTTGAGACCTGGGCCTTCAGGCCTAACCAGCCCGCATCCCGCCCTGAAGGGCTTTGTTGTCAATGTGATTAATAAATAGAATCCGTCTTCACATGCGCATCTTGCCTTCTTGCTGCGCAAGATTTAGTAAATTATTTCCTTTAACGTCATTCCCGAGGAGGATGGGTCATGGCAAACGAGACTGCCCTGGTGATCATTGATATGCAGCATGATTTCATTTCGCTGGAAAGTCCCCTTTGCATGAGGGAAGTCAGTAAGATAATTCCGGGCATCAAGGCCCTGATTGCGGAAGCGCGCAAAAAAGGCTGGCCCGTGATTTATGTTATTCGCGAACATGACCCGTCTGGCGCGGATATTGAGAAATTCCGCCTTAAGTATTTTGAAAAATACCCTTTTTGCATAACTGGAGAGAAAGGCGCGGAAGTGGCGGAAGATATCAGGCCGGAAAAGGGCGATATTGTTATCGGCAAGACGCGCTTTTCGGGCTTTTTCGGCACCAAGCTGGACCTTGTCCTGCGCCGCCTTGGTATCAGGCGCCTACTGCTTTGCGGGGCGCAATATCCCAACTGCATTCGCGCCACTGCGGTGGACGGCATCGGGCTTGATTATGACGTGGAGATTTGCCCGGATGCAACCTGGGGCGCAAGCCAGGAAGTAATTGACGCCAATATTTATGATATGCGCAATATGGGGATAAAATTTCCAGGCCTTGAAGAAATCGCGGCTGAGGAATGAGGTCTTTTTGCGCGGTCAAAAACCGGACGCCCGGCGGCGATTGTCGGCGGGCGTCCGGTTTTTACTTGCCAACCTTGAACACCAGCGCCTGATACCAGTAAAGGCTGGCGTCCGGCTTGCGCCAGGAGCCCTGGGGTAAATTGGCCTTCTGACAGAGATGCTCGAGATACTGTTTTCTGTCCCAGCCCTGCTCAACGGGAACCTGGGGCAAAAAAACGCCGCTATGCCCGTTGTATTGCAGGATAAGGCCGTCGCGCCCGATTTCAATCTGCGCGGGGTCGGGGCAGCGGGTGGGTTCGTCCAGCACGGAAATTTCCAGGCTGCATTCCGGCCATTCTGATTTTTCGAGGGGCGGGAAACGGGGGTCATTGAAAGCCGCGGCCCTGGCCATGTTCCAGACATTGATCCAAAGCGGCTCATGGCCGACGATTGTGCCAATGCAACCGCGCAGCTGGCCATTTTCGGCAATTGTGACGAATGAGCCAAGATTGCGGTTTACAGCATCAGGGTTTGCCGCGCACTCCCTGATTGTAACTGGCGTGGGATTGAGGGGCGCGGCATCACTGTCGCCGTCCAGCACGCTTTGAATTGCAAGAGTGGCCTGCCTGCCGAGATATTCTTTCTGGGCATTATCGAGCTCAAATGAAAGGGGCATGATTGTATCCTTGCTAACAGGTTTTGCCCTGTGGGGGACGGGGCAACGCTTGTACAATAGCCTCTGAACGCCATCCGCGCAAGTTTGCATTTATAGAGAACGAAATCGCTCCCTATACAAAATCCGTCAGGTTTTTGCGCCGGGAAGTTCCGTAAGCCAGGCGAAAACCACGCTTTTTGCCTGGCAGTCTTCGGCATTGAAATGTTCGGATTTCACTGCCGGCATCTATATGTGAAATTGCACCCCTGAAATAAAAAAGCCGCGAGCATTGCTGGCGGCTTTTGATCCGTAAGTTTATTTGTGGTTTGAGACCCTGGCCTCAGGCCGTAAGCCCGCACCCCTTTGGTTGCTTGGCGACATGCAGGGCCGGATTTTACTCTTCGCCTTCTGCCTGAGCCTGCTTCCCGGCGCCCTTGAGACCATACATGGTGGTTGAGCCCGAGGACCAGTATTCCAGCACCTCTTCGTCAATCAGGGCGGTGAGGATCTTTTTCACTTCCCTGGGCTTCTTGTCCGGGAAAAGCGGCAGGAAGTCATTGAAATAAAACTTGGATTTTGTTTTTGCCTTGCTGTTGAGGAAGTCAACGATGGCATTTTTTTCTTCCGGAGTAACGGCGCCAGCCATGAGGATTCTCCTGTTTGCGATTTATGTAGGCGGGCCGGCGCAAAGCCGGCCCCAAACATTGCTAGAATTTGAACTGCGTGCTCTGACGCCAGGTATAATAGGCAGCTTCCCGGAAGTCGTCAATCAGATGCTCGGTGAAGGGCAGGCCAGTCAGTTCGAAGAACCTTTCCCAGCCGATGCGTTCGGCCCAGTCGCCCAGGCGTTCATATTTGCGGGCATCGCTGGCATAGACGTGGACAATCTTTTTCACGGTCTCGACCAGTTCTGTCCAGCGCGGCGGGTCATTGGGAATGTAGGCCACGACGACCTTGGAGAACTTGGGCCAGGTGATGCGGTTGGAGACCTTGCCGCCAATCATGATGGCAATGCCGTCGCCCTCGCCGTCGGCGATGGGCAGGGCCGGGCACATGGTGTAGCAGTTGCCGCAATACATGCAGCGGTCATCCTTGATGGCGATGGAATTGACCATCTTGCCGTCGTATTCCACCTTGGTGGGACGCACTGCGGAGGTCGGGCAGGCGGCCACGGCCAGCGGGATTTCGCAAAGCTGGTCGGCCCATTCGTGGTCGATCATCGGCGGTTTGCGGTGAATGCCGACAAGGCCGATATCGGAGCAATGCACGGCGCCGCACATATTGATGCAGCAGGCCAGGGCCACGCGCACCGGGGCGGGCATGGCCATGTGGACAAAGTCCTCGAACAGGGCGTCCATTACGCACTTGACAGGGCCGGAAGCGTCGGTCGCCGGGGTATGGCAGTGGATCCAGCCCTGGGTGTGAATCATGTTACAAACGCAGGAGCCCGTTCCGCCCACGGGGAACTTGTAGGAACCGCCGGGGAACTTGCGGGAATTGAGGTCTTTTACGAGTTCATCCTTGGTTTTTTCGTCGGTTACCATGAACTCGATATTGTTGCGGGTTGTCCAGCGCACATAGCCGCCGCAGTATTTGTCGGCGATATCGCAGACTTCGCGGATATGGGTGATGGACATGGTGCGGGCGCCGCCGCAGCGCACGGTATAGACCTTGGCGCCGCTTTCGGAAACATGCAAAAGCACGCCGGGTTCAAGGATTTCATGATAGGCCCATTTGCCGAAGTTCTCGGCGATGACGGGCGGGAAATACTGGTTGTATTTGTGAGGGCCGATGTCCGAGATTCGGCCTTCCATGGGTTTTTTCGGATCGTAGCCAGTGGATATGAAAGCCATTGCGGTATCCCCCAAATATTAGCGTTGATGGCGTTTGCGGTAATCTGCCAGACTGCGGTTCCAGCCGCCGGGCACTTCCGATTCCTTGAAGAAGATGAACGGATTGCTGCGAGGATCCTTGATCTGGCAGGGCTGGGCGGGCACATTCGTGGCTTCCAGGAGTTTCTGGAAGGAAAGCCGCTTCATGGTCTCGCCGACTCTCTCGCGGTTCTTGCCTTCTTCCATCCACCAGTCCCAAATGTTTTCAATCAGTTCCTTGATTTCGTCGTAGGGCTCCTGCACTTCCACAAATGGCACAAGCACGCTGCCCATCTGGGCGCCGTCAACGACGGGGGCCTTGGCGCCGACGAGGATTGTCGCGCCGCGCTCGTCGCCAATGTGCAGGGCCTTTGGCATGGTGTTGATGCAGTGCATGCAACGCACGCATTCCCTGGTCTTGATGCTGAGCTTCCTTGAGACGGAATCCCACTTCATGCAGCCGGAGGGACAGCGTTCGACGACTTCCTTTTCGATGTCGAACGGGCCCCAGTCGCGGCCGGAATGGGCGCCGGCATTGGGTTTCAGCTTTCCGGCCACATATTCCTGCACGATTTCGTTATCAATCTTGATGTCGTCTTTCCAGGTGCCGACAACGGCGAAGTCGCTGCGGGCCATGGCGCACACGCAGCCGTTCGGACAGCCGTCGAACTTGAATTTGAATTTGTAGGGGAAAGCCGGACGATGCAGTTCGTCCTGATAGTCCATGGTCAGCTGGTAGCAGATGTCCTGGGTGTTGTAGCAGGCGAATTCGCAGCGGCTCATGCCGAGACAGGCCGAAGGCGTGCGCAGGTTGGAACCTGAGCCGCCGAGGTCGTTTTTCATGTCGTGGGTCAGCTGCCAGTAGATTTCCTCCAGCTGGGGGGTCTGGGTGCCCAGAAGCACGATGTCGCCTGTCGATCCGTGCATGTTGGTGAGGCCGGAGCCGCGCAGATCCCAGATGTCGCAAAGGGAGCGCAAAAACTCGCTGCTGTAGTATTTGCCGGAAGGCTGCGCCACACGCATGGTATGGAAAGCCGCGATGCCGGGGAACATTTCGGGCTGGTCGCAATAACGGCCGATAACGCCGCCGCCGTAACCGAACACGCCCACGATGCCGCCGTGTTTCCAGTGGGTTTCCTTTTCGTTATAGGAAAGCTCCATCAGCCCGAGAAGATCTTCGAGGCAGTCCGCCGGAATCTGGTAGTCAAGATTTTTCGGGTTTTTGGCGCGCTGCTCGGCTTCCGCCTTGATGTCCGAGACGAAGCTCGGCCAGGGGCCTTTTTCCAGCTCGTCAAGTTTGGGTGTCTGAAATTTTGCCATTACCATACCTCCAATGGTTGTAGTCGGGAAGCCGCGCGGGCTTTCCCGCAAGGAAACCATCCGCCCCGTTCTGCGGCCGGCCCAAAGGCCCCCGCCCCAGGCCAGCCTGATGCCTGGCGATCCCGGAAAATTAGCGAATCCGGCCAATGCGGCGCCAAGCCTCATTGGTTTCATGACACGGCTGTCAGGGGAAAATGCAATTCCTGGCGTCAATCGGTTTTTACAAACTTTTTCGACTTGCCGTTGGTTATCTGAATAATTGGATTAGCTCATTTTCCATGTTTTGACAACAGGATTGGCCGTTGTTCCCGAAATTTTGTAAATCAATTGCGATTGCTCCGGACTTCGCCTGTTTGCCTTGCGCAAATTATTTTTTACTTATGGCAAATTTCTGCTTGACAGGACGGCGGTCAAGGCGTAGCTTGCCAAATCAACGCGGGAGTAACTCAGTGGTAGAGTGCAACCTTGCCAAGGTTGAAGTCGCGGGTTCAAATCCCGTCTCCCGCTCCAGAATAAAAAATACGGCGGCATAGCCAAGTGGTAAGGCAGAGGTCTGCAAAACCTCCACCTCCAGTTCAAGTCTGGATGCCGCCTCCATAAATATCGCTTTTCCTGCTTGCGGGAGTAACTCAGTGGTAGAGTGCAACCTTGCCAAGGTTGAAGTCGCGGGTTCAAATCCCGTCTCCCGCTCCAGCAAAATATCCCACACACACACTTTGCCGTCCATGCGGGAATAACTCAATGGCAGAGTGCCAGCTTCCCAAGCTGGACGTTGCGGGTTCAAATCCCGTTTCCCGCTCCAATTATATCAGCAGGTTACATCAAAAAATGATGTAACCTGCTTTCTTTTTTGCGACCTCATTGCGACAAAATGTCGTAAACGGCATCGCAATTCTCTACCTCCCCTCAAACATATTGCCCCCCACACCCCCCAAATAAAGTCAAATCCGCGCCAGAAAGTTCCAATGCGCAAACCCTCTCCATGCCCAGAGGGCTGTCTTTCCCCATGCGCAAGCGGGTCCTTCTGGACGGCTCTTGCGCCCAACGGGCGAAACACCCCACTCTTTGGCCGCGATTCACGGAATGAAAAACGCGGAATTTCGGAACGAAAATACTTGTCGGCAAATTCTTATTTCTATCTATTATCTATATAGACCGGCAGGTAATTTATTATGTCAAACAATAAAAATGATATTCGTGCCAAGGTTGAAGCTAGAACCAGAGCAGAAAAGGAAGCCAAAAATAAAAAGACCAACGAAATAAAGGCAAAGAAGCTTGAGATTACAAATGATGACCTCAAAGGTTATATAAATGAAAATAGAACTGGAGATGCAAAACTATATTGCAGATTATTCAGGGGACTTGTTGTTTATGTTAAATATTGGGAAAGGTTTTTGATATGGGGTGGACACCATTGGATTGAAGAAGATTATGAAGAAGCAAAGCAAAATATTGAAGATGTTTGCGAATTGTATTTGAGGCTTGCAGAAAATTTATATTCTGAAGCAGAGGATGAAACAGACAAAACAATCAAAGCAAATATAAAAAATTTAGCAGATACAGTAATACGCCGGGTAAATCAACTGCGAGATATACCAGGTCAAGATAAACTTATGCAGATGATCAGGCGAATCAGAGACCCTCTTGTTGTTTTGCCAAAACATATTGACAAGCAACATTACCTGAAAGCCTGTCCAAATGGTGTCATAGATTTAAGAACTGGAGAATTACATCCTGGGAAGCCAGAGCAATATATTCTTAATTCTATTGTCACCGATTATGACCCGGAATTGCTTAATCTAGATGACCCATGCCCAGAAACAAATCAATATCTTCTTCGATCAATGGATGGAGACCAAGAACTCGTTGATTTTATATGGCGTCTGTTGGGCTATGGACTCGTGACAGAACGAAAAGATCACATTTTTGTAATCTTTTGGGGTGAGCATGGGCGCAATGGTAAAGATACACTCATAAAATTGGTAACTCATGTGTTAGGTCAAACTTTATCTGGAAATGTTCCAGTTGAAATGTTTTTGCAAACTCAAATAACGCGAAACAGTTCCGCTCCCTCGCCAGATGTTCTGGCACTACGGGGCATGTGTATTGCCTGGATTAATGAAGCTGAAGATGGCCAGCGTTTTGCCCTTTCAAAACTAAAAATGCTCACTGGCGGCGGCTACATTACAGCCAGAGGCTTACAGGACAAATTACAAACGACCTGGCTGCAAACTCACCTTCCTATAATGACCACCAACGAATTGCCTAAAGCAAAGGCTGATGATTCCGCTTTTTGGTCTCGGGCAATTCTTGTGAAGTGGCCACTCTCATTCGTGGAGAACCCAGAACAACCATATGAGCGACCTGCTGACAAGGATATTTTTGAGAAAATCAGTGCCGAAGCCAAAGGTGTTCTTGCCCGTATGGTCAAGGGGTGCATGGAGTACCTGAAAGACGGACTCAAAATTCCTGACAAGGTTCGTGACTGGACGCGCCAGCAACGCGCCAGTTGGGATGATGTTGGCCTTTTTATCAGTGAATGGTGTGAGCAGGAGCCACACCAGGATAATCCGGAACTTTATACATACAGAATTCCGGCAACTGATTTACATGAAGCCTTTTGCATCTGGTACGCCCGAAATCGTGACAAACGCTACAGCATCTCCGCCAAAAAGTTTGCCGAGATACTAAACAAGAAAGATATTCCTTCCAAACGCAGCAATGGTATGTGGCGGCTTGGCATTCGCCTGAATTCCGAAGGGCAGAAGGCATTAGATGAACACCGCTCTGAAAGATAATCGTTCCGCAAACTTCCACACTCTTGCTTGAATAAGATGCTGTAATTGTGGAGTTTTTACGGAAATGGAAAGATGGAAGGTTTACAGGCATACATCCACGCGCAATGCGCGCACGCACATATATGCGTTAACATATATCTATAATCTTTCCATCTTTCCAAATGGATAAAAAGATAAATAAAATAAATAGTTAATAAAAAATTTCAATGGAAGGTTATGGAAAGATGCAACTTCTTGACCTTTATCGCTCCCGATTTGGCGAGGCTGTAAAGCGCCAGGGCAATGGCTGGAATGGGCCATGCCCCTTGTGTGGCGGGGAGCCGGGCAAGTCTGACCGGTTCATGGTATGGCCAGACCGTTCAGACAACCTCGGTGAAGCCTGCGCGAAGAATGGCATCAATGGGATATGGTCATGCCGTCAATGCAGTGCCAGCGGCGATACTATTGCTTATCTTATGAAGATTGACGGCATGACTTTCAGGGAAGCCCTGGGTGAATTGGGTATCGAGGGCGTGAAGATAGGCTGGCATCGCAGAAAGGCTCCCACCGAACCAGTGCGGCACATATCGAATGCCTGGACGCCAAAGGAGCAGTCCGAGCCCACAGCCGAATGGCAGGGGCGCGCCATCAAGCTGGTGGAGGAAGCAGAGAAGAAAATCTGGGACAATTCTCCAG
>Ga0209694_1001347_pt1 | contig 27480 bp, 35 predicted proteins | sample GluameincwithD2O_FD_187499 | JGI IMG/M metagenome (GOLD analysis project Ga0209694, IMG submission 187499) | Mouse cecum microbial communities from Vienna, Austria - Glucosamine amended microcosms incubated with D2O (SPAdes) (version 2) | ecosystem: Host-associated > Mammals > Digestive system >... | reverse complement strand
ATATAACAAAATATACACTTTATTCAGTTGCCAAGGTCAGATATTTATTTTGGAGAAATATATCTGGCATTTTTAATGCAAAAAATACGCTATAGCCCATTGGAAATCAGGGTTTTCAGACGGTCTGGGGGGGGGTAAAATAGGGGTAAATAAAATATTAGATGTCTAATGAAAAATGTAAGAAAAGGAGAAAAGGTATGAAGAGATTAAATGACGAAAACAGCAGGAAATTAGTAAAGTATATTTTGGATAACAAAGAAGGAATCAGTACAAAGCCTTCAGATATCGAAGAAATAGATTTCGTCTCGACAAAAAATAATGATTCGGCTATAGAATATGGGATTAAAGTATTTTACAGAAATATCCCATGTACTGAAACCCGTTCACAGGTCTGGGAAAAGATAACATTACAGGATATAAAAGAGGATTGTAAGAAACAAAACCTTGTGCCAACTATTGCTTTTGCGGTGCGTGACGAGGAAACGGAGGGGATATATATATTTATATTTACTGTTGAACAAATGGAGTGTTTGTCACGAGAAGAGGACACAAAAGACATATTTAGGGAAACGGAAAAAGGATTGGAAATCAAATATGGGGTCGGACGTCAAACAAGGGCAGACATGCTGGAAAGAATCAAGAGATATGTTGACTATACAGAAGTGCGGAATGGCAGGAAGAATTTTTTTGATTAAGATAAGAAAATCATTGTTTGTTAAGCCTCTATTATAGATTGACAATTAAGAAATAAAAGGAGTGGAAATATGGGGCAAAAGAAAAAAGGATTTGTATTGTTATTGTCAATTATGGTTATGGTTTTAGCAATGGCAATGCCGAACGATGTGGAGGCGGCTAGAAAGAAAAAGCCAGCGGTTAAGACGGTAGAGCTTAGGGTGGGCGGTAAGAAAGTAAATGGTAAGACTGTTACTATTAAACAGGGTTCTAAGACGAAGGTTTCCGTTGTTGTAAAGCCGGGAAATGCTAAGAAGTCGGTTAAGTGGTCTAAGCTTAACAGCAAGTCTAAGAAGATTGCAACGATAAGCAAGAGCGGGGTTATTTCAGCAAAAAAGAAAAACGGCACTGTAAAGATGACCGTGACAGTTAAGGGGAAGAACGGCAAATCTAAGAAAGCTTGGATTAAGGTTAAGGTCATTAAGCCTACTGTTAAGAAACCTGTAATTAAGAATCCGGCAACAACAAAGCCGAGTAAACCTGTAGCAAAGCCTGTTGAGCCTAAGCCGGAAGAGCCTAGCATACCTAGCAAGCCGGAGGTGGACTGGAAGACTTGTAGTCATGATTGGGGTGTGGGCTGTAAGCATCAGGAAGTAAGGACGATTTGTCATGGTTGCCTTATGGACTATGAGGATATCGAGCATCATATGGATGTTGAGATGGATAAGGATATGTTTACAATGTGCGCGGGGTATGGAACTTATTTGACAGGGTTCTATGAGTGCAGTAAGTGCGGTGCTGGTAAAAAGCACATACCAGATTGGGATAACCCGGCTACTGGTAGGGATTTCATTTTTGAAACTTACGCAGAGTGCTTACGGTTTACTCCATACTAAAGTAAATATCCCAGCCTTTAGGGGCTGGGGATATTTCTATAAAGAGAAGAAGGAGCAGACGTTTTAGCGGAGCGTGGAGTATGGTTTGTTGCATATTGTATTAATATCTCTGTTACTGATTTATCAATAAAATACAAAAGAGGTGGGAGACATGGTGAGAAGAGGAAGTAAAGGGATAGCATTACTGCTGATGCTGGTGATGGTCTTGTCGCTGGCAGTGCCGGGAACGGCAGAGGCGGCTAAAAAGAAAAAGCCAGCGGTTAAGACGGTAGAACTTAGGGTGGGCGGTAAGAAAGTCAATGGTAAGACTGTTACTGTTAAACAGGGTTCTAAGACAAAGGTTCAGGTTGTTGTAAAGCCGGGAAATGCTAAGAAGTCGGTTAAGTGGTCTAAGCTTAGTAGCAAGTCTAAGAAGATTGCAACGATAAGCAAGAGCGGTGTTATTTCAGCAAAGAAGAAAAACGGCACTGTAAAGATGACAGTAACAGTTAAAGGCAAAAACGGCAAATCCAAGAAAGCATGGTTGAAAGTTAAGGTTGTTAAGTCTACTGTAACTAAGAATCCGGCAACAACAAAGCCGAGTAAACCTGCCGTAAAGCCTGTTGAACCTAGTATACCTAGCAAGCCGGAGGTGGACTGGAAGACTTGTAGTCATGATTGGGGTACTGGTTCAAAGCATGAAGAGGTAAGAACAGTTTGCAACCATTGTTGGACAGATTACGAGGATATTTATCATCATCAGGAAGTTGAAGAGGCTAAGGATTTTTTTACTCCTTGTGGTGGGTTTACATCTACGTTAGTTTCTTTCTATGAGTGTAGTAAGTGCGGTGCTGGTAAAAAGCATATTCCTAATAGGAATAACCCTCTGGTTGGAACGGACTATATATACGAGACTTACGCGGAGTGTTTACAGTTTACTCCATACTAAAGTCAATATCCAGCCTTTAGGGGCTGGGGATATTTCTATAAAGAGAAGAAGGAGCAGATGTTTTTATCGGAGCGTGGAATATGGTTTATTGCATATTGTATTAATATCTCTGTTACTGATTTACGCTTAAAATACAAAAAAGGTGGGAGACATGGTGAGAAGAGAAAGTAAAGGGATAGCATTACTGCTGATGCTGGTGATGGTCTTGTCGCTGGCAGTGCCGGGAACGGCAGAGGCGGCTAAAAAGAAAAAACCAGCAGTAAAAACGGTAGAAATTAGGGTGGGCGGTAAGAAAGTAAATGGTAAGACGGTTACTGTTAAACAGGGTTCTAAGACGAAGGTTTCCGTTGTTGTAAAGCCGGGGAATGCTAAGAAGTCGGTTAAGTGGTCTAAGCTTAGTAGCAAGTCTAAGAAGATTGCAACGATAAGCAAGAGCGGAGTTATTTCAGCAAAAAAGAAGAACGGTACTGTAAAGATGACAGTAACGGTTAAGGGGAAGAACGGCAAATCCAAGAAAGCTTGGATTAAGGTTAAGGTCATTAAGCCTACTGTTAAGAAACCTGTAATTAAGAATCCGGCAACAACAAAGCCGAGTAAACCTGCCGTAAAGCCGGTTGAGCCTAGTATACCTAGCAAGCCGGAGGTGGACTGGAAGACTTGTCAGCATGATTGGGGTGTGAGCTGTAAGCATGAGGAGGTAAGAACTACCTGTAATCAACATGGTATGGATTATGAGGATATTTACCATCATTTCGAGGTTGAGGAGGCTAAGGATTTTTTTAACTCTTGTGGTTCTTTTAGCTCTACTATGGTCAATTTTTATGAGTGTAATAAATGTGGGGCAGGTAAAAAGCACATACAAGATTGGAACGACCCTACAACGGGTAAGGATTTCATTTTTGAAACTTACGCAGAGTGCTTACAGTTTACTCCATACTAAAAAATAAATATCCCATCCTTTAGGGGCTGGGGATATTTCTATAAAGAGAAGAAGGAGCAGATGTTTTTAGCGGAGCGTGGAAAATAGTTTGTTGCATATTGTATTAATATCTCTGTTGCTGATTTATCAATAAAATACAAAAGAGGTGGGAGACATGAAGAGAAGAGGAAGTAAAGGGATAGCGTTGATGCTGGTGTTAGTGCTGGCATTGTCGCTGGCAGTGCCGGGAACGGCAGAGGCGGCTAAAAAGAAAAAGCCAGCGGTTAAGACGGTAGTAGAGCTTAGGGTGGGTGGTAAGAAAGTCAATGGTAAGACTGTTACTGTTAAACAGGGTTCTAAGACAAAGGTTTCCGTTGTTGTAAAGCCGGGAAATGCTAAGAAGTCGGTTAAGTGGTCTAAGCTTAACAGCAAGTCTAAGAAGATTGCAACGATAAGCAAGAGCGGGGTTATTTCAGCAAAAAAGAAAAACGGCACTGTAAAGATGACCGTGACAGTTAGGGGGAAGAACGGCAAATCCAAGAAAGCATGGTTAAAGGTAAAGGTTGTTAAGTCCGTTCCGAAACCGGATACTACTAAGCCTGCTACTCCTAGCAAGCCTAGCACACCGAGCAAACCTAGTACACCGAGCAATCCGAGTACACCTACAACAGGCAAGGAGTACACGGTAAGGTTCAATAGGATGACGGGGTATCAGAAAGTTAGTTTTAAGGATGGTACTACGGTAAATGTATCTAATGGTGCTTATGCTGATACAACTCATTCAGACCCGAGCTATAAGTTTGTAGGGTGGTCTTTAAGTCCTAATGGTAGTGTTGTATCATCTGTAAAAGTAACTAAGAATATTGAGTTGTATGCTATATGGGTAAAGAAAGACATCAATAAGGACTGGAACCCAACTTTCGTACAGGGTAATGTAACTCTTTTAGCGTCTGACGAGGTATACGAGAATGATGGCATTAAGACTTATAATGATGTTATGTACGGTCAAGAGGGTTTTAAGGAGGCTTGGGTTGAATGCTATTGTGGTAAAGCTTGTCAGTTTAAAGTTAAAGACCACAAAGGCAATGTAATTATTACGGACCATTTTTTATATGTGCGGTCAACTGGGAAATATTATTTTCTCTCAAGTAGTGTTAAGTCTACAAAAACTGTAAGTAGTGATTGGGCATTTATTGATATTACAACTTCTGTAGATAAGGTTACTTCCACTAAATGTACTTGTGGTAGCTGGAATAGGTCTGCAATATTTGATATGTCGGCTACAGCGACATACAAAGATTAATTATATTTATTAGTATCATTTATATGTCAATACCCCTAGAGAAATCTGGGGGTATTTTTATAAAAGTATAGTAATAGGAATAAGATTAGTATACAATATAATTATAAGTTTTTTGGCTTGGAAAAGAGCTAATGATATAGTCCACATAATTACAAAAAAATCAGGTTTTATGATAGGTATTTTAAAGTATCAGTTAAGAAGAACGGTGGTGTATTTTATGACAAGATTGGAGTTATTAGGTAAGTTGGAAAATGTATATAAAGGGAATAATTTATTTAATAAGATTATAGTTTTTGGTTCGACAGCAAGGGGGGATTATAGGTCTGATTCTGATATAGATATATACTTTGAGAGTACTTTACCTATAAGTAGGTTGTCCTCTTCTAAAAAGTATCAGGAGTTAGAAGACAGAGTGTACGATATAATTTATGATTATAATAGTAATAAAAAGATAGGTGGGTGTATAGAAATTGATTCATTAATTATAAATCCGTCAGAGGTAAAATCTTTTAAAAAGTCAAGTATATGGGGGAGTATTGAAAAGGAGGGTATTGTATTGTGGACAAGTTCCAATTGCAATATAGGTTAATGATTTTAGATGACTTAAATTTAGCTTATAGGGGTGCTACTGCAAATAATAAGGCAAGCGTTTTAAATGGTGCATATCATGCTCAACAGGCTATAGAAAAAACAATAAAGTTGAAAGTAAGTGTTAAGTATGGAAAGTCGTTATGGGGACATAGGATTGAGGATTTGATACGAGAGTGTAAGAAGGGTAATTATAATATAGGTATTCCATACGAGATTTCTAAAAGGGCTAAGATGTACTCTAGTTGGGAGGCTAGATGTAGATATTACCCTCAAACTATTGTAAAGAGAAATAGTATCTTATTAGCTACAAAGTTATGTTACAACTGGTTAAATAGCGGGTGTACTGCATTAAAGTAAATTTTGGTTTACTATTAATGTTTTTAATTACTGTGAAACATTATCTAGCGGGTAGCCAAAAAAAAGCGCAGACTCCCCCTATATAAGTTTTAATGGTTTTTTGAACTTAACCAGAAGGCTTATGCGGCAACTACGGGAGCCTCCCAGCCAAGTGCTTTTAGTTTCTTAAGGTATGCGTTGATTTTTCGTTCTTTGTTGAATTGGTTGTAATAATCCGCTCCCAGATCCTTGAAAACCACTCCGTCTTTGATGATGTGGTAAATCGCTATAAGCATAGAATGCGCTACCGCAACATAAGCCCGTTTTTTCCCCCGGTGTGCACTGATCCGGGCAAACTGGGCTGAAAAATAGGTGCTTTTGTTCTTCACAGCACTATGGGCACATACAACCAGTGTCTCTCGCAGAAAGGCGTTGCCTTTTCTGGTCTTCCCGGTTCTGCGTCTATTTGCGCTTTCATTATTCCCCGGACACAGACCTGCCCATGCAGCGATATGGCCATCTGTAGGGAAACGCCCCATGTCCGTTCCTATTACAGAGATGATTGCCTGAGCGCTGGTCTCTCCGATTCCCGGTATATCCTGGATTGCCGCCGCAGCCTGCTTTTCCTCCGGCTTCATGAAATGGTCAATGTCATCATCCAACTCCTGGATATGTCTGTTGAGTTCATCCAGATGGTTCAGAAGAATCCGCATCATCTTCCTCTGGAGGTCAGACATGACTCCATTCAGATCATCTATGATCTGCTCCTTTGTGGCCTTGAGGTTATGGGCGATGATCCTCTTCTCATAAAGAAGGTCGTATTCGGCAGTTCCAAATGGCCTGCCTGTCAGGATGTACTCCAGGATATTCCTGGCGCTCTTCCCATTGATATCCGTGATGGTACCGGATATCTTAATGTTGGCTCCTTCCAGCATCTTCTGAAGCCGGTTGAGTTCGCGGTTACGCTCCCCCACAAGACTTTTGCGGTAACGTACAAGCTCCCTCAGTTCCCGCTGGTCTTTGTCCGGAATATAACTGGCTTGTAAAAGGCCGTGCTGGAGGAGGTCAGCGATCCATTCCGCATCCTTCACATCTGTTTTGCGTCCTGGGACAGCTTTCATATGGCGTGCATTTACTACTATGGAGTCCAGGCCGCAGGATTCAAGGATATTATATAAGGGTTTCCAGTAAGAGGCTGTGCTCTCCATGGCGACCATCATGCAGCCACGCTCTTTGAGCCAGTCAGCCATTTCAAGGAGCTCCCTGGTTGTAGCACCAAACTCACGGATTTCCTGTCTGTTGCCGGATTTAAGGCAGGCCACAATGAGTTTTTTGTGCACATCAATACCACAACATTTGTCGTAAACTTTTTCCATACTGGCACCTCCGAGGATGAAAGTTACGGCACGGCTTCCTGTCAATTATTAGTTTACTGTACGTCCTTTTGCCATATAAGGCTGGACAGATGGTGGTACAAATGAGAAAGCCGAAAATCAAGTTTATAGGCGGACTATAGGTCCAAGCAAAAAACGATTTTTGCCGTCATAATTAATATACATGATAATGACGGAAAAAGAAATACATGCATCAACTTGTTTCATTTATGGTGGTGCTAAGAGCTGAAGCATGGAAGTTTACTGCAGGGACGGGGCGCTGCGTGATCTGGCCGGATTACGGGGAACATACCGCGTCATTGACAAAACGCAGACAGCGATCGAATTGCTGCTTAGGCAGTTGGAGCTTCTGTATATATCTGAGGCAGTTTTTTATTTGGATGCACCTGTATCTAATTCAGGCAGGCTGTCAGGGTTAATCCGGCAGTGTGCGAAGGGATACGACATATCTGTGCAGACACAGATTATTCCAGACGTAGACCGGGTTTTAGAACAGATGGAAGGCGTGATCAGCGGGGATGCTGTTATTTTAAACCGTTGTAAGAGCTGGCTGAATGTGATGCCGTTGATTATAGGGCGGATGGATCATGTCTGGAAGATCCGGCTTTGATGTAACGTACTGGAAATAAGGGAGAAAGAAGACATGGACAGTGAAAAAGTATATGCAATGAGTTTTGCGAAAATATATCCGTTACTGGTTGCGAAAGCAGAAAAGAAGGGACGGACGTTAGATGAAGTGAATGAAATAATCTGCTGGCTGACCAGATACAACACAGAAGAAATAGAAGATGCCCTTATCAGTCCTGTTACTTATAGGGACTTTTTTCAAAATGCACTGCTTCCAAATCCGGACAGGAAATCTATCAAAGGTGTTGTCTGCGGGGTACGCGTAGAAACAATTGAGGAGCCGTTGATACAGGAAATCAGATATTTGGACAAACTGATTGATGAACTAGCAGAAGGAAAATCCATGGATAAAATCCTGCATAGATGAGCAGACGCAGGCAGGGAGGTGAACAGAATGTGGAAATGTCCAAAATGCGGCCGTACATTTAAGAATACTAATCAGGAGCATTACTGCGGTGAGGCTCCGATAACAATTGAAGAATATATAGAACGCCAGCCAGAGCAGGCCCGGTCCTTTCTGCTACAGATCAATAACACAATAAAATCCGCATTACCGGACGCTGTGGAAAAAATATCATGGAGTATGCCGACTTATTGGAAAAAACATAACTTGATCCAGTTTGCGGCATTTAAGAAGCATATCGGATTGTATCCTGGTCCTGAAGCGGTGGAGGCATTTGCGGACAAGCTAAAGGAATATAAGACAAGCAAAGGAGCCATACAGCTTCCATATGATAAGCCTCTGCCGCTTGAATTAATTGGAGAGATTGCAAAATGGTGTGAAAAGGAGAATGGCTGCTAATGGATACAGATGTTTTAAGTTTCTTTGATGAGCATATGGATTCCCTAGCCTCTTTTACGAAGCTTTTGAGAGTAGTGTGAGGAAAGAGTTTAAAGATGTACGGATAAAGGTACAGAAAACCCAGATTTCATTTTATAGCAGGCACTTATTTGCATGTGTTTCTTTTGCACGGATTCGCAGGAAGAAAGACTGTCACCCCAATTATATTGTTATTACATTTGACTTAAATTATAAGTCGGAATCACCGAGGATTGAAGCGGTATCTGAGCCTTATCCGAACGGGTGGACGCATCATGTTTTGTTATCAGATCCTGGTGAGATTGATGAGGAGCTGATGGGATGGATCAATGAGGCGGCTTTTTCTGATAAAAAATAAATTCTTTCATATTTGGATATAGAAAAGTAAAGGAGAAATAAACTGTGGCAGTAGAAAATGGAGTATGGACGATGCATGGCATGGATTGGAATGATCCTTACCGTATCCGTTCCTATAGGGAATTGATAAACTGGATCAATGAGATTGGCTTTCTACCATTATTTAAAAATGAGATTGAGGGTTTCTCGGCAGAGGAGCATATCTCAAATCTTTTCTGGTGGACAGGCGATAAAGAGCAGGATCCCTGGGAATGGCGTGAAATCATAGCAAAGAGCGGCGAAGTGCGCTGCAAGAAGATTATGGATGAATTTGAAAACCGGGAAGAATGGATGGGCCATGAACTGAAAAAGCAGGCAGGGTTCTATAAGGGCGGCGAAAAGAATTTCAGCGGTATAATTACCGAGCTTCAGATGCAGACCTATCTCATCATCCACGATTTCCGGCAGAAACGCAATAAGAAAGGCGCGGAATATGGTATGGCAGTATCCGTCTACATGACGCCGGAGGAATTGTGGGGATATGATCTGGTAACGTCTGCGTACAAAGAGACGCCGGAAGCATCCAGGGAACGTATTTACAGACATGTGCAGGAACATTATCCGGATGCGACAGAAAAACAGATAAAGACTTTGATAAAATGAAAAGGAGGGCATGAGCTTGATTAACCGGGAAGACATGCTGGAACTGACCAGGCGGATGACGCCGGCCCGGACATCCATGACGAGGATTGCCGGGTGCTACATAGACAGGGACGGGGAGTTTGACGGGAGCTTTAATACCAATTTCCTGAAGTTGTCCGATTCCGACAGAGCTAGAAATCTGAAACTGGAAAAGGCGGTGCTGTTTCCTGATACCAATAAGAATTTAAAGAAATATGAGTTCGCGGCGAAAGCGCAGAAGCCGGGAAGTATGTGGCAGTTACTTATGGCTATGAAGGAATGTGGGCTGAAAAACGATGCATTGATGGATACGTTCTATGATGTGGTGATGGAGCGTTATCATGCGGATTCAGAGTATGCCGTCCTGATATTTCATGACCGCTATGACATTCCAGCAAAGGCATCGGATAAAGAGCGGCTGGGAGAATCGGAGGAAGTGTTTGAATATCTGATCTGCGTAATCTGCTCGCTTTCCGGTGAATATGAGCCGGGAGAGCCAGAATGTGGATTCCTGTTTCCAGCGTTTACAGACCGGTGCGGGGATTTGAACCACGTTAATGTCTATCAGAGAAATCCAGACAGACCGCATATGGAGTTAGTCAGGGAGATTCTAAGCGCAGAATAAATTGACGCACTTTTTAGAGGAAGGGGAGATGCAGGATGGCATACAAACCAGAACTTTGGACGGAAGCGAAGAAAAAGTGCCGATTAAATGAGGAAGATGTCCGCATGGCGAAGGAAATGAGGCTAAATCCGAAAAGTCTGATTAAGAATATCCCCAGTCCCAGGGAGCAATGGAAACAGCCGGTGAAAATCTGGATTCGGGAATTGTATGAAGAAAGACATAGAAAAATGGAACAGCTGCGACTTAGTTTGACACTGATGGGGGTAGGAGGAGGCGTTTGTTGTGATTGTTTGTCGTATTGTGTGTTTTTTGATGTAAACTAAAAGGAGAACCGGACGCATCCGATTCTCCCAAGTACGCTCCGTAGAGACGCACCGCTATTCACGTTTATAGTATACAAGAAAAGGCTAGAAAATGCAAGAATTTTCACGATTTAACAAAACTTTTTAATTTGGTGAGTTTAGAATTATTATCGGTATGGATAATCTGGTTAAATATGCTTATTGGAACATTGCTGCGTAATTTTTCTGCAATATCTTCAAATCCCGATATTATCCGTTTCATTTCTGTTTTGGATACATGAAGTAGGTTGAGCTGGTAAATTACTAAAACTAAATAGTCTGTGATAGTTTCAAAAGTTAATCCCCTTACTCCAGTAGCATTGGAGATAGCATTCCCCACCTGTTTATCGATGCTTCCCGTTCGGAAACGTGTATCAAAAATCACATCGTTATGCGCAATGGCATTTCGAAGGTCTTTCGTAGCATAAATCAGACGTTGAGGCATCATGGCATTTGAATCATCAGAATATCGTATTCCAAGTTTTTTTGAAATATCCGCCCTGCAATTTTGATTCAGACACGAGACGAAATGACCAAACTCGCCTAAACTAAGTAATTCGAAAGTCGCCCATATTGGCAGGTTAGCGTCTTCACGAAGATAGTGATCTGCAATTTTATTTCCATTCCCATAAGCATCCGTCTGAACCTTATAGATACGATTACGCAAATCTAACCGCCTTTTTAACTCTCGTCTAAATTTTTCTTCAGCCTTTTGACGGTCATAGGCATTTTTATACACTTTACCCTTGGTAGAAAACATTTTATAGTTATCTAACAACTGGTTATAGATATCAATAAAATTTTCAGAATTCGTTGAAGCTACTAATATATCCAGAACGTAATTCTTGACAGCTGTTTCAATTAGCATTACGTTAGGATAAAATAATGATTTTAATCCTGCATCAAACTCATAGACAGCAACCAATTCTTCAAATTTTGTATAAGGGACATGGTTTGAAGGTGTATTTATGTAACGATATCCTTTATATCCATGATAGTACCCTATATTCATAAGTTTGCGCTTTTGCGATGAACCAGAAATGGAGATTCCTTTTTTATCGCGCAGATAGCGCATTAAACCATCCGTACTTTTGGGACGTGAGTCTGGCATATTTATGCACCTCCCTCGTCAGTATGATTTTAAGTATATATCAAAAATTAGTATTCGTCAAAGAGTTTGAAATAGTAATCGAAATCAAATCCTAAAATGAAATTTTAAATTCCACTCCCTTATTCCCCAGTGGAATTTACTCTCGCACAGTTGATATTTACTCTTTCATACAAACGTGGTACTGTTATCTCTCCTTCTGACAGCAGTATAAGGAGGAACATTATGAACAAATATATTCCTGGCAATCAGAAACATCTTACCCTTGAAGACCGTATTTTCATTGAAAATGAATTAAACAGAGGAACTTCTTTTAAGGATATCGCCAGATTCCTGTGCAAGGATCCTACCACCATTTCAAAAGAGGTGGGAGTAATCCCTTTGCGTTTACAGTATTTATAAACCGGCATGGCATCATGGGCAAAATCAAGAAGCAGCTTGGAAATCTGAAATTCAGGAAGAAAGCTTTTCATTCTGAAAAAAGTATGCAGGAATGCATGGGAATCATGTCTTGAGGCAGGATTCAGCAAAGGAAAAACAGGAAGGTCACTTTCCGAATCAGAAGCAACCAGCATGTATAAATCGAAACCATGATAAAAGCAGGAGCGGGATGAATCCCATCCGATATCACAATCGGGCTGGGAAAAGTAACGATCGCAGGAGCAGTCACGAATCCCTTTAGAGGAGCAGCCGCAGACACGGTGTTTCCGCTCTCTGGCAGAGGTAACAACAGGAGTGCCATCGCCGGCAAGAGCCAGTGCATCGGGATTGATAAGTCTTTTGGAAACAGACTGTTGCAGGAATTCCTGGTTAAAAAGGTCGAAAAGAGAACCATAAGGCTGTGCAGAAATAGGGAGGGAAGTATTTTCCAGTTGGTGTAAGAGCTGCCCAACCGATATTTTTTCAACAGGTTTCGCCTTAGCACCTTTGGCAGAAGGCTTTTTGACAGGAGCCTTAACGGGATGAATATGAGGAGCCAGATTATTTTCATCAGAATCCCAAAGACGGTCGAAAAAATCATAGAAAGTACCAACACCGGGAGTGTTGCCGAATTCAAAACCGCTGAGAATAGCATAAAGAGGGTTGATTATCAGTTGTGCGGCCCACTCGGTCAGGGAAGTGACTTTAAAATCCAAAGACAAGAGGTAGGAACGGTGCATGCAGGAAGGAGTCCTTGGCTTAGGTCCAAAGGCAGAGTATGTGCTTTTTAGTTTTTCATCGGTGTAGGAAAGGTCAAGATTCCAAAAGCGGTCAATGATATCCCATGTAGAGCGTGCGATGGAATCAGGATTCGGATAATATTTACGTAAGTTTTCAACAACAAAGTTTTGGTAGTCAGAATGACTGCCGCAGTTAACAGGTAACAAATGAAATCGCCTCCAATCGAAAAATATGTCTTATAAATCAGGGCGCGAAGCGCCGCATTTTTCGATTGATTTGTCAAGTGTTTTGACAAAAAAGTGGGGGATTATTGATAAAATAAGCCTTCCATTCCGGAGGGCTATTTTTCTGTAAGTCTTGGAAAAGCCTCATTCTGCGGGATTTCTTGGATTTCATTTTTTTCTATAATCTGTACCGACTTCTGAAATTTTCTGTATAAAATCTGTATAATCGGAATCTTATCTTTGTGCAGTGATAAGTGTGATGTGCCGCACACATACGGTTTGGGGTAAGAAATGGTGCTGAGCTTTACGCCCAGCACCTCCTTTATGTATAGTTTTTGGAAGGTTTTCATTTAAGAGGGAATCGGTTTTCCAGTTTTGAACGTTTCCACAACAAAAGGCCGGAGATTATAACGAGAAAGCCTCCTCCAATCATTTCTGCTTCATAAATAAGATTATCCCTGAAAGTTTCCATAACCGGAAGCGCTGTACAGACAGCCGCTATAATACAGATTATAAGATCCATATATCCAAGTCCGATTGCAAGTTTTTTATTATTAGTCATAACATATCCGTTTTCGGTTTCTTTTTTTTCTCTCTTGATTTTAATGTATGCCAAAAATAGAAGAATATAAGGGAACAATGCCACTAACGCTGTCATGGTAATTAATACATTGTATATGGTTTCCACAGCCGGAAATAATGCTACACCTCCGAGAAGTATTGTTACCAGCACAGTCTGAAAAAGAATTGCCTTTTCAGGGATTCCGTTTTCATTGTTTTTCGTGATACTTTCCGGGAAAATGCCTTTTTCAACCTGTCCAAAGAGCATCTTTACCGGTTGAGCAATATAAACGATTATAGCCCCAAATATTGAAAGCGAGATTCCTAATGCTACAAGCTGTACAATGAACTGCGGCAAACCCAATAAACAGCATGCCACTGTTAATGCGTCCAAAGTTCCCGTATAGGCAAAGATTTCCGATGTAGGCATCAGCATTGTCATAGCGACTGAACCCGTTATATACAAAACGCAAACAAGAACTGCTGAAACCAGTATTGCCCGAGGGTAGTTTTTTTGGGATTTTCCATTTCAGATGCAAAATTTGCTGTAATCTCGGCGCCGGTATATGCCATTGAAATCGCCGATATTCCAACCAGTGAATTCATATTAATCTTAGGTATCAGCGTACTAATCGTATACTCTGATGCGCTTGGTGCTTTATGAAGCACAAGAATCGCTGCAAACGACATGACAATCAGTAGGATAGTAGGAATTGTTGACCCAAAAGCTCCTACGCTGGTAAATATTTTCCCAAACTTCATGCCCTTTATACTTACAAACGACAAAACCCAAAATACAATTAAGGACATTAATAATACCAGTATTTTATTATCAGCCAGTTCAGGCCTGCCGATCATATACGTAAAGTTGATAGAAAAAAATGTCAAAAATGACGCATACCAGAATATTTTTGACATCCAACTGAGCCAGGAAACCATAAAACCATATTTTGTCCCAAACGCAACTGTGACCCATGTCCCTAAGCCGCCGTCAGAAGGATAATCCGACGCAAGCTCAGCACACATCAACGCCTGTGGGATAAAGAATACCACCATAAAAAACGCCCATGCAAATATTGCGCCAAGCCCCAGTCCAAAACTTTCCGATACAGACTTTGCAATCCAGCGGATGCCATATAATGCTGATATATTCATTAATACTAATTCCCAAAAACTTATTTTTTTCATTGATTTCATCCTTTCCGAGAATTATTCAAATACAGGCCAATTTTCCGGGAAATCAAATTGTTCTGCTTTTTCCGGTTCCGGGTATTCATTCCCGTTCAGGACAATATCAACGCTTTCTATTATCTGCGGTGTGCATGGACAATTGATTTCTATTTCCGGACGCGGCGGATAGGGAACAGGATAAGTTTCTACTTTTTCGAGACGGTATATTTCGTCCATTCCTTCAATAACTGTTCCAAATACCGGGCATTTTCCGGTCAGATCCGGACAATTTCTTACCGGAAAGACAAATTCAGTTCCATACACTTCGTTTTCAGAATAATAGCCAAGGCAAACATCTCCTGCCTGCGGTTCTTTAATGATTCCGCCGGATTCTTCCGCGCATCTGTTTGGAAGAATATACTGACACTCTTTTCTGTTAAAAGCTGTATAGCTGATATCTATCCATGAACCGGGAACAATCCGTTGTATTTTATGATTGTTAAAATACCCTTTAGTCGCCGCGGAAATAAAACTGCAGACTTCGTTGTATGCAATATCCGGACGAAGTTCAATTACTACTTTGCTGCCATTTTTCATATTAATATTTGCAATTGGATTTTTCATTGATTTATGCCTCCATTTTTTCATCTTCTTTTTCCAAAGCGGCTTTTTTATCCAGCCATCTTTGCATGATCATTGCCGTTACCAATACAAGCACAAGACCTAATGCGATAATTGTAAATACCCACTTATAGCCGGCGGCACCCTGTGTATCAAGGATCTTTCCGCAAAGTGTATAATACCAAAGATCCCCGCTGTAGCCGATTGCTGAAGCGATTCCAATTGCGGTTCCAAGGTATACCTGCGGCACGCCGCATTCCGGAGCGGGAGTATATAAACATGGTCTTGCACATCCTGAAAACAGAATAGCGGCCGACATAATAACTACTGCCAGTACTTTATATTTTGGATCCTGCGGCACCAGGATTAAGGCTATTGTTGCGATAAGAGCTATGCCATCAAAAATGTATATTACTGTTGAGCTTTTGCCAGTCCGGTCTTTTACCTGTCCGCCAAATACTGCGACTGCATTTCGTCCGTATCTCGCAAAAATTGCAAATCCAACTCCCAGAGTTGTCGATGCGCCAAGTACTTGTGTAAGATATGGATTCATATAAGTTGCCGCGTTTGTCATCATATAGGAACCTAACACAATCATTGCCTGGAACCACGTTCCTGGATGTTTTAATACCATTGGTATCATTTTGACATTAAAACTGTTCGTGGATTCTCCTTTTTCCGGTTCTTTGATAAACACCATAATAAGTATGGCAGAAAGAACCAAAATAGCTGCAAATGCATACATAACCCCTGCAAATCCGGTTTTTTCGATGATTTTGCCAAGAAATGCCAGAATTCCATAAGCAAACACGACATTGATAATACATGCGCTTAACTCAAAAAAGCCCATAATCCGTCCATGTTCTTCAGAACCTTCTGCCTGTGCAAGCGTGAGTTTGGTGAAGGATGCCCACTGCATAAGCGGCACAGTCACGCCGTATCCGAGATAACAGATAATCAATACAGTATAACTGTCTGTGAAAGCAACAACCAGTCCTAATGCGGCTGTACATGCACAGGATAATGCAACCAGTTTCCGGCAGGAAAACTTATCGGCAACAAATCCGCCGATAGTATATCCGGGTACTGCCGTCAGACCGAACATTGTGATGAGAAGGCCGATCTGTGTATTGGATAGCTGATATGCTTTTTGGAATTGTTCATAAAACATACTTGTCATATAGGGCATGTTCCAAATAAGCAGGGAGCAGCATATAATAAAAACATTTATATATCTACGATTTCTACTCATATCTCTTTTGTCCTTTTAAATTTATTTTATGATTTGAAGTTCTTTAGGATATTTTGTGAGAACTTCACATCCGTCTTCCGTTACCATAACAAGATCTTCTATGCGGACACCAACATCCCCTTCAATATAAATGCCGGGTTCAATAGAAAATACCATCCCCGGTTTTGCGATAATCTCACAGTCAGAAGCGGCAAATGGAGGTTCATGTACTGTCAATCCAACTCCGTGTCCTGTTCTTGTGATAAAGTATTTTCCGTAACCGGCATCCTCTATCACCTTTCTGGCTGCCGCATCAACATCCTTCATGACAACGCCGGGCCTGACAAAATCAATAGCTGCCTGCTGTGCTTTTTTCACAATTTCATAAACTTCCCTGTGGTGTTCCGTAACCGATTTATAGAAAACGGTTCTAGTCATATCGCACCAATATTTATTATTCCTTGAAAAAAGATCAAAAAGGACAGCGTCTCCTTCTTTTAGCAAAGTATTATCCGCCTCATGGTGAGGATCTGCACAAGTTGCCCCATAACACACCATTTGCCACCAAGGATTTGGTTCCGAACCATTAGCTATAAAAAAGTCCTCAATCATATTTGACAGTTCTTTTTCTGTTTTCTCCGGGCTGATATTGGCTATGCCAAATGCAACTGCTTTATCATTCAGCGCACCGACCGCTCTGAGCGCTTTTGCTTCCTCTTCATCTTTTGTCATCCTGGACGCATCAATCATTGGAGAGCCGACTTCCGGAATTATATCATCTCTTTCTTTCAGAATCCCGATAGTATGCCCGCTGGCAAGATTCTTGTCGAATCCGACTTTGCCCGGAGATAATTCGGACGCAATCTGGGCGTACACATTGTCACCATCATTATGTTCGTGGAGTACCATCTCTTCTTCACCTTTGAAACACAAAATTTTATTGACAAACATGTGTACTTCTCCATTATCTTTAATTAAAAGTACGCCCACACGTTCAAGTGCCATGACGCTTCTTCCCAAAAGATAATCAAGACTTTCCGGTTCTGAAACAATAATCTGTTTCAAATTATTTTGTTTCATGTTCTCAATTACTTTTTCAATCCTGTTTTTTCTCATTTTTAAACCTCAGCTTTCTTAATTTATTGGATTGTACAATCCGAAATATATAAAAAAATAATAATATGTTTTTTCATTAATGTAAAACTAACGATTTTTTCCTTAAAAGAAAATAATATCACTCTTTTGGATGTATATTTTATTTTAAATATATCTTTATTATCTGCGGTGAGAGAACAATAAAAATTATTTAATTCATCATCCTTTTTTGTATTTTAATGAAAAAATGGAATAATGGATACATTTGACAGGGATACTTTTTGTCTGTTAAGATATCAATAATTAATTTTTTCCATTGATAGTATTGTAAGGAGGATTTATTCATGAAGATTACAGAAGAACTTAACAAATATATAGGTTATCAGATTCATTTGTATCGAAAACTCCGCAATTACACTTTGAAGCAATTTGCAGAAATGATACATAAAAGTATCTCTACAGTTTCAAAATATGAAAATGGCACTATTTCCATCGAAATTAATACGCTTTATGAAATTGCCGACGCACTTCGGGTTACTGTTTCACAGTTGCTGCCGCCTGAAACAGGCCTTGCAAAGGAGTCTTTTCAGACAGCAATTAATCCTGCCGGCAGCTTTTTTTCCAAAAGCAATGTCTTTTATATGTATCAATGTTTTACTTTGGATCGCAAAGCCTTGAACAAGGGGATTTTGATCAGTGTGCTTGAAATAGAACGGAGAGCAAACGATTATGACAGGGTTTCTTTCTATTCTGAAAGTATTAATCCTGCTGAAAATTATCGGAACTGCAAATATATATATAAAGGACGAATTCTTTATTTTGAGTATATTGTCTATATGGAACTGGAAAATATATATCAAAAGGGAGATCGTTTCTATATTTATGCGAAGGAGCCGTTTGATGTTACAAATATGACCACCGGCTTGTATTCCGGCATATCTCAGTCAATGCGTAATCCAGCCGCGGCAAAAGTCATTTTTTCTACATTCCTGCTGAAATGTGATGAAGAATTGCGGCAAAAACTATTGATCACTTCAAAAGATTCTTTTAATGACATCCGCAGGACAAATGCACTGGTTATCCGGTGAGGTCTCCTTAGCATGTCTGGCGCTTTTGCGGTGTATTTACTCAAGCTTCAAATAGTTCTTTAAAAAATTCATAAAAGTAATCGCGGCTGCCGGACAAAAGCGCTGGTCGTTTCTGGCGATGACCAGCGTCCGGTAAGTATTTTGTAGAGACACTGACTCCGAAGCCTGCCTCTATCAACTTATGGGAAACAAGTTCATCAGTCAGTCTGAAAGAAACGGTCGGCGTGATTCTTACAGCATCAAAGATTTCGCCTATTTCAAAATCAAATTTTTCTCCTGAAGGAATATACGGGACACCCTCCAGATCGTGGATAGATAAGGCCAACTTTTTTGACAAAGGATGGTCTACGGGCATAACAGCCATGAATTCATCCTGCAGCAGCTCAACCTGGGTAAATCCTTCTGCGCCGTATTTAGAGGTAAATGCCAGATCTATCTCGCCATTCGCAAGTTTCGTATGTATCTCATCATATTCCCCGCAAAAAATGTCAAAATTGATACAAGGATAAATGGCATGAAATTCCTTGAGAATATTCGGCAAGAGGTTTACAGCTATACTAAAGATTGTGCCAATCCGGATTAAGCCGGAATCAGCTTTTGTAAGAGAATCCGAGATTTCTTTTAAGTGTTTCTGTTCTGCTGTGATCTTTTCCAAAGCGTCGATTACTTCTCGTGCTGCCGGAAGGAGTTCTACGCCGGATTTTTTGCGTTTGAAGACAGGGAATCCCATTTCTGATTCAAAAGCCTTTACTGTCTGGCTTACGGCAGCCTGGGAATAGTTCAGGCGCTGGGCCGTTTTGGTAAAGCTGCCCGTTTTACATACATCGATAATAATCTCGTATTTTTTCATAGGTATAAGCCCTCCGTGACATTAAGAAATGTAATTACAGCCATCGTCATTCGTTATGATTTACAGAAAACAATGCGAAAATGCATATAATCTTTGCGAGATAAATAATAGTGATTACTTCCATCAGCTTTCATCGTTTTTTTATTCCGGATAAACAATATAGAATAATATTAACAACAAGACAGTTGGATGTCAAATAACATTCGGCAAAATGAACGAAAGGGGATTAAAACAATGAAAGAAGCAACAATGAACAAATTTGCACAGGTATTTCCAGCTATGGTAACTCCGATGCACGAGGACGGAAGCTTTAACTATGAGACAGCAAAGAAGCACATGGACTGGATGATTGATGAAGGTATCGGCGGCATGGGAATCCTGATGGCATCTGGAGAGTACCAGAGCATGTCACTGGATGAGCATAAGGCATATGTCAATGAGATGGTTCCATACGCAAAGAAACGCGGTGCGTCTGTCATCGTGGGTGCTTCCAGGGAACGGGTAGAAGACGTCGTAGAACTGATGGAAAATGCGCGCGAGGCAGGTGCGGATGCCGCTATGGTACTGCCATCCTTCTATTATAACCAGGGACAGAATGAGATCTATGATCACTACAAATACATCAACGACCACTCCGGGCTTGATATCATGGTATATAACAATCCTAATGTGACCTCCGGGATAACAACAGAGACCATGAAGGAATTATATAAGCTTGATCATGTAAAGATTGTAAAAGACGCATCCATGGTGATCGATGTGATGACAGACTATATCTTTGAGGCAGAAAAAGCAGAGGATGCAGGAGTTCTTTGCGGATGTGATTATCTTCTGTATCCGGCATATGCGACAGGAGCAATCGGCTGGATCAGTATGACAGCTAATATCCTGCCGAGATTGTCCGCAGAGTTCCATAAGGCAATGATCGTGGAGAAGGATTATCAGAAGGGTCTTGAACTCTATAAGAAGCTCTATCCGGTGGTAAATATGACAGAGCGTTTCCCGAAGCCGACCCAGGCAGTTAAGTATGTATTGGAAGAGGTATATGGATTTGAAGAGGGTATCTGCCGCCGTCCGCGCCGGGGCCTTAACGAGGAAGAGAAGAAGCTGGTGCTTGAGATGAGTGATATTGTAAGATTGTCCAGGGAATAAAAAGGAGGCATTTTACATGAAACATACAGATTATTTGATCATAGGCGCAGGAATCGTTGGATGTACGGCAGCATACTTTCTGACGAAAGAAGGGAAAAAGGTATTAGTGGTTGACCGTTCATTTCCATGCAATGAAGCATCGGGGGTAAATGCCGGGGGCTTAGAGCTTCTCCAGCAGCCCCCGAAATCCCTCCCTCTACATAAAGAAGCGGCAGATCTCTGGGACATGCTGCAGAATGAAGACGGGATTGATGTAGGATATCAGCGGACAGGCGGTATCTATGCAATCCTCAGGGAAGAGGATCTGCATATGTTAGACGAGCAGGAGGAGCGTTTTGCAAAGAACGGCATGGAGTGCCGCCGTCTGACTATAGATGAAATCCGTGCGATGATCCCGTGGGTATCCCATGATGTGATCGCGGCAAACTTCAGCCCCAAGTCCGGCTATTCAAATCCGCTGAAAGCAGGAAGAAATGTGCTTGCGGCGGCAAAGAAACTTGGAGCTGAATTTATGGCACATCAGACAATCCAGAAAATAGAGCCGGCAGAGGCGGGCGGTTATGACGTATATGCCGGAGAGGAAACATTCCATGCAAATAAAGTACTGGTTTCTTGCGGGATACGTTCGCCTAAACTTCTGGATCCGTTAGGCGCTCATATTCAGCTTCAGGAGCAGCACAATATGATTACGGTAACGGAGAAAGCGCCGCATTTCCTGGATTATACATTTACGACTCCGACCTTAACGATGAAACAGACCGCGGAAGGCTCTATCCTGATCGGAGGAGGAAGAGAAGGATACGGGGAATTGGAGACAAATACGAAAGATGTATCCATCAATAATCTTTGCTTTAATGTGCGGGAGGCATTAGAGATGGTGCCATCCATCAAGAAGCTTAATATATTGAGAAGCTGGTCGGGATTTGAAGGATTTACGCCGGAAAGGCTGCCGTATATCGGTGAAGTGGAGGATTATCCGGGTGTTTATTATGCAGTGACAGGTTTCTGCGGATATGCGATCGGACCGGCAGTCGGAATGCATGCCTGCAGGATGATGACAGGCCAGGGTGAGCCGGGCGGTCTTCGGGCAGAGAGGAGGATATAAAATGTCCAGAATAGAGAATCATATTATCTTGGGCGATCTGGAAGAAAAGAAAGAAGTCTGGATCACCGTAGACGGTAAGAAGATTCCCGCGAGGGAAGGAGAACCAATCCTGTCAGCGCTTCTGGCAAATGGGATCAAGGTTCAGAATATCAGCGCCAAGAAGCACGAGCCAAGGGGATATTTCTGCGGAATCGGGCGGTGTACAAACTGTGTGATGACGGTGAACGGAGACCCGAATGTCCGTACTTGTGTTACGCTGGTAGAAGATGGAATGGTAATAGAGACGCAGGACGGTCTTGGAAAATGGGAGGAGCAGAAATGAATAAAGATGTAGAGATACTGATCATTGGTGCAGGACCGGCAGGGCTTTCAGCGGCAATCGAGGCGGCAAGATACGGAGCGAAGGTGCTTGTCGTAGATGAAAATGATAAGCCCGGCGGACAGCTTTTTAAACAGATACACAAATTTTTCGGTTCCAGACGTCACCAGGCCGGTGTCAGGGGAATTGATATCGGGACAGAGCTGTTAAACGAGGTTAAGGAGCTTGGGGTAGAAGTTATGCTGAATACCGTAGCTTACGGTATTTACCCGAATGATGAAGGGGTTGCGCTGTGCGTAGACGGCGAGACAGGCATGATCGTACATCCGGAAAAAATCATTATGGCAACGGGGGCTTCTGAGAACCCGCTGGCATTCCCGGGATGGACACTGCCGGGAGTCGTAGGTGCAGGAGCGATCCAGACTATGATCAATGTACACCGGGTGCCGGTTGGAAAAAAAGTATTGATGATTGGTTCCGGAAATGTAGGGCTTATTGTTACATATCAGCTTTTGCAGTCCGGTGCAGAGGTGGCAGGGATTCTCGAAGCCGCGCCGGCACTGGGAGGATACGGGGTGCATTCTGCGAAAGTAAGAAGGGCCGGTGTGCCGATTTATACAGGGCATACGATACTGGAGGCTGTGCCCAACGAGGATCTGAGCGGAGTAAAAGGGGCGATCATCGCCAAAGTAGATGAGAAGTTTCAGCCAATCAAAGGAACCGAACAGTTTATCGAAGCGGACTGTATTGGGATCGCAGTAGGGCTGACCCCGGACATTGCGCTTCCCTCTATGGCAAGAGTCGGATTTACAAACGGAGGAAGGCTGGGCACGGAGGTTCCGCTGCACGACAGGGATATGATGACAACGCAGGAAGGTATCTATGTAGCAGGCGATTCCTCAGGCGTAGAGGAAGCCTCCACAGCTATTGAAGAAGGAAAGCTTGCAGGTATCGCGGCGGCGGAAGCTCTGGGCAAGATGGATAAGGAAACAGCGAAAACAGCAAAGGCAAAAGTATGGGAATCCATGAATCAGCTTCGGACAGGTCCGTTCGGGGACGGACGGGCGGCAGCGAAAGAAGAGATCATTAGAAAGATGGATGAATGGAAGGTGAAGAACAATGCTTGCTAGAGATGGTTATTTAGAAATTGAAGAAATAAAAGATATTCCGGGATTTCCCGGAACCGATGTTCTGTCTCAGAAGAAATGTGTGGTGGTAGAATGTTCACAGAATATTCCATGTAATCCATGCGAAGCAGCCTGTCCCCATGGGGCGATCACTGTCGGCGAACCGATCACCAATCTTCCGGTTGTGGACAAGGAGAAATGTATCGGATGCGGCCTTTGTGTTGCTAAGTGTCCGGGGCAGGCGATTTTCCTGGTAGACCAGGCATCCGAAGAATACGATACGGTGACATTGCCTTACGAGTACTATCCATTGCCGGATAAAGGACAGGAAGTGTATTGCCTGAGCAGAGCCGGGAAATACCTGACAAAGGGAACTATATTACGTATCGTTATGACAAAAACAAATGACAGGACAGCTGTGGCAGAGGTGAAAGTCCCAAAGGGATACGGCATGGATGTAAGAGGAATCTCTACGGATGGAAGGCGCATGGCTTCAGAAGCTGAACCGGAAAAGCCGGAAGAAGCGGTTATAGAAGCGATAGATGAGGAAAACATGTATGTATGCCGCTGCGAAGAGATTACAAAAGCGGAGATTATTGAAGCGATTCGTAACGGTGCAACCAGTGTCAATGAGGTAAAGCGTGTATTAAGGCCAGGGATGGGACTTTGCCAAGGACGAAACTGTGCAAAGACAATAGAACGTATTATTGCCCAGGAACTTAAAATATCTCCGGCAAATGTTGTTCAGGCGACAAAGAGGGGACCGGTGCGCCCGATTAAAGTGACCGGATATACGACATTGGAAGTGGAAGCGGGTGAAGGGTTCTTCGAGCATGATTGGTAGAACAGGATATGTACTATAATAAAGAGGAGGGTTTATGTTTGAGCAGATTATAACTATGTTAGACACTTATGTGTGGGCAACTCCGTTAATCATATTGATATTTGCATCAGCAGCTTATTTTACATTCCGTATGGGATTTGTTCAGCTGCGTGATTTGAAACATCAATTTAGTCTACTATCAAGAAAAAGAGATTCCGAAGCAGGGATCAATCCGTTTGAGGCCTTTTGTACAATTGTGGCATACCGTGTGGGTACGGCTAATATCGCAGGTGTCTGTGTGGCGATCCTCTGGGGAGGTCCAGGCGCCATTGTCTGGATGGTCATCTGTTCATTGCTTGATGCAGCAATTTCCTACGCAGAGTGTTCTCTGGGGCAGATTTATAAGATCAAGCAGGACGGAGAATACCGCGGAGGATCATACTATTATCTGGAGCGGGGACTGGGACTTAAAAAACTGGCGGCATTTTTTGCTGTATTAACGATTATCTGTGTGCCGATTCTTACTGTAGGTCCTCATGCAAATTCTATCGCACTTGCATTCAACACAAGTACGGGAGTACCGAAATGGATATTCGGCCTGGTGATCGGCCTGGTGATGCTTTGGACAGTGTTTGGCGGAATTAAGCGGATAAGTAAAGTATCAACCTGGCTTGTTCCGATTATGACACTTTTGTATCTGGCATTGACTGTCGTTGTAATTGTTACGAATGTGTCTTCCGTTCCGTCTACGTTAGGAATGATGTTTTCCAGTGCCTTTGGTGTAAATGCAGCTTTCGGCGGTTTGCTCGGTCAGGCCATTATCTGGGGCGTAAAGCGTAGTGTAAATTCTTCAGGGGCTGGTATGGGCGAAGCGGTTCCGGCAGCGGCAGCAGCGGAGGTTTCTCATCCCGGTGAGAGTGGTCTTGTAAATTCGTTTTCCGTATTTATTGATGTGGCAGTTTGCTTTTGTACGGGATTTATGGTGCTGCTTACCGACTGTTTCAATGTAGCCGGGACAGATGGTACGACGTATCTTCATATAGGACAAGGCGCGGAATCCATGGCAGAGATGGCGCAGACAAATATCGCAGGCATTCCGTGGACACAGGCAGCGGCTGGTACAATATTTTCTAATGTAGGCAGTATATTCATTGCATTTGCGATTCTGCTGTTTGGGTTTACAACTGTACTAAATTATTATTATCAGGGGGAGACAGCACTTGCTTACTTGTTGCAAAAGAAGAATCCGAAGGTGCGTAAAACAGCGATTTTTGCGCTTCGTATCATCGTTCCGATCGTATTTTTCCTGTTTGCTATCGCAACTTCAAGTGCAACCTGGTCAGTAGGATCATTTGGCGTGGGACTTATAGTATGGACCAACGTAGTTGTGCTTCTGATTATGTCGCCTACAATCATCAGGGTATATAAAGATTATAAAGAGCAGAGAAATGCAGGAGTTGAAGAACCAATCTTTGATCCTGATAAAATTGGAATTAAAAATGCTGATCTGTGGAAGGAAATCAACAAAGAGAGATTGGAAAAATCTGATGCCCTCAAATAGATAGTGAGTTTTGCCATTGTTGTTACAGCATAAAAGAGAGGATTTTATTTCCTCTCTTTTATGCGTATAACCGACACAATCGTATCTTATAGGAGAACGGTGCTCTTAATCAGTCATTAGTGCCAAGAATAATTGCCACACCGGCATCTCTTAGTCTGGTTACATATAAAGGATCTAAATCACTGTCAGATATCAGGCAGGTTATTTCGCTGATGTCGATTGTTTTTTCGATAAACGGTTTTACAGAAAATTTGGTTGAGTCAGCCAGGATATAGCATTTTTTCGCGCACTTGATCAGACTTTGTTCTGTTCTGGGATCGATATCGAGAGAGGTGATTCCCACATCCAAATCTACAGAGTCACAGCCCGAATATGCTTTATCTACTTTTACTGTGCTGAAAAATGCTTCGGATGTAGGTCCAAAACACGCGCCGTTACGTTCACGGATTTGTCCGCCGCAGACATAGAGCCTTATGTTTGGATGGAAGAGAAGGATGTTTGCGACAGGGATAGAATCCGTAACGACGGTCAGTTTTTTGTCAGTGATCTTAGAAGCCAGAAGCAGAGCCGTAGATCCGCTGCTGATTGCAATAAAATCACCATCTTCAATTGTCTCGGCTGCTGCTGCGGCAATCTGCTGTTTTTTATCAAAATTGACAATGCCGTCAAAAAAATTCAGTCGGGTATTAAAGTCTTTCGGATAGTCTGCCTTTATTGCGCCGCCGTGGGTACGCAGCAGCAATCCTTTTTCGTGCATGCTTTGAAACTGCAGACGTATTGTGGACACAGACAAGCCGGTAAGCTCTGCTGCTTCAGCAACCGTTATTCTACCTTTTTTTTGCAGTAAATCTAATATTATCTGTTCGCGCTCTTCATAAAAAGAGCCATGTATTCTGCCTGACATATCTATACCTCAAATAATAAATCACTAATATATTTTATAAGTATAAACGATTAAAAACGATGATAATATTACATTATAAACCCGGGAAAACAATTAAAAACATTTAAAACAGTGTTGATTACATACACTGGGAAAGGAAGGCGTCTATGTCGGAGAACAACAGCAGATATTCTAAAGAATATCTTCAGGAAGCGGAGATACGTCTCAAGGAGATGGAAGATGTAAATTATGAATTTCCAACCCCATTCAGCAAAACGGATTGGATTTTGGCAATTGCAACGATTGTAGTATCAGGAGCGTTACTTGTTGGTGGATATTGGATGTAGTGTAAAGATGGAATAACTGTAGATGAGGAGGAAAGAAAATGGCGAATAAAAATAATTCAGACGAACAATATACAAAAGAAGCGACTTTTGGTACGCTGCCGGTTCGCAGATCGGAACGCCAGTATGGTATGCTGGATGCATTTCTTGTACTCAGCGGATACGGTGTGGCAACCTGGTGTTATACACAGGGAACCTTTCAGGCAGCTTACTGTAATTTTAAGCAGTTATTGACGACAACTTTTGCGGCAAATATTTTTATACTTGCATTATATTTATTGCCGGTATTATTTGCGACCAGGTATGGTATTGATATGTGGCAGTGGCTTAAGTCAACATTCGGTACAAGAGGCGCCGGGATTGTTGCGTTGGTTCTTACAGCAGTCAATTTCCCGTGGTTTGGACAGTGTGCGGAGATATTTGCAAACACAATAGATAATCTGATCCGGATGGCAGGGATGCAATGTCGTCAACTTAAGCCGACATTACCCCCTATGTATTACAGATTTACCCGTATGTAAAACCCATTCGTTGTTCCGTGATGTCCAGATATCCTTTTGAAGTGCCTGTCTGGACGAATGATTGACC
>Ga0209694_1001339_pt1 | contig 27637 bp, 32 predicted proteins | sample GluameincwithD2O_FD_187499 | JGI IMG/M metagenome (GOLD analysis project Ga0209694, IMG submission 187499) | Mouse cecum microbial communities from Vienna, Austria - Glucosamine amended microcosms incubated with D2O (SPAdes) (version 2) | ecosystem: Host-associated > Mammals > Digestive system >... | reverse complement strand
TATGCATTCCTAATGGCTGATTAAAATCGAGGAATGAATGTTGTAACTTATCAAGATATTTGTACATATATCGGACTCCTTGCTTGTATATTTCTAAGGTTATCTGCACGAAAAATGAACGATTAATATGCATTACCTTGCAAATATTATATACCAAATATCCAGAAAAGTCAGTAAAATCAAGCATTTCAAGTTTAATCAGCAGGCACTACTTACAATATTTCTAAAGCTAATAGGATTCAATATGGACAATATCAGATTCCGGAGAATAAATATAGGGAATATTTTGAAAGATTGGATTTGACTGAAATATTAAAAGTGCAGAATTTAGCAAGTAAAGATAATATAACGGGATTTATTTGGGTGTTAAATACTTGTATTTTTTTTATTGCAGAATATAATTTCAGGTTAGTAATGGATTAGAGGGATGAATGTCTGTACACACATCCCTCTTAAAAACTCTTATATTACGCGGTTTTTCTCTTAGCCAAAGTATCTCTTAAGAAGACCCTCGAAGGCTTTTTCGTGTCTAGCTTCAGATACCGAAGTACCTCTTAATCATCAAGCTATGCAACTTTTATATAATTGATTACGGAAATCTCCTGCATAAGCGATCTGGCTGTATTTACTAATTTCTCTAACTGTCGTGCTGTTTCATCTGAATAATATTTTGCGCCGCATTGCTCACACTCTTCACAGGGGACATTTTTAATGATGATTAAACATCCATTGCAATCTACAACATGGATGGTGATGGATTCTGTTAAATCAAAACTCTTACAATACATACACATTCGTCTTTCCTCATGCATACGAATCACTCATGTTTCTTTGTGTGTTACGATTTTTCGCCGCTGATCGGAATGCTTTTTCCATTGCGGGCGTGAGCTCAGGAGAATCTCCATCAAATACAAGTTCTCTCTTTGCCGCTTCGTCTATCTGTTTGATTTGTTCCTCTGTAGGTTTTTGGTTTCTATCTAAAGTAACTGTCCGTATCATAGTAACTGTTCCTATCGTTGTCTTGCGTTGCTTTTTCCAGATATTTTGTGGCTAAAGTTAGAAGTTGTTCTGCTGTTTGTATCTGTTGTGCTGTGATTTCTTTCGAAGCTATATAAAATGTATCATAATCGCTTGCATGGCGGATTTCTTCTGCTGTTATAATCTTTCTGCCAAGCTCTTTTGGAAAAATTTCTGTATGGATATAGTTTTTATTAAAATAACCGATTGTATCTTTGTGTCGTTTAAAAGAAATTCCTTCTTTTGCAAGAACGGCACAAATAGAATGAAAGATACTGTAATAAGCCCTGTTATTTGCGGCGCGGAATTGTTCAGATTCATAGGTCAGCTTTGCGGTATCTAAATCTTCTTTGGCTGTCTGCAAACGATACCTTGCTATATCCATTTGAGTACCAGTGTCTAAAGAATCAGGCTGTTTCATATAATGTTACCCCCTCTTTGTGAACATTTCTATAAAATGGATAGGCAGAAACCCAATATTGGAAATGCTCTATATTCTTTACTATTGGCATAATCCAGATATCATGTTCTACATTATATTGAAAGCCAAGTTCCGATAGAGAATCCCAATAAGAATCTAACTTTTCATCTGGTAAATCTACCAGAATCATGATATCTATATCAGAATCTTTTGTATAATCTCCACGTGCATAAGAGCCATAAAGAATTACACTTTTTAAATGTGAACCATATATCCTTCGAACTTCCTTCAAATATTGAAGTAATAGTGATTGAACTTTTTGTGGCATGGTTTCCCTCCCAAAATATAATTATAATATTCTTTGATTGAAATAGTTTGTCTATTTAGATTAAATCTTTATCCATTATCGGTATACCATGTTTTTGATAATCTTCCATCTAGTTGCTGTAGGCAGATAAAATATCCACAAGATTAAATAATATTTTCTCTGATAAATCCTTGAGAGTTAATTGCAAGCTGTCTTTTCTCTAATTCCGTTTGCTTATGGTAAATATTGATATTTAAGCTCTTTCCCTTATAATAAATATAACTTAAATCAGAGTTATAAGCGTTTGTACTGTCTTTGCTGTCGGAATCATTTGATGATTCATTATTAGGTATTTCCGCAAGAACTCCTCGATATCTGACATATAAGGTAGTTGATTCATTCTTTTACATCTCCCCAACATTCATCAAAGCACCATTCTGGGTGAGATTCTAAACATGGAATAAGCTCAAATATTTTATGGCAGATAGCTCTTACATGATCAGGCGTAAAGGATAGTATCTCTTGAAAGCATTTTTGATAATTCAAATGTATGTAACATTTTCTTTTTCCTACGTAAGAGTATAGATTAATCATATCACATATCATTGAATAAAGCACGTGTTATTCTGACTAGATGTCTGTCAAAACTATTCTGATTCCTTATAGCTGTATGCTATGTTTTCGGCGTAATACAGCTCTGCAAGACAATCATTGATTTCCAATAACCATTATCCAATTGATAAACACCGATGTCTTTCTTGTTGCTCATGTTAATTTCCTCTTTTAATGAATGTGAAATAAGGTAGGATTTAGGGTATCCATTTTATGGAATTTGTAGAAGTGAAATAAGAAGAAGGGTATCCACTTTTTTACCACTTTTGGTATGGAAATTCCCTGTTTTTAAGCAAAAAAAGAGGACAGACAACAACTTGTCCATCCTCTTAAAACTCTTATATTACGAGGTTTTTCTCTTAGCCAAAGTATCTCTTAAGAAGACCCTCGAACGCCTTGCCATGTCTAGCCTCATCCCTTGCCATCTCATGAACTGTATCATGGATCGCATCCAGGTTCGCAGCCTTAGCTCTCTTAGCAAGATCAAACTTACCAGCTGTTGCACCATTCTCAGCGTCAACTCTCATCTCAAGATTCTTCTTGGTGCTGTCTGTTACAACTTCGCCAAGTAACTCTGCGAATTTAGCAGCGTGCTCAGCCTCTTCGTAAGCTGCCTTCTCCCAGTATAAACCGATCTCCGGATATCCTTCTCTGTGAGCAACTCTAGCCATTGCAAGATACATACCAACTTCTGAGCATTCTCCTTCAAAGTTTGCTCTTAAGTCAGCAACGATATCCTCGCTCACGCCCTTAGCTACGCCTACAACGTGCTCTGCAGCCCATGTCTTCTCACCGCTCTGCTCTTTGAACTTCTCTGCTCCAACGCCGCACTGTGGGCACTTCTCCGGTGCAGAATCTCCTTCATGAACATAGCCGCATACTGAACATACAAATTTTTTCATAGTAAATCTCTCCTTTTTTAATGAAATGATATATTATCAATATCAGTAATAATTACTGATATTAATTTAGCACAATTATTGATAATTGTCAATCGTTATTTTGTGTTATTTTTGTGTCTTCACATTCCCGGCAGGTTCCATAGAATAAAGCAGTATGGGAAGTGATGGTTCCCTCGAAATGCTGGTTGGCAAGTTCATTCACACTCTGCATATGCTGTTCATCCAGCTCCAGATCATAGATCTTGCCGCAATTACGGCATACGACATGGTAATGAGGATCGATCCGTCCGTCGAAGCGGTCGCCGCCCTCGGGAGTCGAGATCTTGAGGGCTTCCCCCATATCGGCTAACAGATTCAGATTACGGTACACCGTGCCGAGGCTGATATTCGGAAATGCTTCCCTGATGTGCAGATATACGGTATCAGCGGTAGGGTGTTCCAATGTGTCAGACAGATATTCTTTTATGGCGGCTCTCTGCCGGCTGTATTTTAGATTTGCCATCCGGATGCTCCTTCCTGAAATATTTTTACAATAATATATGATTAATAATAATAACAATTACTGTAATCAGTATAGTGCATCGTTTTTATTCTGTCAACAAATAATTTTATTATGTAACAATTTGTAATAAATATTCTTCTAAATAATGTATTTTATGGAAGAATATACATGGAAAATGACGAATATTTTATGAATAAACGGGGTTGACATAAAGAATTCAGATGATATAATAATAGCGTAACATATGTAACAATTCTGTAATATTTACGAAAGATAAGAAAACATAAAGGAGGGAGTTTATGGGTTCTATTCTTAAAAAAGGATTGTTCCTAGTTACTACGACAGGAGCCATAACAGCATTTCCTGCTACGGCATACGCAGCCGATCCGGCGGCGGAGGATGCGTTGCCGCAGATGGGGATCGAAGAGGTGCTGAATAATTGCTATAATGCAGAACAGGAGATTGCAGTAGAGGATTATCTGGTGCCTACAGAGAAGGGTGAGTATTTAGATATGGCGTTTGCCAACGTGCAGTCGTTTCTCTATATCAGAAGTGAACCGACGACGGAAAGCGAGTGGGTAGGTAAGTTATATCCCGATTATGCCGCTAAGATCCTTGGTCCGGTGGGAGAGTGGACCAAGGTACAGTCCGGCGAAGTAACCGGCTATGTGTATTCCGAGTATATTATTATAGGAAATAACGCAGAGCAGAAAGCGCAGGAGATGGTGCAAAATTCCGAGGCTGAGAGCCAGGAAGAAGTGTTTACTTATGCCGAATCAAAGGAGGAAGAAGCAGAAAGGCTTGCCAGAGAAGCCGAAGAGGCTGCGGCAAGAGCACAGGAAGAGGCTGCGGCGAAAGCAGGTACAGGACAGGCTATCGTGGATTTCGCGTGTCAGTTTATCGGGAATCCGTATGTGTGGGGCGGGACAAGCCTTACGAATGGGGCGGACTGTTCGGGATTTGTCCAGTCAGTATTTGCACATTTTGGCGTCAGCCTGCCGCGTACGACATGGGATATGGAGCATGTGGGTACGCCGGTCAGCTACGACCAGGCGATTCCGGGGGATATTATCCTCTATAGCGGACATGTGGGGATCTATATGGGGAATGGCCAGATCGTGAATGCGATCAACAGTGCGAAGGGAATCGGGATATTGCCTGCCACTTATTCAAGTATCATTACGGTACGAAGGTTGATCTGATGTGCCATAGTGTCGGTGGGTTGGCGTACAGCCGGATTCGGAGATTTTCTCCGGATCCTTTTATTATGAAGAACAGGAAAGATGAAGATGGATAGAATTGGAAAAAGGTGATTATACAAAATGTTCAAAAATGTAATTTTATGTAAAAAAATGGAAAATAGAATTTTCCAAGTTTTCCACAATAAAAGAGCCGAAAAAGGTGGAAAAATAAGTGTTTTCAAGATTTTATCCACATTTTCCACATTAAATGTGGCGAATTTGGGGGATTACTCAGGGTAAGAAAAAGAACGGGTGTTTTGTGAAGTTATGATAAAAATGGATTTTTGTCGAAAAAAACCGAAAAACAGGTTGACATTTAAGTCGTCAAATAGTTAAAAGAAATTGAACAGAAATGTTTACACAATGATAAAAAACGATTATAATGGAAACACTGAAGAGAAAAGGAGGCGTTATGATGGCACAGATTTCTAAAGACATGACGTTTGGGCAATTGCTGGAACAGTACTATGAGAAATGTCCGCAGGTTGTAGAAGTCCTGATGGAAGCCGGAATGGGATGTATAGGATGTCCGCATTCACAGATGGAGTCGATCGAAGAAGGTGCGATTGGACATGGTATTGACCCGGACCTGTTAGTTGAGAAGCTCAATGCGACAGTCAATGCTGCATTGAAAGCATAACGAATGGATATGAGAAATTAATAAGAGGGCTGCCGTAAATTATATTCTACGGCAGCCCCTGTTGTTCTGTAAAAACGATATTGTTACAACCAACAACCTGCATATTGAAATTATATCTTTGCAAGCTGCTGTACGGCGTCGGCGGAGAGGATCATATCACAGTGCTCCTCTAAAAATGCAAGAGTAGCTCCGGATGAAGACTCCAGCGAGCCATATTCTGACAGCATGTTGCAGATTCGGTTAAAGTCCATGGCGGTATGGTCGGACTGTGTCAGCGCCAGGATGTAGACATCCTCGTCATGGTCCTTATACAAGGTATTGGAACCAGAGTATACCGGGCCTAAAAGGCGTGCTGCCTTTAGTACGTTATTCATGGTAGGGAACGAGAACAGACGCAGGATGTTCTTCTGCGGTTCTTCGGGGGTATCTTCTTTTCCATCCGATACAACGGAATTACTGATTTTCTCTTTTACTTTGTCCAGTAAATCAAGTAATGTATCAGCGCCGTCCAGTTTATTCGGAAGAGCTTTCTTCACAGCGTCCCACTCGTTTCCCGGGGACGGAGCAAATTTGGAGAAGCGCGTGTCGAGTTCTTCTGGATCCTCGACTTTCGTTATAATCAGCACGATAGAATCGGAGGAAGCCGGGATCGCCTCGATCATCAGAGGAAGATCTTCTGCTTCAAAACCAAACTCAAAGGCTGCTTGTTGCATCATATCGCGGAAAAGTGATTTAGCTTTTTCGGTTCCATAGGCGAGTTCGCTCAACTGAAGATGACGGGCAGCGAGATCGGCGCGCGTCAAGGTGCAGCGGATCTGATTGTCATTTATTTTTTCAATCTTCATATTCATCACTTCCTTCTAATGTAGTATATCATAGAAAACCTGGAATGTTCAATAAATTGTTCAATAAAATAAGTATAAAATAAAAAAGTACTTGCGAAAAGTTTCCGGTTCGACTATAATGACAATATCAGAAGATAGTTTTCCCCGATAACTACGTTCTTAGAACAAAGGAGGGAGAATTTTTTAATACGATTTTTGAATATGTTTAACATTTCTTAAAAAATAATCTATGAATCTATCAGAGACAATTCAGTGACAAATCAGGAAACAGCCGTTTCGGGCAATTTATCACACGGACTATTAACAAGGTATTTATAGTGTCAGGACTATCTTCTATTATTATTTTTGCAGCTGTGGCATATCGAGGTCATTGTATCACGGCATCTCCTCTGGCAATATATGCGATCACGGCCGTAGTTATCATCTGGCACGACAAGGAGGTTAGACTTGGAAAGTGAGGTTAACGTACAGCAGATGTTCAGGGAACTGACAGGATATGAGAAGAGACAGGTAGGGCTTGGCATCAACGGGATACCGGCAAGTCCTATGCAGATCGTGAATGCTCATATAGTACGTGAAGAGACAGCCTATATGAGGGATTATGTACTGAACGAAAAAGGCGATATTCAGGAGCTGTGGTTCAACAGTATTAATAAAAATTAAAACCGAAATGAACGAATACCCCGTAAAAATGAAGAAAATGTCGAAATAACTGATGACGTGTGCCGGGTGTTTTGCTATAATAGGGTCGAGTAGGAGGTGCAGCATGGAAGAAAAGGGCAGGATAAGCCGCACATTTTCAGACCGCCAGGGGAACGCCAGAAGACCTAGCCGCGCGTTAACAGAAGAGCAGCCGGCAGGAAGGCAAAGCCGTGCTCCGATGGGAGAGCAGCCGGCAGGAAGGCAAAACCGTGCTTCGATGGAAGGGCAGCCGGCAGGAAGGCAAAGCCGTGCTCCGATGGAAGAGCAGACATCAGGCAGACAGAAGAGGCAGGGTATCGCAGGCGAGCAGCCGGCGGGAAGGCCAGGCAGACAGGCAGGTGCAGGACAGCAACCGAGGAAACGTCGGATTCAAGATATGGGAACCAGAAAAAGAACACAAGGACAGGCATCGGGCAGACGTACGCCGGAGGGACAGGAGCCGGGGGCAAGAAGGCAGCCGGAGCAGAGGAACGGAAGCAAGAGGCAGGGAAGAGGCCAGCAGTCCAAACGCAAAAGACAGAGGAATCTGATCATTAAGGGCGCTCTGCTGATCATTTTGGTGGTTGGAGCAATTGTGGCAGCATTTTTGTGGAAAAGATATAGTCCTTCGAAAGAAAAGTATGATTTGAAGAAGTATTATGGGATTGAGAATGAAGGGCAGCTTGCAATCACGATCGATGATCAGGTAGTAGAACCTCATGGCAATATAGCGGACGGAAAAGCTTATATTCAGTATGATGTCGTGAGAAAATACATTAACAGCCGGTTCTACTGGGATCCGAATGAGAATGTTCTCTTGTATACCCTTCCGAACGATACGGTGACCGTAGAGGTCGGAAGTAAGGATTACAACGTATCGAAGGAAAAGAAGAGCGAAGACTACGTCATCTTGAGAACAGAAGGCAGCACAGCATATATTGCGCTGGATTTTATCCAACAGTATACGAATATCGAGTATGAGTTGTACAATGAACCGAGTCGTGTGATGATCGTAAGCGACTGGGGAGAGACAACGGTCGCGTCAGTAAAGAGAAATACCCAGGTGCGCTATCAGGGCGGGGTAAAGAGTCCAATACTGACAGAAGTCAAGAAGAAGGATGAAGTTACAGTTATAGAGAGTGAACAGAACTGGAAGAAAGTACGGACGAAAGACGGACTGATCGGATACATCAAGAATAGTTCGCTGAAGAAAGAAGAGACGAAAAAGATCTCCAGGGCGTTCGAGGAGCAGAAGTTTACGAATATCTCCAAGGATTATACGATAAATATGGCATGGCATAACGTGACCAATACGGATGCGAATAACAGCGTATTACAGAGGATCGCAGAGAGCAAAGGGCTTACGACGATTGCGCCGACGTGGTTCCATGTGAAGGATACGGATGGCAATATGGACTCGATCGCATCTGCGGATTACGTGAATTACGCGCATCAGGCGGGAATAGAAGTATGGGCGGCGATCCGGGATTTCGACGGAGGTATCAATTCTTATGAAGAATCTTACGAGATGCTTCGCTATACGTCTAAGAGGGAGACGCTGATCAATCAGCTGATCTCGGAAGCCCTGCGTGTGGGTGTGGACGGCATCAATGTGGATTTTGAGAAGATCTCAGACGAATGCGGAGAACATTATATCCAGTTTATCCGGGAATTGTCTGTAAGATGCAGGCAGAATGGTATCGTTCTGTCGATCGACAATTATGTTCCGAAGGGTTACAATATGCAGTACGACCGGAAGGAACAGGGGATCGTTGCCGACTATGTGGTCATTATGGGATACGACGAGCATTATGCAGGTTCTCCGGTAGCAGGACCGGTGTCTTCTTATAATTTTGTGAAGGAAGGGATTGAAGAGACCATCAAGCAGGTTCCGGCATCTAAGGTGATCAGCGGTATTCCATTCTTCACAAGGTTGTGGGAAGAGAGGCCTAAGACGGCAGAGGAATTAGCGGCAGAGTCAGGCAGTGAGGACGGCGAGAACAAAGATGAGGCAGCAGGAAGCGAGGGCGCAGACAGTTCGATCAGTGTCAGCAGCGAAGCCTATGATATGGAGACGGCTAAGAATAAGATCACGGAAGCAGGCGTCGAGCTTACCTGGGACGAAGATGCACAGCAGAATTATGCGACATGGACGGTAGGGGATGCGACTTATAAGATGTGGCTTGAAGATGAACAGTCGATAGAGCCAAAGTTAAAGCTTATGAAAGAGCACAAGCTGGCGGGCACGGCTGCGTGGGCGCTGGGCCAGGAACGTGCGGAAGTCTGGACATTGATCCAGAAATACACGAACTAGTACATCAAAGCCGAAACATTCCGGCGATACATGGAGCAAACGATATTCCGGCGGGATAGAAAGCCGGAAGAGCGATCCGGATAATAATAAAATACCTCCGGCAGTCATATAGTTAGGTATAGAGACTGTCGGGAGGTATTTTTTTGCGCAAAAAAGTAGAATTAGTGATCTTGCTGCTTTTACTGGCGGGGCTTTTGGCTGTCAGTAAGAATCTGGAAAGGTATGTTTCAAGCGGGAAGGTGAAGAAAGCGGAGATAACAGTGGTGATCGACGCCGGTCACGGCGATCAGGATCCGGGAAAGATCGGTGTCAATGACGCGCTGGAGAAGGATGTGAACCTGCAGATCGCCCAAAAAGTAAAGAAATTACTGAAGAAAAAGAATATCAAGGTAATCATGACCCGGGAAGATGATACGTCTCTGGCAAAAGACGGCGGCGGGAACCGGAAGGTACAGGATATGAAAGCAAGGGTCGAGCTGATCAATAAGACGAAGCCGGATCTGGCGGTCAGTATCCATCAGAACAGTTACCATGAGGAAGGTATTTGCGGCGCCCAGGTTTTTTATTATACCCATTCAACGGATGGAGAGCGGGCGGCAGGAATCATGCAGAAGGCGCTGTTGGAGGTAGATCAGGAGAACCATCGGCAGGAGAAGGCGGACGACGGGTATTATCTGCTGAGAAGGACGGAGGTTCCGACGATCATCGTCGAATGCGGGTTCTTAAGCAACCGGGAAGAGGCGGAGAAACTTGTGGACGAAAAGTACCAGAAGAAGATTGCAAAGGCGGTTGTGCAGGGGATCGAAGAGTTTGTAGGAAGCCGTGAAAAGTAAGGGAGATTTTGTTGTACTGGATATGAGAATATAGTATAATAGCGGGTATGAAGACGATAATTGAACAGACAGACAAGATACAGATGAATATGGATACGATAAAAAAAGCCGGGGAGATCTTAAAAGGCGGCGGTTTGGTAGCTTTTCCGACGGAGACGGTCTATGGGCTAGGGGCGGATGCGCTGAATGAGCAGGCGGCGAAGAAGATCTATGCGGCAAAGGGAAGGCCCTCCGACAACCCATTGATCGTGCATGTGGCGGATCGGGAATCTCTGGAGAAGATCACGCAGGAGATACCGAAAGCGGCAGAGTTGGCGGCGGAGGCATTCTGGCCGGGACCGCTTACGCTGATCCTTAGGAAGAGCCATGAAGTGCCGTATGGTACGACCGGAGGGCTTGAGACGGTTGCGGTCCGGATGCCGGATCACGAGATCGCGCGGGAGATCATCCGGGCAGGGGGAGGATATATAGCTGCGCCCAGCGCGAATACGTCGGGACGTCCAAGCCCGACGTCGGCGCGGCATGTACAGGATGATCTGGACGGCAGGATCGATATGATCGTAGACGGAGGCACTGTTAAGATCGGCGTGGAGTCAACGATTCTTGATATGACCGTGACGCCGCCCATGATCTTAAGGCCCGGAGCTGTGACGAAGGAAATGCTAGAAGCCGTGATCGGAGAAATCGCCGTGGATCAGACGCTGATGGATCCGGACAGTAAGAAGGCGCCCAAAGCGCCGGGAATGAAGTACCGGCACTATGCGCCGGCGGCAGAACTGGTGGTTGTCGACGGGGAGATGGATGCGGTGGTGGATGAGATCAACCGTCTGTCCAGGGAGAAGGAAGACGCAGGGTGCAGTGTAGGGATCATAGCGACAGAGGAGACGGTAGGCAGATATCGCACCGGTGATATCAAATGTGTCGGAACCAGGGCGGATGATTCTACGGTTGCCAGTCATCTGTACGGAATCCTGCGGGAGTTCGACAGAGACGGGGTAGAATACATCTACAGTGAAGCATTTGCGGCGGAAGGGATCGGAAGCGCGGTTATGAACCGTCTGTTGAAGGCTGCAGGGCATCATGTGCTTCATGTGTAAGCAAAAGGCTGCGGGGCATCATGTGCTTCCTGTGTAAGGAAAAGGCTGCCGCCGGCAAGGATCAGACAGCCCGGGACGATGACGGAGAGGAGACGGCAGGCAAGGATCAGATAATCTTTGCCTGGCGGAGAAGAAAGCGATAGCGGAGCCATGCGGCGTTGCCTTTGTAGATATAAGAGTCGATCAGATCGGGATCCGAAGCATTCTGGAAATTATTGTAGGCATCGTCGATTTCCCGGCGCGCGTTGTCGATCTCATCGAGCAGTGTGTTATGCTGCGGGTCGTAAGACAGCCGTTTGTAGATATCCTCTTCCATAGCTTTTCCTCGTTCGAATAGTTTCATATGCCACCTCCATAATGGGTTTTCTACATGATGTGTTAGTATAAGCAGATTTTGTGAATAAAATACCCCAATTCAGGATATATATGGAATTAGGAAATGTATTTCAGAAGGATCCGGAAAGGGGATATGGTTATGGAGGAGAAACGTTCACATCTTTTTGCGAACTTTATTGTCAGGGCGGTCGTAGGGGCGGCTTTGATATTTTTTGTCAATGAATTCTTAAGTTCTCAGGGGATCGCTGTGCGGGTGGGACTGAATCCGTGGACTATTTTGACATCCGGAATCCTTGGTACGCCTGGGGTTGCGCTTCTTTATGGGATTTCGTTCTATGGAATTATGTGAAGGTTGCACAAAATATAGCTTTTTCTAAAAACGGGATGGACAAAGGAGCCAGGGCGCGTTATAATCATCTTAGTTTCTGAGTAGATTCAATTTTTTCTTATTTTCAAGTTTTCAAGTTCAAGGTGTTCAATGCCGTATCGGCAGAATTTCACGAAGTAATTGGGAATCTGAGTATATGTATGTGGAGGAGGGATAGTATGTGAATAACAGAAATTTGGTGATCTGTGACCGGGAGGAAGGATATGCAGAAGCATTTGCATTGTTCCTGATGAAGAAGAAGGAGCTTGCCTTTCAGGTACAGGTGTGTAAGGGAATAGAGCAGGTGCAGGCGATGATGCAGGAGCATCCCATTGATATCCTGCTGATCGGAGGAAATTATCCTGCGGCAGAGCGCAGGAAGCTTAAGGCAAGGGAGATCTTTCTTCTTACCGGTTCCGGGAAGACGGAGGCGGACAGTGCGGAGATTGTAGTGTATAAGTATCAGTCCGGGGAAGCGATCCTGGCAGAGATCATCCGCAGATGCAGTGAGCATGAGGACGGAGACGGGTTGTTTATCCGGACAGTGAAGGCGGGGAGGGTAAGGATCATAGGATTATTTTCCCCGGTGCACAGAAGCGGGGAGACCAGCTACGGGCTTAAGCTTGGACAGGAGCTGGCGGTTTCTGAGAATGTACTGTATCTGAATATGGAGATCTATGGAGGGATCGGAGGATATTTTCCGGAAGAAGGGCATACGCTTGCCGATGTACTGTATTATTCCCGCCAGGAGAGCGGGAATATCGGGCTGATCCTCACGACGCTGGTGAAGCATATGGGTGGATTGGATTACCTGCTTCCGGTGCGTGTGTCGGAAGATGTGAAGGCGGTCGAGGTCAGGGAATGGATCAGTGTGATCCGCCAGATCGCAGAGCAGAGTATCTACGATGTGATAATACTGGATATTGATGAAGGCTTAAGAGAGGTGTACGAGCTGCTTCGGGTATGTACGGAGATCCATGTATTGACGGCGAGGGATACGATGGCGAAGGCGAAGCTTCTGCAGATGGAGGAAGAGATGCACCTGTTGGGGTACGATGACCTGAAGAAGAAGATAGTAAAGAAGGAGCCGGCAGCATGATAGATCCGGAACAGCTCCATGCCAGGATACTAGAAGAGCTGGATATGACAAGAGAGATCGAAGACGACGAACTGAACCGGCTGATCTACAGAGTGCTGCAGGAAGCGTCGGAACAAGAATATCTGCCGCTTGCCAGGAAGACGGCTTTGGGAAGGGAGTTGTTCAATACATTCCGCAAGCTGGATCTTCTGCAGGAATTCCTTGAGGATGATACGATCACCGAGATCATGATCAACGGCACGCAGAATATTTTCTATGAGAGAGGAGGAAGGATCTACCGGTCTGATAAGCGGTTCATATCCAGGGACAAGTTAGAAGACGTGGTGCAGCAGATCGTGGCGGGCGCGAATCGTCTGGTGAATGAGGCTTCGCCGATCGTGGATGCAAGGCTTCCCGACGGTTCCCGTGTAAATGTGGTCCTGGCGCCTATTGCGTTGGATGGGCCGATCGTGACGATACGAAAATTTTCGAAAGAAGGAATTACCATGGAACAGCTGATCTCATGGAATTCCGTCAGTAAAGAAGTATCCGGATTTCTCGCGCGGTTAGTAGAAGCCGGGTACAACATATTCATAAGTGGAGGGACCGGTTCCGGGAAGACCACTTTCTTAAATGCATTATCGCAGTATATACCAAAGACAGAGAGAATCATAACAATAGAAGATAACGCGGAGTTAAGGCTTCAGGATGTTCCGAATCTGGTAAGGCTTGAAGCAAGGAACGCGAATGTGGAAGGAACCGGGGCGGTAACGATCCGCGACCTGATCAAATCGGCGCTTAGAATGCGCCCGGATCGTATCATCGTCGGCGAAGTTCGCTCGGCGGAGGCGATCGACATGCTCCAGGCGCTTAACACGGGGCATGACGGGTCGCTGAGTACCGGACATGCCAACAGTCCGCAGGATATGCTGGGCAGATTGGAGACCATGGTGCTTATGGGGATGGATCTGCCGCTTCCGGCGATCCAGAGGCAGATCGCGTCCGGAGTGGATATCATCGTCCATCTGGGGCGGTTAAGGGACCGGAGCCGGAAGGTGCTGGAAGTTACGGAGATATTGGAATATCGGGAAGGGGGGATCTTGCTGCAGTCATTGTATAGATATACAGAGACGGGAGAGCGGAATGGGAAGATTCAGGGAGAATGGAAGAAGGAAAATGAGCTTGCGCACACAGAGAAACTGTTGGCAGCAGGATATGTCTAAGAAAGAACATGCATGGATATTCCTTAAGGCGTGGGGGATCACGGCTTTGACGGCATGGCTTTATTACCGCTCTGTTCCGGCGATGTGCTTGTTGCTGCCGGTTCTGATCTGGCACCTGCGCATGATGGAAGAAGAAGGCGCGGGGAAGAAGGAAGCGGAATTCCGGGAACAGTTCAAAGAAGCGATCCAGGCTGTGTCGGCGGCGCTGAATGCAGGATATTCTGTGGAGAATGCATTCCGGGAGGCGCAGAAGGAGTTGTTGCGGATCTATCCCGCAGAGGCAAGGATATCGAAAGAATTACAGATGACCGTAAGACAGCTGCGGCTGCAGATGCCGATGGAGCAGATCCTGGAAGAACTCAGCCTGCGTGTACAGACGGAAGATGTCAGGAACTTTGTGACGGTATTCGTGGCGGCAAAGAAGAGCGGAGGCAACATGATCGCGATCATACAGGATACGGTGAGGCAGATCGGGGACAAGATGGATGTAAAGCGGGAGATCGACACGATCTTGGCTGCAAAAAGGTATGAATTCCGGGTGATGTCGGCAATTCCCTATGCGATCATCGGATATATGTCGCTTAGCTTCCCGGAGTTTATGGACAGCCTGTATGGAAATGTATTGGGAAGAGGGGTGATGACGGTATGTCTGGGAATCTATCTCGCCGCTTATTATCTAGGGGTACGATTGATAAGGATCGAAGTGTGAAGGCGGCGGCAGTCGGGGCGCTGTTTGTATTGGGGACGGTATTTCTGGCTGCGGATTATCTGGAGTCGCACAGGGCGGCGGACAAAGTGGTCATAAGGAACGCGCAGGGAGGCGGGAGCAGGAAAGAAGCGTTCGAGGTAAGGCTTCAGGGAGAGAAGGAGAAGACGGAGGTGGAGATAGATGTGGCAGAACAGCAGTATTCCCCGGAAGAGATCCGGGAGATGTTCGCCAGAGTCAGCCGAAAGATGGATCGGTTGATCCTGGGTGAGAATAAGAGCCTTGACAGGATTGAATACGACATGAACCTGCCTGCCCGGGCGCCGAATGAGCCGGTGGAGATCTCCTGGGAATTAAGCCGGTATGACGTCATGGATCTAAGAGGAGAACTCAGGCAGGAAAGCATTGTGGAAGAGGGGACGCTGGTGGATCTGCGCGCCGTTCTCACTTATAGCGAGAATGAGAACGAGCAGGCGTTGTATGAATGTACGGCATGTATCTATCCTAGGACGTTGAGTGAAGAGGCGCAGAATGCAAGCCGGATGGAAGGTGAGATCAGAAAGCAGGAAGAGAAGAGCCGGGACAGCAGGGAATGGAAGCTGCCGGATACGCTTCTTGGCAAAGAGGCTTCTTACTACAGGAAGATGAACAGCCGCGGAATGACGCTGATCGCCATGGCGGCGTTGGTGGGAGTCCTCCTGTATGCGCTTAAGATACAGAATCAGGGAAAGGAGAAGGAACAGAGAAGGCAGCAGATGCTGTTGGATTATCCGGAGATCGTAAATAAGATGACCTTGTTCATCGGCGCCGGGATGACCGTAAAGCGCGCCTGGCAGAAGATCGTGGAGGATTACGAACGGCAGAAGGAGAACCTGGGGGAAAGATACGCCTATGAAGAGATGAAAAGAACCTGTCATGAGATGAAGAGCAGGGTCACGGAGGCGGACTGCTATGAGAATTATGGACGGCGCTGTGAGGTGCAGGTATATATCAGGTTCGGAGCGCTTTTGTCGCAGAATCTAAGAAAAGGGACGAAGGGAATGACACAGATATTGAAGCAGGAATCCCTGCAGGCATTTGAAGAACGGAAGGCTAGGGCGAGAAGACTTGGGGAAGAGGCAGGAACGAAGCTTCTGCTTCCGATGTTCCTTATGCTGGCGGTTGTCCTGGTGATCGTGATCGTACCGGCGTTCCTGTCGGTACAGATCTGAGATCCGGCAAGCAATTAATAGAATTAAGGTATAAAGCAAATGGAAAAGAAAGGAAGAGGGACCGTATGTGGAGAATGCAATATATTTTAGCAAAGTTAAGAGAAGAAGACGGGATCGGAGTAGTAGAGGTGATCTTGATCCTGGTGGTGCTGATCGGGCTGGTCATCATATTCAAGTCGCAGCTCACCAGTCTGGTGCAGAATATTTTCTCGAAGATCGTCAGTGAGAGTTCGGGAATCTGATGCGTGGGAAGCAGGGCAAAAGCGTCAGGGGTGAGGTGACCGCATACTTGAGCCTGATCTTCATCCTTCTGGTTACCTTCGTGGGCGGAGTTATGGAAAGTGCGTCGATCCAGGTGGCGAAGAATTATCATAGAGCAGACATGAACCGCGCTATGGAATGTATCTTTGCAGAATATCAGAAGGAATTGTTGGAAGAGTATGATATCTTCGCTCTTGACGGAAGTTACGAGACCGGACAGTATACAAGCCGGAACATTATGGACAGGCTGTCTTATTATGGAGCGGGAAATGTGGAACAGGAAGTAACAAGGATCCGATTCCTGACGGACAAGGGATGCGCCGCCTTCCGTGACCAGGCGGCGTCGTATATGGAACATAAGTATGGCATGGGTAAGGCGGAGGATCTGCTTGAAATGACTTCCGTATGGGGGCAGCAGGCAGAACGGGCGGATGCTTATGCGAAGGAGGAGCAGGCGCAGCAGGAGTATCTGGACGGGCTGCTTGAAGAAAATGAAGGAGAGCTGCCGGAAGAAGGGAATCCGATCCGATCTGTGGGAGAGCTGAAGAAGTCCCCAATCCTGACGTTGGTGATGCCGAAAGATCAAACTGTATCGGAGAAAAGGATAGACCGCCGGGAAATGTTGGCGCATAGAAGCAGGAATTCGGGATATGGAGAATTCTCGGATGTTGCGGCAGAAGATAAGAAGGTCTCTGCCCTGCTGTTCGGGGAATATCTGCTGAAGCATTTCCGAGGATTTACGAAGACGGATCACGCCGGAGTCCTGGATTATGAACTGGAGTATATCTTGGCGGGAAAGGACAGCGACAGGGAGAATCTGGAATCTGTGGTGAAGAAACTCTTGCTCTTGCGCTTTGTCCCCAATTATACATATATCCTGACGGACAGTGAGATGCGGGCGGAGGCGGAAGCGACGGCGCTGACGCTCTGCACACTGCTGGCGGTTCCGGCGATCACAGAAGCAGCCGCCCAGGGGATCCTTCTTGCATGGGCTTACGGGGAAGCCATCATGGATCTGCGGTCTTTGCTGAAAGGAAGTAAGGTGCCGCTGATCAAGTCAAAGGAAAGCTGGCAGCTTCAGTTAGCAAGGCTCCTTACACTGGGGACGGAGGAGGATTATAACGATGGACGGGATGATATGGGCGGGCTTGCATATACGGAGTATCTGCGCATGCTGTTGTTCCTGGAAGATCAGGAGACGGCGGCGGTGAGGGCGCTTGGAGCCGCAGAGCAGAACCTGAGGAAGGTCCACGGGCAGGCGTATTTCCGCGCGGATCTATGCATCAGCAGGTTGGAGGTGCGTTCGGTCTGTAAACTCAGGCGGGGAATCCGTTATCAGTTTCAAACATATTATGATTATCATTGATCTCGGCAAAATGCAGAACCGCAGATGCTGTAAGAGGCAGATACAGATGTCCTTCCGGATGTCAGGCATTTATCTATAGAGAAGGAAATTAATAAAAAAGAAGAAAGGAGAAGGATTCGTATCATGAATAGAAAAAAACTCCCCTTACAATCTATCTATTCGTATTTATCCGGAAGGACATCTGTATCTGCCTCTAAGAAGGGCAGCATTACGGTGGAAGCCGCGCTGGCGGTCCCGCTGTTCTTCCTGGCAGTTGTAAGTCTCCTGTATCTGATGGAGATCACGGCGATCCGGACATCTATGAGATCCGGGTTACAGTACGCGGGGAAGAAGGCGGCAAAGGAAGCGGTCCTCATGACCACGGTCATGCCGGCTAAGCTGGAACAGGATGTGGTGTGTGCGGTTGGAGCCAAGCGTCTGGATCGGAGTATTGTGCTGGGCGGAAGCGGTGGGATAAGCTGCAGCGGTTCCAGGATCTCGCCGCGTACGGGGATCGGAGAGCTGACTGTTACCTATCAGGTGCGTCTTCCGATCCCGGTATTCGGGACGCCGCCCCTTGCGTATAAGGAGAAGATGCGTATCAAGGCATGGACAGGATATGAGAAGCCAGGATTTTCTGCGGATGACGACAAGACCGTGTATATTACGGAGACAGGGCTTGTATATCATAAGGATTACCACTGTACCTATCTGGAGTTGTCGATACGGATGGTTGCATCGGGAGAATTGGAGGGCTTGCGAAACAGCAGCGGCGGGAAATATCACCCTTGCGAGCGCTGCGGGAAGAATGGCACTGGAGGGGTATATATCACGGATACCGGAGAGAAGTATCATGGCTCCTTATCCTGCAGCGGATTAAAGAGGACTGTCTATGCGGTTCCAGAGTCAGAGGCGGTAGGAAAGGGGGCGTGTTCCAGATGTGGACGATAAGCAGGGTGTGCTGTATGGGGTTCCTTGCCTGGGTATCGGTCATAGATCTTCGTACCCGGAGGATCCCGGTGGTACTGCTGATCGTTTGGAATCTGCAGGCAGTCATCTATCGGTTATATCAGGTAACCGGCGGGAGAGAAGATGCAGCTTTGTTCATAGGAGGGATAGGGGTAGGGGCGGCATTCTTTCTGATCAGCAGAGTTACGAAGGAAGGAATCGGGTATGGAGACAGCTGGATGATCCTGATACTTGGAATCTATCTTGGGGTGTGGGAGATTCTGGAGGTGCTGGCAGGCACGTGTCTTTTGCTGGCGGCAGCTTCTGTGATCTGCCTGACAGCAAAGAGGATGTCTCCAAGCGTCGCGCTTCCCTTCGCGCCGTTCTTGGCGGCGGGATATCTGCTGCATGTAATCTGTGCGGTAAAGTAATACTTCAACCAAAGATGCGGCTGTATCGCCATATTTCGCCGTATACAGCCGTAAGGACAGGCGTCATGAAGAGAAAGAGTACAGGCAGCTGAACAGAAGAAAGGAGAGTGAGGGTTTAGTGCGGGGAAATGAAAAAGGCGGTTGGATGAGAGTCGGGAACGTCCGGGGGAGCATGACGGTAGAGATGTCGTTTCTCATGCCCATGATCCTGTTCTTGATCATGGGGTGTATCCTGGCGGTGTTCTATTATCACGATAAGAATATATTGGCCGGTGCGGCGTATGAGACGGCTGTGGTTGGAAGTACCAAAGCAAGAGAGAAGGACGGTGTGGAGGAAGGAGAATTAGAGCAGCTCTTCCGGCAGAGAGTCGGAAAAAAGTGTATCCTGTTCCCGGGAGCACAGGCGGCAATCTCGGTGGGGAAAGATGAGATAGAAGTGACGGCGGCAGCGTCTCGTCGGGGAATGAAAGTGTCCGTCTCGAAGAAGGCGGCAGTGACGGATCCGGAGAGTTATGTCCGAGACCTGCGGAGGTTAAAATGAAAGAGCGGAGGCGGAAAAGGCAGAATGTAAGATTATGATCGAAGAATAGAAAAGCGAAAAAGAAAGGAGAGAGACGGCAGGGTTGGAGCGCAAGATTACGATTGAAGAAGAGACCGTGTATAAGGAAGATTACCAGATACGCATGCTGAAAGCGAATCATCTGGAAGGAATCTTGAAGATGGGCGGAAGAGGCGTCAATAACAGCAGTTGTTATGATTATGACGTCAGCGGCAAGATGTCTATGCGGTCAATGTTTGAAAGAAGTAAAATAGGAGCAGAAGATATCAAGATATTTCTAAGAGACTTTAAAATGGCAGTAAGGGAGGTGGAAACATTTCTGCTGAATATACATTGCATCCTGTTGAAGCCAGAGTATATCTTCTATGAAGACGGGAGATATTTCTTCTGCTATTATCCGCTGTCGAAGAAAGAGTTGTGGGACGAGTTCCATGTGCTGACAGAGTATTTTGTAAAGCAGGCGGATTACCAGGATCAGGAATGTATTAGTATGGTATTCCTGCTTCACCAGAGGACTATGGATGAGAATTACAGCCTGGAGAAGCTGGCGGCGGAGTGTATGCAGAGCCATGGCGAGCCGGAAGGTATAAAGAATGCAGAGATGGAAATGGAGCAGGAAGACGGATTCGGGGAATATGACAGATCAGAGCATGACTGGATCACGGAGCAGGAGATGGGAGCGTCCATACTCAGAGAGACCGAGAATCTATGGACGCCGGTAAAAAGATTCCTGAACAGGCATAAAAAACCCAAATGGGGAGACTGGGACGGGCTCCATATAGAGGAAGAAGAATTATGACATGCAGGATACGATCTCTTTTTTAGCCAAAATAGTAATGTAATTTACTTATTTTTCTGTTACAATGTAATAGAAAGCCGAAAATCAGTACCATTTGCATCAGAATTACGGGCTGCAAAGCGGATACTTGGAGTGGTATAAAAAAGTTCGATCAGGATTATGCGTATATTAGGTTACTATTCTTATGAAAAATGTGATATACTGACCGTGATACGAATTATTATTAATTATGGAAGAGATCAATAACGCATGAGAAAGAAAAAGATCAATGCGCCATGTACCATCCTATTGGCAGCTGTTAATGTAATCGTTTTTATTATACTGACATCCCAGGGAATGACGGAAGACGGCAGGTTTCTTCTGGAGCATGGAGCGATGTATGTCCCGCGGGTAAAGGAAGCGGGGGAGAGCTACCGTCTGTTTACCAGTATGTTCCTTCATTTTGGCTTTCAGCATCTGATGAATAACATGGTGATCCTGGTACTGGTGGGTTGGAACCTGGAGCTTGAGATCGGGAAGATACGCTTCCTGCTCATCTATATCTTAAGTGGGCTAGGGGGCAATATACTCTCGGCATGGTGGGAAGTCCTCACGGCAGATTATGCCATCTCTGCGGGAGCTTCGGGGGCAGTCTTCGGAACTATCGGTGCGCTGTTATATGTAGCAATACGCAATCATGGCAGGATCGGCGAGATCTCTGGCAGGGGTCTTGTATTTATGATCATTATCAGCCTGGGTTATGGATTCTCTAGCGGCGGGGTGGATAATATGGCGCATATAGGCGGATTGCTCACGGGATTCATGTCAGGCATTCTGTTGTACCGGAAGCGTAACCGTAAAGACAGAACCTTCTCCGAGTGTTGAACTGGCGTGGATCGTTCCTTTGTGGGCATTGACGATACGTTTGGTAATGGCGAGTCCCAGTCCTGTTCCGTTATCCTTGTGAGTGATAAAAGGATCGAAGATGGAGGAAAGATTTTGGGGAGCGATTCCGCAGCCATTATCTGTGATGGCGATCTGTATCCTATCATGGATAGGGTCTGCATCCATACGTATCGTGCGCCGGGCAGGATCAGGACATGCATTCACAGCATCCTGGGCATTCTTCAGAAGGTTCAGTAATGCCTGACGGATCTTCACGGAGTCAATACTGGCTCTTGGAAGGAGCGGCGATATACGGGATGTGAATTCAATCTCCGTATCCGCAAGTGAAGATGCGAAGGACAAAGCCAGTTTCTTAAGGAACGAGACCATATCAACGGTGGTAAGATGCAGCCGTTTGCCGTTATTGTAAGAAGAGAGTTCTTCTAACAGTTGGTTCATATATTCGATGTCTCTTTGCAGAGAATCCCAGTGGCGGAAAGTAAGGACTTCCGGATGCTGTGATTCGATCATTTGAAGTGTGCTGTATACGAGCGTCAATGGGTTGCGGATTTCATGGCTGATGGTGCTGATCTCTAATGTATGAGCTTTATGAAGCTTGGAGATGAGAGATTTTATCTCAGGATTTTGCGTCATAATTTGTTGCAATTTGTCGTTGTCTGTCGCTGAAAACATAGTAAACACCGCCCTTTCTGATGTATCAGTGTACCATCGGCGGATGAAATAATCAATTACTTTTTTTGGAAGAAGGAGGAAAGTTATGAAAGATGAAAATTGTATATTTTGTAAACTTGCCAACGGGGATATTCCGACGGCTACGTTATATGAAGATGATGATTTCAGGGTTATCCTGGATGCAGGTCCGGCGGCGAAGGGGCATGCCCTGATCATTCCGAAGGAACACTATGCGAACCTTTACGAGCTGAGCGATGAGCTGGCGGCAAAGGTTCTGGTTCTCGCGAAGAAGATGATCACGAAGCTGACAGATATCCTGGGCTGCGACGGATATAATATTGTTCAGAATAATGGAGAAGCAGCAGGACAGACGGTATTTCATTTCCATTTGCATATGATCCCAAGATGCAAGGATGATGGAGTCGGAGTTACATGGAAAGTGGGAGAATTGAAAGAAGAGGATAAAGAAGAGTTACTTAGTAAGATAAAAGAAGCGTAAGATTAATAAAGATACGGAAGCGAAGGATAGACAAGTGGAAGTCAAATTAGTTAAAAAAATCGACTTCGATGCAATTTATAAGGGAAATGTGGGATATGTATATGCAACAGCGATAAAATATACAAAAAACCATCATACCGCAGAAGAAATTGTCCAAAATGTTTTTCTGAAATACTACGTGAACATGGAAAATACGGATGCTGATGCAGCCAGAGCATGGTTGATTCTTACGACAAAATATATGGCGTTAAATGAGAAAAGAGATCATCAGAAGGAATATCTGGTAGAGGAAGTGGAAGTCAAAAAAGAGAAAGAGCTCACGAGGGTTGCAGAGAGCCCGGAGGAAGTCTTTGAGAGAAAGTCGAACGAACAAAAATTCACGGAATTAAAAGAAAATATATTCGAAGCGTTGTATAAAAAAAATCCACGTTGGTATGATGTTATTACGATTACATATATTCTCGGAAAGCCTCAGAAAGAAGTTGCGGAAAATATGGGGATAACATTAGATGTGTTACATAGTACATTGTATCGGGCGAAGCAGTGGATCAGGAAGAATTATGCGGAGGAATATGCCCACTTGAGCGATGTATAAAACAGGTGCCGGTATTGACACCTGTTTTATATTTATTTTGTAAGTTTGTTCCATATTCTTACCGAAGACAGCATTTTATTTTGCGAAAATGTTGAGATTTAGAACCAGGGTCATGCTGTAGCGGATTCGATCAGCTCTATGATCGTATCAATAGAATTCTGCTGCGGAGAGCTCTTCATAGCGGCTATGTAAGCATCTTTGTTCTCGTACAGACGAGTGATGGATTCAAGAAGAACTTGTTTGTTCAGCTCTTCTTCCTCCAGGACAATACTGTACCCCTGGCGTTCAAAAGAACGGGCATTGAGGATCTGATCGCCGCGGCTTGCGTTCGCGGAGAGCGGGATCAGGAGATTAGGCTTGTGGAGAGCAAGCAGTTCGCAGATCGCGTTAGCTCCGGCGCGGGAGATAACAATATCGGTCAGGGCGAAGAGATCTTTCAGCTCTTCTCTGACGTATTCGAATTGAGCATATCCTTCCAGGTTCAGCAAAGAGGCGTCAACCTTGCCTTTCCCGCATAAGTGAACGACCTGAAATGTCTTAAGGAGTTCAGGAAGTATACTTCGCACCGCATCATTAACAGCGACTGAACCAAGGCTTCCGCCGACAACCATGATAACAGGCTTGTCAGAAGAAAAATGTAAGAATTCCTTTGCCTTGTACTTGTCGCCGGATAATAGCTCCTGACGAATCGGTGATCCGGTCAGTACCGCCTTTCCTTCGGGCAGATGCTTCAAAGTCTCCGGGAAATTACAGCAGACTTTACTGGCTGAAGGGATGGATAATTTGTTCGCAAGGCCCGGCGTCATATCGGATTCATGAATGATCGTCGGAACATGGCGGCTCTTGCCTGCCAATACGACAGGAACAGAGACGAAACCTCCTTTAGAGAATATAACATCCGGATTCAGGAGTTTGACCAGTTTCTTCGCTTCGCCAAGCCCCTTGATGACCCTGAAAGGATCGGTAAAATTCTGCAGGCTGAAATAACGGCGCAGCTTTCCGGAAGAGATGCCATGATAGGGAATGCCGAACTGTTCGATCAATTCCTTCTCGATTCCGTTGTAGGAACCGATATAGTGGATATCATACTGTAATTCTTTGAGCCGTGGTAATAAGGCAATGTTGGGTGTAACGTGACCTGCGGTGCCGCCGCCGGTTAAGATAATGCGCTTCATAGTGACCTCCAAAGATTGATAAAGAGTAAAATATCTGTGCGACACGTATGTTATAATATATAGTCATGCAATTCAGTGTATATTATAATATTATACGGTTATTAGGTGATTGGTCAAGAGAAATAAATATTATGTTGCATACTTGTGTTGTGTACTATACGATACTGATACATAGCCAGTGTGTTGATGTGAAATCAATATATATTGGTAAGAGGGAAAATAATGATAGAAAAGAAGGATCTGCTGGAAGAGATGTTGAATGAAGAGTTTGCCAGGCTCGCGAAGGAAGAAGAGAACGCTGTCCAGAAAGAAGACATCGGCATGTTGGAAGAGGTAGAGGGGGATATATATACCGGAATCCAGGAAAAGATACAGGAGATGGAGCGGGAAAAGCAAAAGGACTATCTATATGCCCAGTTATCGGAAGAAGATCTGAGAGCGTTGGAGCTTGGACGGAAGATTATGGAGAGAGAAGCGCGGGAAGAACGTGATGGGAAAATCATACGGAAGAAAAAGCGGATACGGATGTTTATTGGTCTTGCAGCAGCGTTGGTGATGGCAATGGGGGTGGGTGTGACCAGTATGGGCGGACCGGAGAGGATTGTGAAGATGCTGACTCAAGTAGTTGGGAATCGAGAGGTTAAGAAAATTACATCTAGCGATAACGTCATAACAACCGTAAAAGAAAACGAGGAAAAGGCGTATCAAAAAGTTAGTGAAGAATTTGGTATAGAGCCTGTTAAAATTATGTATAAAGTAAATAATATGAAATTCAAGAAAATGGAAATTGACGAAGAACTTCAAACGGCAGAATTATATTATGAATATGATGATAATTTAGTGACATATTTTATTAGTGCATCATATACAGATACCTCTTGGGGTGTTGATGTAGAGGATGAAATCATTGAATATTCAGAAACAGAGGTCAGAGGATGCAAAATAGATGTAGAGGAACACAAAATATCCGGAACAAATCAAAAAAAATATCTGGCGTTCTTTAAATATAGAGGGTTAGAATATTGCCTAATTGGTACATTAAAGGAGAAAGCATTTTATGATATTTTAAATAATTTATTTTTTTAGTCATATTCGCGTCATTTTTTTTGTGGTTATGTGTATATATAATGAGGGTATGAGAGTGCTGTAAATGGAGGTTAAGTGATGAGAAAGAAAATATTATCTCCTAATCTCCCGAAAAAATTATACACAGATTGACTGTATGATAGTATGAATCCATTGAAAATACGGGGTTTTTAGGCGCTCCCTCTTTACAAATATGTGTATAAGTTTTATAATATAAGTAGAAATATTATACACATATTTAAAGGAGCAACGGCATGTCATCACTTGTTTACGTCAAAAATCCAAATGGTAAAACCTATGTTTACAGCAACACTTCAATTTATGATAAGGAAACTAAAAAAGTCAAACATATCCGCAAGAGCATTGGGCATCTGGATCCAGTAACAGGTGAAGTGGTTCCCAACCGCAGGAAAGGCGATGCTGCCCGTAAAAGGGCTCAAACGGAAGAACCTGCTGGCCGCTGTGTTGTGAAAAATACCGGCATACAGTCCCTTTTGGATAAAGCTGTTTCAGACATAGGGCTGATGGAACCGCTCAGTACAGTCTTTCCGGATGACTGGAGATGCATACTGACATGTGCGTATTACCTTGTCAGCGAAGGCGGGGCATTGCGCCACGTTGACCAGTGGCAGCGGATGTATCCATCACCGTGCCGTTCCCTGCTTGCAAGCCAGCGGGTGAGCGAACTCCTTGTAAGGATTACGCCTACACTGCAACAGGACTTTTTCAGCAGGTGGATTGATGTAAACAGCCAGAAGGATGTCTATGCAATGGATATCACCAGTGTATCTTCCTATAGCGAACTGATCGACTTTGTCCGCTGGGGATACAACCGTGACGGGGAAAAACTGCCACAGATCAACCTCCTTATGCTCACTGGTGTCACTTCCCATATGCCGCTGTATTACAGGATCATTCCCGGCAGCATTAAAGATGTGAACGCTCTGGAAGACAGCATAGCTAATATATCCGTTCTGGAGAGCCCAACATGCCATTTTGTCATGGACAAAGGCTTTTATAGTGAACCGAACCTTGACGCAATGTATGCCAGCCATAAAAAGTTCCTGATTGGAGTACCTTTTACTGTCGGTTTTGCCTGCAAGGCAGTGGAACACCACAGAGACAGCATCCGTTCCCATCATAATTACTGTACAGTCTTTGGGGATGGACTGTATGCGGTCACGGAATCTTCCAATTGGAAAGGGCATCGGTTCTATATCCACATCTACCACGATATTTTCAAGGCGGCGTCAGACGAACGGAATTTTGACCATACCCTGCACTGCTGTTATGAAGAACTTATGGCCGGCAGGCATGTAAAGGAGCATGCCTCTTATTATGATAAGTTCTTCTTGATCCATAAAACTCCTATAAGAGGCATCAGGGTGGATTACAATGAGGAAGCCATTAGCAAGCATAAAAGGAACCATATCGGCTGGTTCGTGCTTGTAAGTAATCACATTAAGGATACGACAAAAGCTCTTGAGGTGTACCGGAGCAAGGATGCTGTTGAGAAATGTTTCGATGATCTCAAAAATGATCTTGATATGAAACGTTTGCGTATCCATTCAGCGGCAGCTATGGAAGGCAGAATCTTCATACAGTTTATTGCACTTCTGATCACAACTCGTCTAAAGCAGGTGATGAATGAAGCCGGATGGTATAAAAATCATGATCTTCAAAAAGTAATAAGTGAAATGAAAACTGTCCGTAGTGTCAGTATAAATGGAACACGAAAAAAATACACAACGGAACTTACGCCATTTCAAAAAGACATATATGAGTTATATGGGCTGACACCTTAAACATGTGTATAATTTGAACGGGATTTTAGGTTTTATTGTACTTGGCCAATGTCATTTACTTAACGAGAATTCGGATATTATGTCCGAATTCTTTTTTTCTACCAGTAACCCAAATTTTTTAATTATTACTTGACAAGTACCTCAAAATGTGCGGCCTTTTTCTGATTACTCAGAAAAAGGCCAATTAATCAGGAACTGTTTATTCATTATTTACTTTCACCTGATTAAGGAGGTACTTTTATGA
>Ga0209694_1001336_pt1 | contig 27737 bp, 35 predicted proteins | sample GluameincwithD2O_FD_187499 | JGI IMG/M metagenome (GOLD analysis project Ga0209694, IMG submission 187499) | Mouse cecum microbial communities from Vienna, Austria - Glucosamine amended microcosms incubated with D2O (SPAdes) (version 2) | ecosystem: Host-associated > Mammals > Digestive system >... | reverse complement strand
GTGAAAGTTCCGCTTAAACGATGTGAAATTTCCATGCACAAGAAACTGCACTTCTTATTTTAGGAAAAATTATCTCTTACTTTTCTCAATAGCACTTTTTTCATAATTGTATTATTCGCTTTGACGCATTATAATATCAGTTATGAAGGAGGTTATTTCAATGTTTGATTACATGAATGTAAAAGAAGCGGCTGAAAAATGGGGATTATCCGAACGGAGAATACAGGTATTATGTGCTACTAACCGAATCCCTAATGTAATGCGAATCAGCAATGTGTGGCTAATTCCAAAGACTGCATCAAAACCCAAAGACGGGCGTTTTAAGAAAAGAGATAAGGAGGAATCGAACAATGAGTAAAATTTTATTGGTTGAAGATGATATGGAAATCAGTACCATGCTAAAGAATTTTTTGCACACAGAAAAATTTGAGGTAATTACAGCGTATGATGGCAAAAATGCCCTCGACAGGTTCTTTTCGGATAGTTTCAGTCTGGTTTTGCTTGATTTGATGATTCCTCAAATAAGCGGAATTGAAGTCATGGAAAAAATCAGAGAAAACAGCACTGTCCCGATTATTATTATATCGGCAAAAGATACCGATTCTGATAAAACGCTTGGTTTAGGTTTGGGAGCAGATGATTATATAACGAAACCGTTTTCTGTCACAGAAGTATTGGCAAGGATAAAAGCAAATATCCGAAGAACTACACAGTATGCTGCAAGTGCAACAGAACAGCAGCCAATACTTCAAACGGGAAACCTTGTTATGAATCTGAATGAGTATTCTGTAACAAAAAATGGCTGTAAAATAGAGCTTACATCAAAAGAATTTGAAATTTTAAAGCTGTTATTGCAGAATCCAAAGAAAGTATATACGAAAGAACAGATTTACTCCCTTGTCTGGAAGGATACCTATTATGGTGATGAAAATGCTGTCAATGTCCATATCAGCAGATTGAGGAATAAAATAGAGGATAATCCCCGTGAACCGCAGTATGTGATTACGGTATGGGGAATCGGATACAAATTGGGGGAGTGAAATGATGAGCGATAAAACAATCATATTCTTTTTGGCAGTTGTTGTCTGCTTATTATTCCTTGTGGTTTTATACCAGCGTTTTATTTTTGGCAGGGGAATACAGGCAAAGATAAAAAGGATGAATAAAAAGTTGGAGGAAATTTTAGAAACTGGAAGTGACGAGAAAGTAATGGTATTTACGGATAACCCTGTTTTGATGGAATTAGGGGGACAAATCAACCGCCTGCTGATAGACCGCCAAAAAATAAGGGCAGATTTTAAAAGGGAAGAAATTTCATCTAAAAAGATGTTGGCGAATATCTCCCATGACATAAAAACACCTCTAACGGTCATATTGGGTTATCTGGAAATTATGCGTTTGAACCATGCAGATAATGAGATGTTGAAAAAAGTAGAAACAAAAGCGAATCAAGTTATGAATCTTATCAATCAGTTTTTTACATTAGCAAAACTGGAATCTGGCGATACAAATATAAATCTTGGCAAAGTCAATATCAACGAGATATGCAGGGAGAATGTTTTGGAGTTTTATGATATTTTATTGCAGAAAGATTTTGATGTTGATTTGTTTATTCCAGAAACAGCTATTTTTGTGCAGGGGGAGAAAGAAGCCCTGCAAAGGATTTTATACAATTTATTGTCAAATGTAATACGCTACGGCTCCGACGGAAAATATTTAGGAGTTTTTTTGCGTCAAGACAAGAGCAATGTATATATTGATGTGGTTGATAAAGGGAAAGGGATTGAACAGGAATTTGCATCGAATGTGTTTGACAGGCTCTATACAATGGAAGATTCCAGAAACAGGGAAATACAAGGGAACGGATTAGGCTTAACGATTGCGAAGAATCTTGCAAAGCAATTAGAGGGCGATATATTTTTAGACAGCATACCGAATGTCAAAACAACTTTTACAGTAAGCCTCAAAAAAATAACTTATTAAATTCCCTGCGAAACACCCTGCGGGTATCCCTTTATGCCCAAAAAGCATGGGCAGGAATAATGAAAGAAATTCGTAAGAATTAGTCAAGAGTTTTGAAAATCTATATCGCTATAATGATATTCATAAAACACCTTTGGGCGTATTGCTACGTCCGAGAAAGGTGTTACTAAGGAAAGGAGGCAAAAAATGTCTTATATTTTGCAAACAAGCCATCTAAGCAAAACGATAGATGGAAAACAGTTAGTCACAGATGTGAATATCCATGTAAAGAAAGGTGAGGTATATGGATTTTTAGGACCGAACGGGGCAGGAAAAACCACGGTGATGAAGATGCTTACCAACCTTTGGAAACCGACAAGCGGCACGGTTACGCTGTTTGGGAAAGCATTGGAAAAAACTTCTTACGAGGTGCTGAAGCGTATGGGAAGCATCATTGAATTTCCTACATTTTATGACCATATGAGCGGAAAGGACAACTTACAGCTTCATTGTGAGTATATGGGGTATTACAACAAGGGCAGCGTGGAGGAAGCTCTTCAGATGCTTGGGCTTTCTGATGCGGCGGATAAGCCTGCGGGCAGCTATTCTTTAGGAATGAAGCAGCGTCTGGGGATTGCCCGTGCCATATTGTGCAAGCCAGAGTTAGTTATCCTTGACGAGCCGACAAACGGTTTAGACCCCGCAGGAATGAAGCAAATCAGAGATTTGTTTCGGATGCTATGTACCGAGTATGGCATGACGCTTATGATATCCAGTCATCTTCTCCCAGAGATAGAAAGTATTGCCGATACGGTTGGCGTTATCCATCATGGAAAGATGATGAAAGAAATATCCATGAAAGAAATTGCAGAAACAAATACGGCGTATATTGAACTTGCCGTAGAGGATACAAAGAAAGCGGCGTATGTTTTAGCTGAAAAAATGCAGTTAAGTAATTTTAAAATCGTAAACGATTCGGGGATTCGTATTTATGAGCAGGGTGTCACCACACAAAAGATTTCGAGGGAATTGATGGCAAATGATGTAGAGATTGCTTCCATCAGCCAACATACCGAAACATTGGAGGACTATTTCTTAAAAATCACATCGGAGGTGGGAAAATCATGTTAAAGCTTGTCAGACTTGAATGGAAAAAGAATACTATCGGGAAATATTTAGGGGGCGTAATCATTATGGCGGCTCTGCTTGGCTTATTTGTCTTTGCGTTAGCGTTTTTGGGCATTGCCAACGACCCAGACGGGACACTGGATGCTGCGCCTGGGACAGATGTAATCTCCGCTCCTATCGAATTATTTACCAGCATGGCTTTTCTTATTTACACCAGTGTAATGTTGGCATCCTTTATTGTAAGCGCATACAAAAACAAGACCATGAATCTGATGTTTTCCTACCCTATTAAGCGGCAGAAAATCTTAGCTTCCCAAATGATTGCGGTCTGGACTTTTAATTTTGCCGCACTCATTTTAACAAAACTGGCGATTTATATGTGCGTGTTCTTTGGGGCAAAATTTATGCAGTCATCCTTTGCTGTTGATTTTTCAATAGGCAGCCTGTCATTTTATATACAACTGATACTAAAATCAGTGGTAATCGTCAGCATGAGCTTTATTGCCCTGTTTGTCGGGATGGCTTTAAAATCTTCAAAAGCAACGATTGTCACTTCATTTTTGCTGATTTTTCTCACACAGGCGAACATTGGCGATTTCACAATGGCAGGCAACGCAGTATTTCCCATTATTTTGACGGCTATTTCTTTGCTTTTTGCCGCTTTGTCAATCGTAAATGTGGAAAGCAAAGATTTAATGTAGGGGGCGGGGTTATGAATATGAAAAGAATACTGTTAGCGGGGATTTTAGTGATAGCTTTTGGCATATGCGGATGCGGGAATAAAGAAAAAATAGATTCTAACGAGGAATTTTCGGCGGAAGGTATTTCAGAAATTGTATTGGATATTTCCTCTTGGAATTTAAAAGTGATGGCTTCCAGCGATGACAAAGTACACATAGCCTGCGAGGGAAAAGTCGAAGATGACCGTGATATGCAGGTTGTGCAGAAAGATGGAAAACTAATGGTACAGCAGGATGATGATACGGACAAAAATCTGGCGGAGCAATTCTCATTTGGCGAAGCAGGGAAGATAATATTGTATATTCCTAAAGATAATGCTTTTTCCTTAGCCATTAACAATGGTTCGGGAGAGATGGAGTTGGAAGCGGTCAGCATTTCCACTTTGTCCTTGAACAACCAGTCTGGCTATATAACGATGTCTGATTTCATAGCTGAAAGCGCAAAAATAAAATCTCTTTCAGGCGATATTAAAATAACAGACGCTTCATGCACGGATTCTAATATCAATACAGAATCCGCATATGTTACCATGAAAAATACAGTTATTGGAAAGACCGCTGTTTCGACAGATTCTGGCGAAGTGAATATAAGCAACATAAACGGCTATGATTCCCTGTCTGTAGAAACAGGTTCGGGAGATATATCATTGACCCATGAAGCGATGCCAGATAATTTATCCTGCCATATATCCAGTGGTTCGGACGATGTAACCGTACAGCTTAAAAATGCGGAATTCAGTACCGATACGGACGGATGCAAGGATGGGAGCATCGGAAAGGGAGAAAACAGTTTATCTATCATGAGCAACAGCGGAACAGTAATTGTAAAATAGTTTTGGAGTGTAGAAAGATATGGAACAGTATCATTGGATATTTTGCCCTATATGCGATAATAAGACACGCATGAAAATAAGGGAAGATACAGAAATAAAGAACTTCCCTCTGTATTGCCCGAAATGCAGGCAAGAAAGTTTAATCAATGTAAAATCATTAAAAGTAGTTGTTATGAAAGAGCCAGACGCACAGACGCAGAGCCGATGAATTTGTGAAATAAAATCACAGTTTGTCGGCTTTGTTTTATTTCATAAGGTTTTAAGGCGAACGCCCACCATATAAAAAAACGGTGTATTGGTGGGCGGTTATGCTATGCCCGAAAAGACTTAACAGACACTCTCCAGACCTGTTTTTGAAGTTTGGAGGGTTTTTTATGTTCTTTTTTCGGGCAGTAATCCATCTGCTCATGCAATGCAGAATTTATACATACATAGCATATCGGGGATTGGCAGGAAGCCAGTTAAAAAAATCCCTGCTTATGCAACGCTACTTCTCACCATGAAACCAGAAGTAGAATCTCCACTTAACAGAATATGTATCTCCTATAACCGCAGAGGTCACAGAGCCTTTGCGGTTTTTCTTTTGTCGTTTTTTATCAGATTATGCCACAGGGCTGTTTCCGCTGTTGGCTGTCGTTCGCCGCCTTCCCAATCTGGATTTTTTACATTTTCAAAAATTCAGATTGGAGGAAATAAGGAATGGCATATAACCACGGACGTGAGGACAGGAAATGGCGTATCTGGAAAGAAGCCGAGGAAAAAGCGCTGCGTGAGCATGGCGTTGATGAAGCGGTCATTGAGCAAATCCGCATGGATGACAGGGCGGACTTTAATTCCAACAGGCGGTTTTACCGATGGACGAGCGACTTCGGCGAATACCTTGAGGGAGTGGCGGACGCTGAACAGCAGGCAGAGCCGAATAGCGTTGCGGACTTGCTGGACGAGATTGAGGACGAGAAACTGTATCAGTCACTTCTTATGGTGGACAAGCATACCCTGCTCATTCTCCTGCTGAAAATGCAGGGATATTCCACAAAGGAGATTGCGGCGGTGGCAGGGCTTACCGAGAGGGCGGTCTACAAACGCCTTGAACGGCTCCGTAAAAAATTGAAGCCTATTTTTTATCCTTTCGGGGAAATTTAACCATTTCCACGGGCTATTGGGTGGGAGGGCAATTCTCCCGCTCAATTTTTTTCGGGAGGAAAGGAAATGGCATACGGGGCAAAGACATATACGCTTCGGGAGGAATCCACGGAAAGCGGCACAAGGTATTTTATCAGTTTTAAGGACGGGCAGGGGGAACACCACGAGATAGAAGTGTCCGAGAAACTCTTTCTTGAATTTCGGCAGATGGAAAGGAGGAACAGGAATCTTCAGCAATGGAACCAGCGGCACAGGGAGTTTAACGAGGTATGGGACGAAACGCTTTACAGACGTGCGTTGAGAGTGCCTAAAACGCTTGATGAAAGCATGATTGAGAAAGAACGGAATGAACTGTTTTACAATGCGGTTGCCCGACTGCCAGAGATACAAAGGCGGCGTTTCCTGCTCTATTACGAGTATGATTTTAACTTTTACCAAATCGGGGAAATGGAGCATTGCACCGCTTCCGCTGTCCAGAAGTCTGTTTCAGTCGCAAGGGAGAAAGTCAAGGCGGAAATGAGGAAGTATCTCCAACCGTGACCGCCACCATCCGAAAAAAGAAATCCGTTTTGCGTGGGACTGGCGGCATTACATACTCTCACTTTTTCCGTGGGAGTAAATCTATTTAAGGAGGTCACGTCTATGTGCAACAAAACCAAAGACACCGCCCGAAAGGAGGAATCCCATGCAGAAGCTTCATACAGTCAACGCCGACACGCTCCTCTACGAGCCGCTTGAAAAACCATCCTTTGTGGTGGACGGTCTGATACCCACGGGCTTAACCCTGTTCTGCGGCGCACAGAAAATCGGCAAGAGCTGGCTCATGTTAAAGCTCTGCCTTTGCGTGTCGCAGGGAATCCCCTTGTGGGATATGCCGACACAGGAGGGCGACGTGCTTTACCTCTGCCTTGAGGACACGTTCTGCCGCATACAGGACAGGCTGTTCCGCTTGACGGACGAAGCGAGCGGGCGGCTCCACTTTGCCGTGGCGAGCGATAAGCTGTCAGACGGTCTTATCGTGCAGTTGGAGGATTATCTGAAAGAATACCTCGACAGCAGGCTCATTGTCATTGACACCTTGCAGAAAGTCCGCACCGCATCCAAAGACAACGCCTATGCAAGCGATTACGGGGACATCTCCCTTATCAAAGACTTTGCCGACAGGCACTCATTGGCGGTCATTGTCGTACACCACATCCGAAAGCAGAATGACAGCGACGTGTTCAACAAAGTGTCTGGCACAACGGGATTGACGGGGAGTGCGGACGCTACCTTTGTCCTGCAACAGGAAAGCCGTGCGTCCAATGCCGCAAAGCTGTATGTGACGGGCAGGGACACGCCCTATCAGGAATTCACGCTCCGCTTCCGTGATTGCAGTTGGGAACTGGTGGAGAGGAAAGAGCAGGAACAGCTTGCCAGAGAAGCGATACCAGACGTTCTTTTTCGGTTAGTGGATTTCATGCAGGACAAAGAGGAATGGACTGGCACAGCCACAGAGTTATTAGACGCTCTGGGGGAAACAGAAACAGCGGCAAATGTCTTGACAAAGTGGATGAACGAGTACCGCCTTGACTTCCTGCTTGAAAACCATATCCGTTATGATTTCAGCCGCAGGAGCAGCGGACGGATGATTTCCCTTGCTGTTGCCACCGACATTTAAACCTATGTGACATTGGCGGCTTTACCTTATGCGTGACGGTCATGACGGTGATGACGGTGTTTTTGGGATACCCCCTGCCACTGTCACCGTCATAGCGGATGTATGTAAAATCGGCGGCTCTGCCCTGCGGGTGACAGCGGTGACGGTGGTGACGGCAATATTGGGATACCCCGCCGCTGTCATCCCTACGGGAGAACACCCCGTAAACGCAAAATGCAGGCGTGGGCTTTGCTCGCCCTTTTCGGCTCGTAAAGCCACCCTTGCGGTCAGAAAAATCCCCTGATTTTTCTGACTGCGTTTACAGGGTGTAACACACTACACTTTGCCCTGCAAAGTCGTGTGCCAGACGTTCCCTCTGGACTCCCTTAAAGCAGGGCTTGCGCCCTGCCCCATCCTGCGCCTTACGGCTTCGGATGGAAGAATGTCGGCGTGAGAGTGACGGTTATGACTGGCGATAGGGGGTATCCCAAAATCACCGTCATCATCGTCATGACCGTCACGCATACAGATTACCCGCCGAAAGAAAAGAGGAATCATGCCATGCCCTATGCAATCCTGCGTTTCCAGAAACGCAAGGCAGGCGGCGTTGCGGCTTGTGAACGCCACAACGAGCGGAAGAAAGAAGCCTATAAAAGCAACCCAGATATTGATATGGAACGCTCCAAGAATAACTATCATCTTGTGAAGCCGCCCCGCTACACCTACAAGAAAGAGATAAACCAAATGGTAAAAGAAGCGGGCTGTAAGGTAAGGAAAGACAGCGTGATGATGGTGGAAACACTCATCACCGCTTCGCCAGAATTTATGAACAGCTTACCGCCCGAAGAACAAAAAGCCTATTTCCAGACGGCTCTTGACTTCATTTCAGAGCGTGTGGGAAAGAAAAATATCCTTTCCGCAGTCGTCCATATGGACGAGAGGACGCCCCATATGCACCTATGCTTTGTGCCGCTTACGCCCGACAACAAGCTATCAGCGAAGTCTATTTTAGGCAACCAGAAATCCCTATCCGAATGGCAGACCGCCTACCATGAGCGGATGTCCGCACGGTGGGGCGAATTGGAAAGAGGTCAGTCCTCAATGGAAACGAAGCGGAAACACATCCCCACATGGCTCTATAAGTTGGGCGGCAGGCTGGATAAACAGTATGCGGAAATCGTGTCTGCCCTCTCCGACATCAACGCTTTTAACGCAGGAAAGAAAAGAGATAAGGCGTTAGAACTGCTCTCCGCATGGCTTCCAGACGTGGAGAAATTCTCAAAGGAAATCGGCAAACAGCAGGCGTATATCGACAGCTTGAAAGAGAGAATCGGGCAGGAATCCGACTATGCGGGGCGTATGCGTGATGAAAAGTACGAGCAGGAATTAAAGGTACAGAAAGCCAACCAGAGGATATTTGAGTTGCAGAGAACCAACGAGCAGATGGGGCGGCTGCTCTCCAAAATCCCGCCAGAGGTATTGGAAGAATTGCAGAAAAGCAATCGAAATAGAGCAAGAGAAAGGTAGGAATGTGAATGAAGAAACAGGATTTTAAGGTATTAAAGACCGCAGACTTGTACCCGTTTCCCGACAACCCTTTCCATGTGGTGGAGGATGAAATGCTGTCAGAGTTAGCGGAAAGCATTAAGGAGTTTGGAATCGTAACGCCGATAATCACACGCCCGAAAGAGGACGGCAACGGCTATGAAATCATTGCGGGACAGCGGCGTGTCCGTGCTTCCGAGCTTGCAGGGATAAACACAGTCCCCGCTTTTGTCCTGCCTTTAGACCGTGACAGGGCAATCATCACCCTTGTGGACAGCAACTTACAGCGTGAAAATATCCTGCCATCGGAGCGGGCGTTCGCCTACAAGATGAAATCCGAAGCCATGAAGCGGCAGGGTTTCCGCACGGATTTAACCTCGTCACAAGTTGGGACGAAGTTGCGGACGGACGATAAGGTGGCGCAGGGCTTCGGCGTTGGCAGGATGACCGTGCAGAGATTTATCCGCTTGACGGAGCTGATACCGCCGATTTTGCAGATGGTGGACGAGGGGAAAATCGCCCTTACTCCTGCGGTGGAGCTGTCCTTTTTGAAGAAAGGCGAGCAGAAAAATCTATTTGCCACGATGGAAAGCGAGGAAGCAACGCCCTCACTCTCACAGGCACAGCGGATGAAAAGCCTAAGCCAGAGCGGGCGGCTTGACATGGATATGATATTTTCCATTATGACCGAGGAAAAGGGAAACCAGAAAGAAACCGTGAAAATTGGCATGGAAAGGTTAAAGAAATACTTCCCGAAAGGAACAACGCCCAAGCAGATGGAGGACACCATTATCAGACTTTTGGAGCGTGAATTGCAGAGGAAACGTGGCAGGGACAGCCGATAATTTTCTCTTTTCGGGAGGTAAGTACAGAAAGTTGAGGTAGGAGAATGAATAAAATCCAGTACGAGATTGTAAAGGAAATCGCCGTGTTGTCGGCAAGCGGCAGCGGCTATACAAAGGAAATCAATTTAATCTCATGGAACGGGAAAGAGCCGAAGTATGACATCCGCAGCTTTTCCCCCAACCGTGAGAAGTGCGGAAAGGGAATCACGTTGACCGCTGATGAAGCGGCGGCTCTCCTTAAAGCATTGCAGGAAGAATTGAACAGCGGGGATTGATTGTGTCTGATTGGCAGGGAGGGGACGTTTCCAGACGCTCCCCTGCCCTGTCTGGAAAGGAAGATTTGAGTATGGGCGAGGATAAAAAAGCAAACAAAAAGAAAAAGCATATTGTGGCAAGACAGCCAGTGCAGATGATTGTCAGCCGTGAATATGTCGGCACACAGACCGTTGCTGAAGCATTCATCCCGATTATCTCCGAGGACATCCGAAAGAGGATTACAGAAAATGACACCTTCGACAATGAGGATATATCCGCTTAGAATGTACGCAATGGAACATGAAAACAGTTAGGGCAGATACGGAGGTTTTACAGTATGGCAGGAATCAAAGAAGAAAAGAAAATCTATTCAGTCGGCATTTACTGCCGCTTATCTAAGGACGATGGCACGGAAAACGAGAGTGCGAGCATTGCCACGCAGAAATCCATCCTCACGGATTATGTGAAAAAGCAGGGCTGGCACTTAGCAAAAATGTATGTGGACGACGGTTATTCTGGTACGAATTTCCAAAGACCGAGCTTCCAGAACATGATTAAGGACATTGAAAACGGACGGATAAACTGCGTGATTACAAAGGATTTATCAAGATTGGGGAGAAATTATCTTGACTGCGGGCTATATCTGGAAGTCTTTTTCCCCGAAAATAACGTGCGGTATATAGCAGTCAATGACGGAGTTGACACCTTGAATAAATCGGCGATGGACATCACGCCGTTCCGCAACATCCTAAACGAAATGTATTCAGCCGATGTGTCGGTCAAGATAAAATCGGCATATCGGGCGAGGTTTCAGCAGGGGAAATTCATGGGAACATATGCGCCCTATGGGTATGTCAAAGACCCTGCCGACCACAATCATCTGCTGATAGATGATAAGGTGGCGCACGTTGTAAGGGAGATATTCGACCTTGCGCTTGCGGGAAACGGAATCGCCAAAATCCGCAAGCACATCAATAAACAGCACGTCTTACGCCCTGCCGCTTATGCGGCGGAACAGGGGGCGGCGGGCTATGAACGGTACTTTGAGGGTAACGAGGAAAACCGTTATATCTGGAGCGAGAACAGCGTAAGGGGCATTTTAAGAAGCCCTATCTATGCGGGAAACCTTGCAGGCTATAAGCGGATTGCCGCCAACATGAAAAGCAAGAAACGCCCCTCTAAACTGCCAGAAGAATGGGAAGTGATACCCGACACACATGAGGGAATAGTCACGCAGGAGGAATTTGACACCGTACAGCAGCTTATGACGAGCCGCAGACGGGAAAAGAACGCAGGGGGATTTAAGAATATCTTTGCAGGCGTTATCAAGTGTGCGGACTGCGGCTATGCTTTGCGGGCGATGAACGCTAACAGGAGGAAACGCCCCGATGTTATCGACTGCGTACTGTATTCATGCAATAATTATGCCAGATACGGGAGAAGCGAGTGTACTCCCCACAATATAGAAGCGAGGGATTTATTCAATGCCGTGCTTGCCGACATCAACCGTTTTGCGGATATGGCGGTGAATGACGAGCGGGCGGTGAGGGCGATTGAAAAGCGGCTCACGGAAACAGACCAGAGCAAAGCAAAGGCAATGGAGAAAGAACAAAAGAAGCTGAACAAACGTCTTGCGGAGCTTGACAGGCTGTTTTCCTCTCTCTATGAAGATAAGGTCATGGAGCGTATCACCGAGCGGAATTTCGAGATGATGTCGGGGAAATACCAGAAAGAACAGCTTGAAATCGAAGCGAGATTAAAAGAGGTAACGGAAACTCTCAATGAAAGCTATGAGAAATCGCAGGGAATCCGTGACTTCCTCTCCCTTATCCGCAACTACCAAGGTTTGAAAGAACTGGACGCAACCGTGGTAAACGCACTGATAGACAAGATACTTGTTTCGGAGCGTGAGAAGATGGCAGACGGAACGGTTAGACAGGAAATCAAGATTTACTATAAATTCATCGGCTTTGTCGGTGAATTACATATCACACCCACAAAGCGGTGGACAGCGTTACCCGTTAAACACTGTACGGTGTGCGGTGTTGAATATGTCCCCGGTTCTGGCATATCGAAGTATTGTCCTGTTTGCGCCAAGAAGATACAGAGGGAGCGTGGGATTGAGGGAAAACGTAGGAGCAGGGAAAGAAAAAGACAGGTATGTATTGAACTGTCCGCAAAAAATGACCGACTGACTTGGAACAGCGCCAGGGGAGGGTTGAAAGGCAGGGCAATATGTTCCCAGCGGTGGAAGTCTACCGCTATGTGACGGAACAGACCTTTGATGCCTACCTCTATCAGCTTGTGGAATCCAAGCAGAAATTCATCTCCCAGATAATGACGAGCAAAAGCCCCGTGCGCTCCGCCGAGGATGTGGACGAGGTGGCTCTCTCCTTTGCGGAGGTGAAGATGCTTGCCACGGGCGATGAGCGTTTCAAGGAAAAGATGGACTTGGATATACAGGTCTCCAAGCTCCGCACCCTAAAGCAGAGCTACCTCTCCGAACATTACGACCTTGAGGACAGGATACTGAAACACTTTCCGAGGGAGATAAAGGAGCTTGAGGAACGCATTGAAAGCTACGGTAGCGATGCCGTCCTTGCCGAGCAGCACAAGCCGCAGGGCGAGGACAAGTTCTGTCCCATGACCCTATGCGGCAAGACCTACGCAGAAAAAGCGGATGCAGGCGAGATGCTCCTTGCCGCCTGCAAGGAGAACACTTCCCCGCAGCCCGTACCAATCGGCATCTATCGGGGCTTCCAGATGGAGGTCTGGTACGACAGCTTTTACACCCACTACTGCCTAAACTTGTGCGGCACGGGAAAATACAAGGTGGAGTTAGGCTCCGATGCCCTTGGGAATCTCACCCGAATCGAGAATGAGCTTGGAAAGCTCCCTGCCAGACTGGAAGCCGCCAAGACCCGCAAGGCGGAAACTCTGGAGCAGCTTGCCAACGCAAAGACCGAGGTACAGAAGCCCTTTGCCTACGAAGATGAGCTGAAAGAAAAGACCGACAGGCTCAATCTCCTTAACATTGAGCTGAATCTGGACGAGAAAGATACCCCCGTCATGGATACCGAGCCAGAGCAGGAAACCGAACCGCCCGAAAAGAAAACGCCGAGCCGTGAGAGGTAAATTTGCCGTTTGCACATTTGTATTGCAGGATTCTGGGCAGTATAATAGGTGGCGATAAGAAAAATCGGAGGTGAGGAAAATGTCTGATACGTTCAGATTTGAGACTTTTGTAGACGTCCACGGCAGCATCTTCAACGAATATCTAAGCTCTGTCACCGCCAAGCTGTCACGGGAGGATAAGGAATACCAAGCCCTGCAAGCCAAGATTGAGGGAATCTATGAGAAATATCCCAAGGTCTTAGGCGTGTTCGACAGCGAGACGGAAAGCGAGCTGACCGAGGAAGAATGTGCGGCTCTCATCGAAGTGATGGAGTTGAAGAACCAGCTCACGGACATGGAGATGCAGGCGGTGTACTTCCGTGGCTGCTATGACAGCGTGGGGTATCTGAAAAAAGCAGGGATTTTGTGACGGACTGACCGAGGAAAAGGACGGCGTTGGCATGGAGCTGATGCCGTCTTTTACATATTGGCATCAGTTATGGAAATTTCCGTAGGAAACTGATATAATTATAAAAAACGGGGAGGTAAAATATGGTTAATAACGTGTTTGTTCAGTGTAATGCTTGTAAAATGAAGATAAATCTGCGCACCCAGATGGGATTCTTTGATATTCCCTTTCATGTTCATTGCCCCAAGTGTCATTCGACAATATATGGAAAAGTATTTGTAGAAGATAACAATATCAATGTAGAAAACGCTGATATTATACAATGCGATGATGAGGAATTTTATTCAGTTGAATTATCAGCAGAATTCCCAACCAGAAAAGCAGTTCACAAGAAAATGAACGAAATTGAGCTTTCTCCATTTATGAGAAATCAAATTTTTTACGGAAGTGATGAGAAAGCAATGGAGAAAACCCAAGAAACTATGTATTTCGCTAATTTTGTTAAATCTGGATTGAGTGAGATGAAACAAAATTTTGAGTTGTTTTGGAATAACCAAGATGAAATACTCTTTGCACGAATTAAGGATATGATTCAACAGTACCCTCATATCCCTTTTTCAGAAGTAAACAACAACTTTGATGCAGCAGTAGCTTTGCATCAACTTTTGCTAACCACAACAGGCATTTCAATTATTATTGGCAAAGACACTTTAGGGGAGTATACGAAAATAGGGCAGTTAGTGATTGGGGATAGAAATCATTTCACCCAGATTAGTGAATTTATTGCCAATAGCAATATTGATTTTAATAGCATTGAAACAAAGGGCTTTAAACTAATTGAATTATTTGCTAAGGTATATGAGCAATTGATTCCCGTAGTAGCTCTTAAAAATGGAGATTGCCTTGGAAATGTTGATAAAAATCAATTTGGTATCATGACAGCTAATTTCGATGAGCTGACAGATTTCTATGCTAAGAGTTATGAATGGATATTTGATAATCTCAAAGTGATTTTGGGGCTTAATAACATTTTTGTTCGGAATGATTCTACAAAATGTGTTAATGGCAAGTCATATCAAGATTTTATTAGGGAATCTAATGGGAATAAAATGAAAAATGGATATATGGACGAAAAAGAACCATTTAGTAAACCTATTAGTAGTTTGAACAATCGAGTTAGAAATGCCATTCAGCATTTTGATAGTGATATTGACTACGAAACGCAACTGATTACTTTTAATGACAGAAACAAGTCCGTGGATTTGTATTTAATAGATTTTGCAGATTTATGTATAGAAAATTTCCGTATTATGTTTTATATATTAGAGTTAGTATATAACTTGAGGAAATTATCTTTTATACAAAAGGGTATTGTTCCGAGCTTTGTTACGGCTAAAATGAGGGTAGATGAGCAACAACACAAGAAAAAGAAAATTGGAAGAAATGAACCGTGTCCGTGCGGTAGTGGAAAAAAATACAAACGGTGTTGTGGAAAGTAATTAGTCTTTGTAATAGGATTGAAATATCTAAAGGCATGAATTTAATTAAAACGAAGAATAAAATTGGCAGAGGGACATTATATGCAAGAAAAAGATTTCAAAAAGTTGCTCATTGATACTGTTAAAATTGGCGACCACCCCAACAAAGAAAAAATCATTAATCTGCTTAGATTAGTAACTGTACACTATGAGCAGACAGGAGAATTTACATACCACCTATGGAATCATTATAAAGAATATATTTATCTCTGTATTATTCCAGATAAGCTCATTGAGCTTAAATCTTATAGTGATTATTTAAGTGGTATTTGTTATGAAATATATCCACCCAATGATGATTACGAGCTTTTTGGTGTGGAAATAAAGCCAGGAGCATTGCCTAATGATGAAGAAATAAGTCAAGAAATATTGTTTGAAGATATTCAGCACCAGATAATTGATGAAATCAAAGCGGCTAAATATATTATATGGGTTGCAATGGCTTGGTTTACTGACCCAGATATTTTCAAGGAGCTTGAAAAGAAAAAACGGCAAGGACTAAATATCCAGATTGTTATAGATGACAATGATAAAAACAGAAATGCTGCATTTAATATAGATGAACATTTTGAAGTATATTGGGTGTCTATCGAATCACTATACAAAAATATAATGCATGACAAGTTTTGTATAATTGACTTGCAAACAGTTATTCATGGGACTTTTAATTGGACACGAGCAGCACAATATAACAAAGAAACAATTAGTATTGATAAGAATCGTGAAACAGCCGAAAAATTTGCGGATGAATTTATGAAACTTAAAAAGAAAGAAAAATTCAACTGGTAATCTACATAGCCGAGAGGTTTATCCAAACGATAAGCCCCTCGGCTAAATCTATTTCTGGAGGTGATTTTATTGAATGGGAAGTAACCGCTATGTGCAGTTTGACCCCGCCGTGATTGAGCAGGCACGGCAAATCGACCTGCTCTCCTATCTCCAACGGTACGAGCCTGGCAACCTAAAGCGTGTAGCAGGCAACGTCTACTGCACAAGGGAACACGACAGCTTGAAGATTTCCAACGGCAAATGGTACTGGTGGTCAAGGGGCTTCGGCGGCTTCTCCGCCCTCGACTATCTGATGAAAGTGCGGGAATTTAGCTTCGTGGAAGCCGTGCAGACCCTCACGGGGGACATGGGCGACTGGAAACCGCCGCCCCCTGCCGTGAAAAAGGACGAGCCGAAAGTGCTGCTCCTGCCGCCAAAAAATAAAGACAGCGACAGGGGATTACAGTACCTTTTCGGGCGTGGCATCGATTACGCCATCGTGCAGGACTGTATCGCAGACGGCACAATCTACGAGAGTGCTGACTACCACAACGCTGTTTTTATCGGAAAGGATGAAAGCGGTACGCCCAAATACGCCGCCTGCCGTGGCACGATGGGGAGCTTCAAGCGGGACGCATCGGGCAGCGACAAGCGGTATTCGTTCCGACTTCTGGCAAGGGAGCCGACCAATACCGTCCATTTATTTGAAGCCGCCATTGATGTGCTGTCCTACGCCACCTATCTCAAATGCGAGGGAAAGGACTATAAGGCGGCAAACCTGCTCTCTCTGTCGGGCGTGTACCAGCCCAAAAAGGAGCTTGCGGAGAGTAGAATCCCCATCGCCCTCACCACATTTCTCAGCGCCCATCCTCAGATAAAGACCATCTGCCTGCATCTGGATAATGACAAGGCAGGGCGTTTGTGTACCGCCGCCTTAAAAGAATTATTGCAGAAAGACTATCAAATCGTTGACGCACCGCCGCCAGTCGGCAAGGATGTCAACGATTTTTTAATGTCCTATCTGGGGATTGCAAGGCAGAAACCAAGCCTTGAAAGGGGGGATGCCCGTTGACTGCGTAGGAGGTTTTACCGTTTCCCAAGACCCAAACCGACCCAAAGACCAAGACCGAAAGCGAGGAAAGAATGATTGAAAAAGTATGAAGTGACCCTCACCGCCCACTACGGAAAGACCGTCTCCGTCTACGCCGACAGCCCCGAAGAAGCGAGGGAGAAGCTCAAGACCGTCCTTTTCGACACCGACCTTGTGAAGTTTACCGAAGCGGATTTCATCTGCGGCGAAGCCGACATTGCGGATGCAGACAAGACCGAATCCGAAGAAACGGACATCGAGGACGAGTGTCTGGAGCATGAGGAATGTTCGGGATGCCCCTATTACTGCCCCGTGTGCGGAGAATGTATGTACGAGGACGCAGACTAAGACACGTCTTACCAAGCACTGAATTTGGCTAACCAAATTCGCTTGTTAGGGGATGCCCCCTAATACCCCATAAAAAGGATGCCGCCAAGAAAGCGGTCAGAAGAAAGGAGCTATAAGAATGAGCGAGTTTTTGTTCTTTGTCATCGGCGTGACCCTCGGCGGTCTGGCGGGCGTCATGCTGATGTGCTGTTTGCAGATTAACAGGCTCTCCGACAGGGAGGTGAAGAAAAGTGAGAAACCGAAAGGTACAGATACTTTTCCGTTTGACTGATGACGAAGCCGAGCAGCTCCATGAGCTTGTGCGGAAATCGGGACGCTCCAGAGAAGCGTTCCTCAGAGAGATGGTAAAGGGATACCGTCTTTGCGAGAAGCCCGACCCCGAATTTTACAAAATCATGCGGGAGCTGTCCGCCATCGGCAACCGCATCAACCAGCTTGCGGCGAAAGCAAACGCCCTCGGCTTTGTGGATACGCCCATGCTGAACGAGGAAGCGAGGAAGTGGCACGAGTTTCAAATCGACATCCGAAAGAAGTACCTGCTCCCGAAACGGACGGCGGTCTGATGGCGGTCTGCGAGATATGGGATGTGCGTGGCAGGCTCGACCACCCCATCGACTACGCCGAAAACCCAGAAAAGACCGCCAACCCCAAATACACCGAAGCGGACTTGCAGGCGATGGGCGATGTGATGAAGTACGCCACCAACGGCGACAAGACCGAGCAGCAGTTTTTCGTCACGGGCGTGAACTGCGACCCCGCCACCGCAAGGGATGAAATGATGATTGCCAAAGCCCAATGGAACGACACGAGCGAGATTGTCTGCTACCACGGCTTCCAGAGCTTCAAGGCGGGCGAGGTCACACCAGAGCAGGCACACGAGGTAGGCGTGAAGTTGGCGGAGAAGATGTGGGGCGATAGATTTCAAGTGATTGTCGCCACCCACTTGAATACCGAGTGCCTGCACAACCACTTTGTTGTCAACTCCGTCTCCTTTGCGGACGGAAAGCACTACTACGACAACAAGAAAAACCTGCGGCTTCTGCGTCAGCGTTCCGATGAGCTTTGCCGTGAATATTCCCTGTCGGTCATCGAACACCCAGGCGGCAGGAAGAAGCCCTACGCCCTCTACCAAGCCGAAAAGAACGGTCTGCCTACAAGGGACACCGTGGCACGGCAGGCGGTGGACGAAGCAATCTCCAAATCCTACACGCTGAAAGACTTTGACCGCCAGATGGCGGAGATGGGCTACCGTGTGAGCTTTGACCCCAACCGCAAATACTGGACGATTATCGGGAAAGGATGGCAAAGACCCAAGCGGCTCTATAAGCTCGGTGACGATTACACCAACGACAGGATAACGGAACGCATACGGGAAAATTCCTATGCGGTGAAGTTCTCCCGCTTTGCCGAGCCGACAAAGGCGGTCAAGGTCATAAGGGTAAAAGGCTCTCTCAAAGACACAAGGAAAATCAGCGGCTTGCGTGGGCTGTATCTCCACTACTGTTATAAGCTCGGCATCCTGCCAAAGAAAAGACAACCGAATTACGCACGGCTTCACTATCTCCTAAAGGACGACCTTATGAAGATGGAAGCCATCACGCAGGAAACAAGGCTGCTCTGCCGCAACCACATCGACACGGCGGAGCAGCTCTTGTCATATAAAGGCTCTCTGGAAACGGAGATAACGGAGCTGACCGAACAGCGAAAGGGGCTTTACTCCCAGAGCCGCAAAGCAGGCGGCGAAGAAAAAGAAGCGGTCAAGGCTCAAATCTCCGAAATCACGGGGCGGCTTAAAACAGCCAGAAAGGAGGTCAGATTGTGCGAGGGTGTCCTTGCCCGCAGCGGCACCCTCAAAGAGAAATTAGAAGCGATACGTGCAGATGAGAACAAAGCAAAAGGAAAGGAGCTGATGAAGCATGAACACAGGCGGCGAAGCGGCGGAGCAAATCGTCCGAATGAGCTTGGAGGGATTTGAAGTCGCTGCCAAAATCACGGGGGCAGGTGCGAAGAACATCGCCATCCTGCTCTATTCCATTCTAAAAGAGGAAAAGAAAACCAAGGGTAAGGCACGGCTCACCTCGATGCTGCGTTCTGGCAAGGAGCTGAAAGTCTTTACGGTGAAGAACGCCGACCTCAAAAAGTTCACGCAGGAAGCGAAGAAATACGGCGTACTCTACTGCGTCCTTGCAGACCGTAAGAACAAAGACCCCAATGCGGAGGTGGATGTGATTGCCCGTGCCGAGGACGCATCGAAAATCAGCCGTATTGTGGAACGCTTTGACCTCGCATCGGTGGATACCGCATCCATCGTCACCGAAGCAGAAAAGTCACGAGATGCCAAGGGGACAAAGGATGGACAGCCAGAGCCAGACATCGGCGTGGAGGAAAAGGCGGAGAAAGACAAGCTCTTGGATGCCCTCATGGGAAAGCCCATGCAGAAAGAGGAAAATGCCCCAAACCCCTCGGTGGCAAAGACGGAAAAATCCCCTCTGTCCGAGCCTACCTCAGAGCAGCCAAGGAAGTCCGCAGAGGGGGCTACTATGACTAAGGACGAGAAACCGTCCGTCAGGGAAGAACTGCGGAAAATCAAGGAGAGCCGCAGGGAGCAGGAAGCCGATGCTTCCCCCACCCGTGGCAGGGAGAAATCTCCCGACAGGGCGAAGCCCGCTCCCAGAAAGACCGAGCATAAGCAGCCCCAGAGGAAGAAGCCCAAGAAAACGAAAGGAGCCAGATAATGAGTATCTATGATGTATTCAGCGGCGGCAACAGACCCTTTGACAAAGCGGAATGGGCTGCCCAAAAGCAGGCGCAGCGCAATGAAGCCTATGGGCTGATTGACACCACCTGCGCCGAGATGGAGGTAAACGGCGATGCCTTCCGCCAGTACCTCGACGTGCAGGGGCGGTTTGACCGTTACTCCGTCAACAACGCCATCTTGGTGTCGGCACAGAAACCCGAAGCCACGCAGCTCAAGGACTATTCCAGTTGGAAGCAGAGCCGTGTGTATGTGGATAAGGACGCACAGAAAGTCACCATCCTTGAGCCGGGCAAGGAATATAACCGTGATGACGGCACAAAGGCGGTCTCCTATAATGCCAAGGTGGTCTACGACATCTCCCAGACCTCGGCAAAGGAGCGGCAGGATACGAAAGAACCAAAAACCATGCGGGAGCTTGTGGCGGCGATGATAGACGCAAGCCCTGTCGGATTCCAGCCCGTGGAGGAGCTGGAAGTCCCTGCGTTCTACGACAGCTCACAGCAGGTCATCTTCGTGCGGCAGGGGCTTAGCGAGGAACAGCTCTTTGTCAGCATGGCAAAGGAAGTGTCGGCGGCAGTCTTTGACTTCAAGCATAATGAGAGCCGTGATGCGTCCGAGTTCAAAGCCTACTGCGTGGCGTATATGGTAAGCTCCCGCTACGGCGTGGATACCAGAGGCTTTGACTTCGACAAGCTCCCGAAAGAGTTTGAGGGCATGGATACGCAGGTGTTCAAGGGCGAGCTTGGCTCGATGCGGGATGTGCTTGGGGAAATCCAGAGCGATATGTATAAGAGCATGGAGAAGAACAAGCCGCCCAAGTCCAAAGAGCAGGAACGGTAATCGGAGGTGAAGCCCATGAGAGAAGAACGGTATCACATCGCCCTTGACCGATACGACAAGAACATCGTCCTCAATGCCTTGAACACGCTCCGCAACCAGCAGATACGGGAGGAACGCCCCACCGACCCCGTGGACGAGCTGATTGAAACGGTGGCTACGGCTAAAAGCAAAAAGGTAAAAGTCGCACCCTGCAAGTGCCGATGCCATGAGGAACGGTGACGACCAGAAAACAGCCGTAATCCTTGCCGCCTGCGGCATCATCCCTGTCGTGTGGCTTGCCCTGCTGACCGCACCCTATGTCAGCGGCGGCATCGTGGAGATAATGAACGGTCTGACCGTGGCAATCAATAACCCGTTTTCCATAACGGTGTGCGAGGACAGTTTAAGGACTGTCCTTATTTTTCTGCTTGCCTACGGCATGGGCGTCGGGATTTATCTCTCCACACGCAGGAACTACCGCAAGGGCGAGGAACACGGCTCTGCAAAATGGGGCAATGCAGGTACGCTCAACAAGAAGTACCGAGATAAGGACGCATCGGAAAACAAGCTGCTGACCCAGAATGTCCGCATCGGGCTGAACGGGAAGAAACACAGGAGAAATCTGAATATCCTCGTGTGCGGCGGCAGCGGTGCGGGAAAAACACGCTTCTTCTGCAAGCCCAACGCCATGCAGTGCAACACCTCGATGGTAATTTTAGACCCAAAAGGTGAAATCGTGCGGGATGTAGGCGGTCTTTTGGAGAAGAAAGGCTATGAGGTGCGTGTCCTCGACCTTATCAATATGCACCGCAGCCATTGTTACAACCCCTTTGTCTATCTTAGGAACGACAACGATGTGCAGCGGCTTGTAACCAATTTATTCAAAGCCACCACGCCGAAAGGAAGCCAGTCCCAAGACCCGTTCTGGGACACGGCGGCGAGTATGCTGCTTCTGTCCTTGGTGTTCTATCTGAAATACGAAGCACCGCCAGACGAGCAGAATTTCCCGATGGTGATGGAGCTTTTACGGGCAGGCGAGGTACGGGAGGACGATGACAGCTATGTAAGCCCATTAGACGAGCTGTTTGACCGTCTGGAGATGGTAAACCCAGAGCATATCGCCCTCAAATACTACCGTGACTACCACTCTGGCTCTGCCAAGACCCTAAAGAGCATCCAGATAACCCTTGCCGCAAGGCTTGAGAAGTTCAATCTGGAGAGCCTTGCATCCCTAACCGCAACGGACGAGCTTGATTTACCGAGCCTTGGGGAGAAGAAAGTCGCCCTGTTCGCCTTGATACCCGACAACGACACGAGCTTTAACTTCCTTGTGTCCGTTTTATACACGCAGCTATTCCAACAGCTTTTTTACCTTGCCGACCACAAGTACGGCGGAAGCCTGCCCGTGCATTGCCACTTTATTATGGACGAGTTTGCGAATGTTTCGCTGCCCGATGACTTTGACAAGATTCTGAGCGTTATGAGGTCAAGGGGCGTTTCGGTGAGTATCATCCTGCAAAATCTGGCACAGCTTAAAGCCCTCTTTGAGAAGCAGTGGGAAAGCATCGTCGGCAACTGCGACGAGTTTTTGTATCTGGGCGGCAACGAGCAAAGCACCCACAAGTATGTGTCGGAGCTTTTAGGCAAGGCGACCATCGACACCAACACCTACGGGAAAAGCTCTGGACGCAGCGGGAATTATTCAACGAATTACCAGATTTCGGGGCGTGAGCTTTTGACGCCAGACGAGGTGCGTATGCTCGACAACCGCTACGCACTTCTTTTTGTGCGTGGGGAACGCCCCGTCATGGATTTTAAGTACGACATCCTAAAGCACCCCAATGTGAAGCTGACAACTGACGGAGGGCAGCCGCCCTATCTCCACGGCGAGCCTACGCAGGCTGTCGCAACCCTTGTGTTTGACAGCGACATTCCAAAGAACGCCGTGAGCGTTATAGCGGTCAGCACATCCTACGAGCTTCTGTCCGAACAGGACTTAGAAGAAATATATCAAATTTAAGGAGGATTACACTATGAGATTTTTCAACAAGAAGGACACCCAGAAGAAAGCAACCACAAAGCTGCCCATGACGGGCAGGGTAAAGAAAGGCTTCCGCCATTACTGCGTGGCGGTGCTTGCCCTCACGATGGTGCTTGGCACTTCCATGACCGCCTTTGCCGCCAACGACCCGATACAGGTAGTCAATAACCTGTCTGATTTCATTTTCGGTCTGGTGAGGGCTGTCGGAATGATTATGCTTGGCTTTGGCATCGTGCAGGTGGGCTTGAGCCTTAAATCCCACGACCCTTCCCAGAGGGCGAACGGCTTCCTCACCCTTGCAGGCGGCGTTGTGATTACCTTTGCCAAGGAGATTCTGACCCTCATCACGGGCTAAGGGAAAAGACAGCTCATTGAAAGACTGACACAAGACTAAGGCAGCGGGGCAGATCCGCTTTGCGGAACTTGCCCCGCCGCCCAATTTTAAGAACGGAGGTGGTCAAATGTCAGATAACTGGATTGTGCAGAATTTAGAGAACGCCCTTAACACATGGAATGAAAAGCTGTCGGAGATATGGCAGCTCATAACCCAGTCCCCAGAACAGTTCAAGGGCGGCACTATCTGGAATGTAATCGTCAACATCCACGGTGCGGTGCAGGCTATCGGGCTTGCCCTGCTCGTGCTGTTCTTTGTGGTAGGCGTGATGCGTACCGCAGGCAACTTTGCCGAGGTAAAACGCCCAGAGCAGGCATTAAAGCTCTTTATCCGCTTTGCCCTTGCCAAAGGTGCGGTGACTTACGGGCTGGAGCTGATGATGGCTCTGTTCAGAATCATGCAGGGGCTAATCTCCACCATTATGAACGCCGCAGGCTTCGGCTCGGCACAGCAGACGGTACTGCCCTCGGAAATCGTGACGGCGGTGGAGGACTGCGGCTTTTTCGAGAGCATCCCCCTATGGGCGGTGACGCTCATCGGCGGGCTGTTCATCACAGTGCTGTCATTCATTATGATTATGTCGGTGTACGGCAGGTTTTTCAAGCTCTACCTCTACACCGCCATCGCACCAGTGCCGCTTTCCACCTTTGCAGGCTCACCGAGCCAGAGCGTGGGAAAGAGCTTTATCAAGAGCTACTCCGCCGTATGTCTGGAGGGAGCGATTATCGTGCTTGCCTGCATCATCTTCTCCCTCTTTGCGGCAACGCCCCCTGCGGTCAATCCCGATGCAGCGGCGGTGTCGATGGTGTGGAGCTATATCGGGGAGCTTGTGTTTAATATGCTCGTCCTTGTGGGTGCGGTCAAGATGGCAGACCGTGTTGTGCGTGAAATGATGGGCTTGTAAAGGAGGAAGCGATGGAACGGTTTTATATTTTCAAGGACGGGACAATGCAGGGCAGCACCGCCACAAAGGAAAGTGCGGTTGACTTTATCCGCCAGTACCAGAGGCAGGAAACACACCCGTTTCTGCGGGCGGAGTTCAGCATTATCAAGGGCGAGGAAGAATTTATCCCCTACCCGTCCCAGAAGAAAGCACCAAAGAGAAAGGACGCAATGGAGCGGTAAGGAGGACAGCTATGTATGATTTTGAAGCGGAATACCGCAGGATATTTGAAACGCCCCTTGAAGAAATCAAAGAGGATATTTTCTTTCGGGCAGACAATTTCCAGAATGAGAAATGGTACGGCGACTTGCAGATTTATCGGGCAATCGGCGTCTGCAAGCCAGACAAAGAAAGCGTGTCCGACCTGCAAAAAGCATTAAAGGTCATGGGCTATCCCACGCAGGTTAAGGAGCGTGACGGACAGCCCTACCTTGTGCCGCAGAGGGAAACGCAGAAACAGCCCCCTGCCCGCAGGCATGAGGACAGGGAGCGGTAAGGAGGTGAGAACGATTGGAAGTCAAGATAAATAAGGAAATCCGCAACTACACGGAGAGTATGTTTTTCGGGCTGTCGATGCGGCAGTTCATTTTTTCCGTCCTTGCCTGCGGCGTGGCGGTGGGCTTGTATTTCCTGCTCCGCCCGCAGTTCGGGACGGAAACCCTAAGCTGGATGTGTATTCTGGGTGCTTCCCCCTTTGCCATGATGGGCTTTATCAAGTACAACGGCATGACAGCGGAGCAGTTCGTCTGGGCGTGGATAAAATCGGAATTTCTGATGCCCAAGAAGATTTTGTTTTCCCCAGACAATCTCTACTACGAAGCCATGAAGCCGACCCTTGAAGCCCACGAAAAGGGCTTGCCCGCCGTGCAGAAAAAGCAGAAACAAAAGGCGGCGAAAGCAAAGGCGAAAAAGCCAAAGCATTCCAAGAAATCAAAGAAGCGTAAGGAGGTAGACCATGTTAAAGACGCTTAAAAACCTGTTCAAGCAGGACAAGGAGAAATTTATTGTGCCGAAATCGGTGCAGGCGGTCATCCCCATCAAGACCATCTGGGAGGACGGCATTTTCCTCGTGGGCAGGAACAAGTACGCAAAAACATTCAAGTTTGAGGACATCAACTATGCCGTGGCGAGCCGTGAAGACAAGGAAGCCATGTTCCTTGAATACTCGGAGCTGCTCAATTCCCTCGACAGCGGAGCGACCACGAAAATCACCATCAACAACCGCCGCTTGAACAAGGCGGATTTTGAGCAGACCATCCTTATCCCTATGGCGGATGACGGATTGGATAAGTACCGCAGGGAGTACAACAAGATGCTGCTCGACAAGGCGACAGGGGCAAATTCCATCGTGCAGGATAAGTATGTGACCGTATCCGTCTGCAAGAAGAATATCGAGGAAGCGAGGAATTATTTTGCCCGTGTGGGTGCTGACCTTATCGCCCACTTCTCACGGCTCGGCTCAAAATGCACGGAGCTTGATGCGGAAGAAAAGCTCCGCATCTTCCACGACTTCTACCGCACGGGAGAGGAAACGGCATTCCGCTTCGACCTCTCCCAGACCATGCGGAAAGGTCACGACTTCAAGGACTTCATCTGCCCCGATACCTTTGAGTTTGAAAAGGACTATTTCAAGATTGGCGACAGGTATGGGCGTGTGATATTCCTCAGAGAATACGCTGCCTATATCAAGGACAGCATGGTGGCGGAGCTTTGCGAGCTTAACCGTAACATGATGCTCTCCGTGGATGTCGTACCCGTCCCTACGGACGAAGCCGTGCGGGAAGTGGAAAACCGCCTGCTCGGTGTGGAAACCAATATCACCAACTGGCAGAGGAAGCAGAACCAGAACAACAACTTTTCCGCCGTCATCCCCTATGACTTGGAGCAGCAGCGAAAGGAAAGCAAGGAATTTCTGGACGATTTGACCACCCGTGACCAGAGGATGATGTTTGCCGTCCTCACGATGGTGCATACGGCGGAGAGCAAGGAGCAGCTCGACAATGACACGGAAGCCCTGCTCACCACGGCGAGGAAGCACCTCTGCCAGTTCGCCGTGCTGAAATTTCAGCAGATGGACGGTCTGAACACCGCCCTGCCTTTTGGCGTGAGGAAGATTGACGCTTTCCGCACCCTCACCACGGAGAGCCTTGCGGTGTTCATTCCCTTTAGGGTGCAGGAAATCTACCATGAGAACGGCGTGTATTACGGGCAGAATGTTATCTCCAAGAACATGATAATCGCCAACCGCCGCCACCTATTGAACGGCAATTCCTTTATCCTCGGCGTGTCTGGTGCGGGCAAGTCGTTCACAGCAAAGGAGGAAATGACGAACATCATCCTCACCGACCCCAACGCCGATGTGATTATCATAGACCCAGAGAGAGAATATTCGCCCCTTGTGAAAGCCATGCAGGGCGAGGTCATCCACATCTCAGCGACCAGCGACAACCACATCAACGCTATGGATATGAACTCTGATTACGGAGATGGGGCAAACCCCGTCATCCTCAAATCAGAGTTTATTTTATCCCTCTGCGAGCAGCTTATCGGCGGTGCGAGCCTTGGGGCAAAGCAGAAATCCATCATAGACCGCTGCACGGCGAGTGTGTACCGCCACTATCAGCAGGGCAACTATATGGGCGTGCCGCCCACCTTGCAGGACTTCCGTGAGGAACTGCTTAAACAGAACGAGCCAGAGGCACAGGAAATCGCCCTTGCCATTGAGCTTTTCACGGACGGCTCTCTCAACACTTTCGCCAAGCATACGAATGTGGATACCAAGAGCCGCCTTATCTGCTATGACATTCTGGACTTGGGCAAGCAGTTACAGCCCATCGGGATGCTCGTGGTGCTTGACAGTATCCTAAACCGCATTACCCAGAACAGGGCGAAAGGCAGGAACACCTTTATCTTTATTGACGAGATTTACCTGCTCTTTCAGCATGAGTATTCCGCAAACTTCCTCTTTACCCTCTGGAAGCGTGTGCGTAAGTATGGGGCGTACTGTACGGGCATCACCCAGAATGTTGACGACCTCTTGCAGAGCCACACGGCGAGGACGATGCTTGCCAACAGCGAGTTTATCATTATGCTCAACCAAGCATCTACAGACCGTATCGAGCTTGCAAAGCTCCTTAACATCTCCGACTTGCAGATGAGCTATATCACCAATGTGGGGGCAGGACAGGGGCTTTTGAAAGTAGGCAGCTCCCTCGTGCCGTTCGTCAACAAGTTCCCCCGCAATACGGAGCTGTATAAGCTGATGACAACCATGTTATCTGAGATCTCAGATAACTTTGTTTATTAAATGAGTTTCATTATTCAATGAGTTTTTCACCTCCCCATAAAATAAAAGATTTTTCATATTCTCTTCGAATAACAATGATCTATATAAACTCTTCTGTATACTGGTGTTGTGTCGACCC